>Ga0187855_10000426_pt1 | contig 37213 bp, 32 predicted proteins | sample June2016WEW_8_10_2_FD_132969 | JGI IMG/M metagenome (GOLD analysis project Ga0187855, IMG submission 132969) | Peatland microbial communities from SPRUCE experiment site at the Marcell Experimental Forest, Minnesota, USA - June2016WEW_8_10 | ecosystem: Environmental > Terrestrial > Soil >... | reverse complement strand
TCATACCGGACGAATTCATCGCGGAAGTGGTCTACCTGATGGTGTTTCCGTCCCATCAGGGCGCTTTTCAGGACGGTCCCGGTGTCGGTCATAATGTGCGCGTCCGGGTGTATGGTTGCCTCAATAATCGGCTTGAGGTTGGCCGCTGTTACGCGCTGGACATGGTGAGATTGAACCGAGCCGTCCCGCTGGACTAGAGAAACCACGGCTTGCTTACCGCTGAATGGAGCGACACCCGCGCTTTTGTCGATTCGTCCGGGCTGGCCTTTTCTCCGCTGTTTGCCGCCGATATAAGTCTCGTCAATCTCCACTGTCCCGCCTAGTTTGGCGAATAAATCGCTCTGCCGCATGGCGTACCGTATCCGATGGACCATAAACCACGCGGATTTATACGTTACGCCTAGCATCCTGTGGAGTTGATGGGCGCTCATGCCTTTCTTCGATGAGCAGAGCAGGTGAATTGCCATCAGCCAGGTATTGAGCGGGATATGCGAATCCTCGAAGATCGTGCCGACTGTGACGGTGAACTGCTTGCGGCAATTTGAGCACTTCCACACGCCGGGTCTGACCGGGGTTTTGGACGTGGGCTTTGCTCTGAGCTTATAGGCCGCGCCGATCAGTCCGCAAAATGGACAGATAGCCCCTTCCGGCCATCGTTGCGACTCCAAGAACTCCCGCGCCGCATTAGGGTCTGAAAACTGCTGTGCTATTGAATTGAGGTTCATAATGCTCTCCCTGCTTAGACAAGTGACTCAACGGCTGTTCGTAAGGCGGCCACACGACCCGCAACCACCGCAAGATGATTTTGTTTCTCGCCCTGAATCTCAGCTATCGTGCATAGACTTTTACGGGACAAGACCGCTTCTATGCTGTCAACGGTTAATGCAAGACTCTCAAGACCGTTTACAACGTCAATGAGTATCGCCTTTTCGATTGTCATAGCTCCCTCACTCGAACATCATGCCAAATTCGTGTGGGTTTGTCAAGGGGATAATGTCGAGCCAGCTTGACATTCATCCAGCCCCAGGTTACTCTGATTTGGAAAGCAGGCTTTACATGCCCCCCAAGATTACCAATCGAGTGAAGGAATTGCGCACCGCCCGCGACTGGACTCAGGAGCAACTGGCCCTGGCCGCAGGAGTTTCCCGCCAGAGCATCAATTCCATCGAGCGGAATCGATACGTTCCCAGCCTCGAACTGGCGCTGATCTTCGCTCGCATCTTCAACTCCCCCACCGACCAAATCTTCCAACTGGAGAATTAAAAATGAACATGGCCTTCGTTTGCAGAATCTTCGGCATCACCACGGATGAACGCTTCATGGAGCACCGTCGCCGCTCCACCAGCCTGGCCGGAATCATCTCCTGCCTGACTGCGGTCGGCATCTTCGAATACCGCAACATCCACGACCACATCTGGAGCTGGGATGTACTTTCAGTAGCGCTCGCCTTCGTGGCCGTCAAGCTGTCCATGATGGCCTGGTACCGTTTCACTGACTGACTTTCAAGAGGAGTTTGCCCATGTGCATCCCAAATCGGCTGCTCGACAAAAAGACCCGCCGCTTCATGGCCCTCGCCAACATTTCGCTGGTCATCGGCCTGCTGCTGTGGCTTTTCGTTCACCCCAGCGGTCAGCTAGAGCGGAATTGTCTCCATGCAGTCTGCGGCTTTCTGCTCGGTTTCTCCGTCACCGTCAATCTTCACGGATTTTGGGTCGCTCGCCGCTGCCGCCAGAAGCAGACCTGACTCTGCGCGCAGCTGTTAATTTGGAAGTCAACTTGGTCTCTTGCATGATCTCCTTGAGACAGCAAGTTGCGTCAGGGCACGACTTCAGTCGTGCCGAAAGAGCGACAATGTTGTGTTGGGCTTTAGCCCCTGCTGTTTTTGTTTTCAATTAATTGCGATTTTTTCAAGAGGCTTAACTGTGTCATTGTTAATCAGGCCCAAGAGTCCCAACCATGCTTCTGAAGAAACTAAAAGAATCTCCCGAAAAAATGGTAGCCTGCGGGATGCTACTGGTCACCGTCGGCTTAGTGCTCATCGTCCTCGGCGTCCTGTGGCCAAAACTCCCCTTCTTGGCGAACCTTTGGCCCACCTGGAACGACTTCCTTCACGGCTTCGTCTTCGGCTTCGCCATCACCCTTGAAATCGCCGGTTTGGTCATCAATACCACTGCCGCCGCAAACAAACGCAAGACCCTATAGAAACCGCTCCCGTTCCTCTTCCGAAGGCAAGGGGCAGCTTTCCAGCCGCCCCCAGATCCTGTACCGCCAGCGCGCAATGAGCCGGTAACCCAGATCGCGAACCGGTCTCGGAACCCACCTCAGCCCCACGCCGACCGTCGGCCAGGGCCAAGGCAGCTCGCGCAGCATCGCCACCACGGCATCGGAGCGTTCCAGCAACTTCTCCCCCGGCCCATCCGCATCCTTGACCACCAGAATCGTCCCCGGCCCCACTCCGGAAACCTCCGTCCCAATCCCATGCTGTTCCAGCAAAGGGGCAACCTTCGCCGACTCCGACGCCACAAAGCGCAGCCGATCTCTGCTGTCGCGCCGCACAAACCACCGCACAGCCCGGTTACAAAATCCGCACCGTCCATCAAAAACCACCAGCAACCGGCCGCCGATACTGAGTTCATCATTCATCTGCAGTTAGGATGACAGAAACCAGGTTAGGACGACAGAAACAAGCTCGCAATCGCACGATTTTGTTGCCAATCTAAATAAGGGATATCCATTCAAACGAGGAATGTCCGCTCAATCGCTTAAACGCGCCGGAGGCGCAGCGTATGTTAGCCCCGCGCTTCACCGGGGTCCCCAAGAAACGGTCTTTGTTTCTTGGGGCGGAAGCGTGGGGAAAAGGGGTTCCATAAGTTCGTTCCGGAGTCCCGTAGGGACGGCGCAACGACATTATTTATCTAGGAAAAATTAATATAAAAACCCGCTCATGCATGACGCCATATGACAGCGATCGATAACACCGGCATGCGCCGCCTTCTATACTGAACCCATCATGAGCACCAAGCCCCGCACTCGTTCCCAAGCCCTCCAGCAGCGCGCAGAGCGTTTCTTCCCCGGTGGCGTCAACTCTCCCGTGCGGGCCTTTCGCGCTGTAGGCGGCAAACCTCCATTTATTGAGAGCGCTAAAGGCGCCTGGCTCACCGACGCCGACGGCAACCGCTATATCGACTACTTCGGCTCCTGGGGACCGATGATTCTCGGCCACGCATTCCCTCCGGTGGTCGAAGCCATCCAGAGAGCCGCCCGCAACTCCGCCAGCTTCGGCGCCTCCACAGGCTCCGAAGCCGACCTCGCCGAGCGCATCACCGCCTGTTACCCGGCCATTGAAAAACTGCGCTTCGTCAGCTCCGGCACTGAGGCCACCATGTCGGCCATCCGTCTGGCCCGCGCCGCCACCGGCCGCAACATCATCGTCAAATTCGAGGGCTGCTATCATGGCCACTCCGACGGACTGCTGGTCAAAGCCGGCTCCGGCGTAGCAACCTTCGGCATTCCCGGCTCAGCCGGAGTTCCGGAGGAGATCGCCCATCTTACCCTGGCCCTGCCCTATAACGATCTAGCCGCCGTTGAAGCAGCCTTCGCCGCCCATCCCGGTGAAATTGCAGCCATAATTCTCGAACCCGTAGTCGGCAACGCCGGCTGCATCCCGCCCGCCCCCGGTTATCTCGCCGGCCTGCGCACCCTCACCGCCCGCGAAGGAACCCTGCTGATCGTCGACGAAGTCATGACTGGCTTCCGCGTAGCCCTCGGCGGCGCCCTCGAGCTCTACAACATCGACGCCGACCTGGTCACGCTCGGCAAGATCGTAGGCGGCGGTCTGCCCGTAGGCGTCTTCGGCGGCAAACGCGCCCTGATGGACCAACTCGCCCCGCTAGGTCCCGTCTATCAAGCTGGAACCCTCAGCGGCAATCCTCTAGCCATGGCCGCCGGAATCGCCACGATCTCATATCTTCAAGCCAACGCCGCCCAGGTTTATCCCCAACTCGAAGCCACAGCCAAAGCCGTATTCGAAGGCGTAGCCGCCGAAGCCGCCCGAGCCGGAGTTCCTCTCACCCTCAACCGCGTAGGCTCCATGGGTACATGGTTCTTTACCTCAGGCCCTGTCCTCAACTACGCTCAAGCCGCCCAATCCGACACAGCCGCCTTCGGCCGATTCCACCGCGCCATGCTCGATGCCGGCATCTGGCTCCCACCCTCGCAGTTTGAAGCCGCATTCCTCAGCACTGCCCACGGAAAAGATGAAGTAGCCGCCACCATCGCCGCCGCAAAAGAAGCTTTTCAGTCCATCCGTACCGAATAAACCCGATAATCAGAAGTCGGATAAGCAACAAAAAGTCTGGGTGCCCCAGGTCCCGCCTTTGGGACCTGGGATACCACAAAACTCAACCGCCCCAGCTCGTTACCCCCAAGCATCCAGCGTCACAAACCGATGCGTATCCTTATACCGCATAACCAACCGCCCAGCCGCCTCTACAGAAGGCCCGCGGAACGCGCTCTGATCCACATTGCTGCCGTCGTGCAGCACAATATTTGCAGCCCACCCCCACCGCTCCAGCCGATCGATCGAGTGCTCCAGCCGCTTCACAATCAACTCCGTTGAAGGCTCTTTCCAATCCGAAGTCATCGCGTTCCAAAGCACCGGAACCAGTCCCAGCCGCCGAGCCGCCTTCATCACCCCAGGCCGGCGCGCCCCAAAAGGCGGCCGAAAAAACCGCACCGGCACTCCCGCAATCTGCTCCAGCGTTTCCTTGGTCCGGGTCAGTTCATCATGCAGCCGCTGCGTCGGAGCCAACGCCAAATTGGGGTGGCTCCAAGAATGATTCCCTATCACATGCCCAGCCGCTACAATTCTCCGCACCAGCTCCGGCTCCGCCTCGGCATGACTGCCCAACATAAAAAACGTCCCCCGCACATCGTGGTTCGCCAGCACCTCCAGCAGCCGCGGCGTAAATGCCGGGTTCGGCCCGTCGTCAAAGGTAAGCGCCAGTTCGCCCGGCCGCCTTGGAGCAACCAGCGCCCGCCCAAAGATCCGCGACCCAGGCCAGTACGCCGCATAAGCGCACCCCCCCGCCGCCAGGCCCAGCCCAACCGCCGCGCCCAGCCCCGCATAAATCCCTTGAGTTAATGGAGAGTACATTCTCCCTACTAGTTTGCGGCCCAGCCCGTTGCGAGAGCAAGGCACCGTCAGAACGAGAAGCTACTCCCGCTACTCTGATGTTGTCGGGTCGATCACCGCACGAACTTCAGCGATGCTGTTAGCCGGAAAGCCACCCATCTGCGCGTGCTTCCGCACTGACGCTTCATCCGGAGCGATGTAGACGCAATAGATCTTGTTATCCGTCACGTAGCTGTGGACCCACTGGATCTGCGGCCCCATCTCGAGCAACACGCCGCATGACGTCTGCGAAACAGCTTTCAGTTGCTCAAGCGTCAGCTTTCCTACTTCCGGAATCTCTCGTTCAATCACAAACTTGGGCATTTTTTCGACCTCGCATTTCAGATTTTTTGCACCGGGGAAATCGAGCAGGCTGATTCTATCTCAACTCACAACTTGCCCGCATCAGCAAAAATGGCACGCCCCCATTGCCCCCATCCCTGCCCACCGGCGTATACTCCCCTTGTACGGGTCGCATCCTGAGCAAACGGAGCGGCACTGGAGAACACATTGAGCATCACCAAATTCCCCGCCAGTTCAACCCCAGCTTCACCCAGCTCCCCCTTCACAAAAGTCACCATGCCCGCGCTTGCTGAGATGAAGCGTAGCGCCAAGCCCATCACCTCCCTCACCGCCTACGACTATCCCACCTCCCGCCTGGCCGACGAAGCCGGCATCGACCTCATCCTGGTCGGTGACTCGCTGGCCATGGTCGTCCTCGGCCATGAAAACACCCTCGCCGTCACCGTCGACGAGATGCTCCATCACACCCGCGCCGTCCGCCGCGCCGTCCGCCGCGCCTTGCTCGTCGCCGACATGCCCTTCGGCAGCTATCACGGCACAGTAGCCGATGGCCTCACCAACGCCATTCGCTTCATCAAAGAAGCCGGCGCCGAAGCCGTCAAAGTCGAAGGCCCGCGCATCGATCTCGTCCGCGCCCTCACCGAGTCCGAAATCCCCGTCGTCGCCCATCTCGGCCTCACCCCGCAGAGCCTTCACCGCATGGGCGGATACCGCGTCCAGGCCCGCACCGCTGAAACCGTCCTCCAACTCAAGTCCGACGCCCAGGCCCTCGCTGATGCCGGAGCCGGCGCAATCGTCCTCGAAGGCGTTCCCCGTGAAGTCGCCGCCGCCATCACCGCAGAGCTCTCCATCCCCACCATCGGCATCGGCGCCGGTCCCGATTGCGACGGCCAGATTCTTGTCTTCCACGACCTCGTCAACCTCACCTTCGCCCCCGCACCCAAGTTTGTCCGCCAATATGCCGACGCCGCCGCCCAAATCCGATCCGCCATCGAGCACTATCGCGACGACGTAGAGCACCGCACCTTCCCCTCCGACGAAGAAAGCTACCACCTCCCCGAGTCCGCGCAACGAGCCCTTGAATCCAGAGAAACATCAACCCGCAAGCTAGGCACGCTCCGAAAAGCCTGATACCCCAGCCGCTAACCAGCCACTAACACTAACCAGCTAATATCTCGATAACCTTTTTTGATTGTCATCCTGAGCGGAGCGCAGCGGAGTCGAAGGATCTGCGGTTGTTTTTACTTTTCTTCGGCTCACTGAATTGGGTCGATCAATATTGAAGGGTACGGGCTTTAGTCCGTACATTACCCCGCAATATCAACGCGGGCTTTAGCCACGAGGAAAGCCAGATAGACACTCCAATGCAAATCCTCCACACCGTCTCCGAACTCCGCCAATGGTCCCGCCACCAGCGCGCCGCCTCTCAAACCATCGCCCTAGTCCCCACCATGGGCGCACTCCACGCCGGCCACGCATCCCTCATCCGAGCCGCCGCATCCTCCTGTACCCAGGTTGCCGTCAGCATTTTCGTCAACCCCACCCAATTCGCCCCCAACGAGGATTACTCCCGCTATCCCCGCACCTTTGAAGCCGACTGCGCTGTCGCCGAAGCCGAAGGAGCCCACGTAATTTTCGCTCCCACAGTCGAAGAGCTCTACCCACCCGGCGCGTCCACATTTGTTGAAGTCGAAAACCTGAGCCAACGTCTCGACGGCAAATCCCGCCCCACCCATTTTCGCGGCGTCGCCACCGTAGTCTCCAAGCTCCTCATCGCCGCCGAGCCCGACCGCGCCTACTTCGGCCAAAAAGACGCCGCCCAGGTCGCCGTCCTTCGCCGCATGGTCGCCGACCTCCTTCTCGCCACCGAAATCGTAGTCTGCCCCATCGTCCGTGAGCCCGACGGCCTGGCCCTAAGCTCCCGCAACCTCTACCTGTCCCCCGCCCAGCGCACCCAGGCCCTCGCCCTCAGCCGAGCCATCCGCAAAGTAGAATCCCTCGCAGCCAGCAACGAGCGCCGCGCCCCCAATCTCATAGAAGCCGCGCGTCAAATCTTCGCAGCCGAATCCGCAATCCGCATCGACTACATCGAACTAGTCGACTGGCCCACCCTCTTACCCGTAGAAATCGCCGCCCCCGGCTCTCTATTCGCCATCGCCGCCTACGTAGGCCCCACCCGCCTCATCGATAACATCATCCTTTGCTAAAACTGGTTCCATAAATCGGCTTAGCGTCAGGGCACGACAACTTCCCGCAATGCCGAATAACAACCTTTAGCGTCAGGGCACGGCTTCAGTCGTGCCAACCTAGACCCCGAAAAAGTACCGGGCCTTTAGCCCCTGCGGCCTGTCTTTCCGGAGGTAGGCCGGGGTTTTAATGCCGCCACAAACCCACCCATAACAATCCCTAAATCACGTACGCGATTGGATGTTCCGAAGATTTTTCGGACCGAATCGTCTCGCCCTGCATCGGAAAGCAAAGGAGTAATAAGATGGCAGCCAGCAAAGAAATAGACAAGGAAAACGGAAAAGGGCGTCTCGCGATGAACGCACCTCCAATCGTGGCGCCGCACGAGTGGGAGACTGCCCGCCAGCAACTCCTCGCAAAAGAGACGGCCTTCACCCACTCCCGTGACGCGCTGGCCGCTGAACGCCGCCGGATGCCGTGGATGGAGATCGACAAGAAGTACGAGTTCGAAGGACCCAAAGGCACGGTAACCCTGCTCGATCTATTTGAGGGACGCCGTCAGTTGGTCGTCTATCGCGCCTTCTTCGAGCCCGGGGTATTCGGCTGGCCCGATCATGCCTGTCGCGGCTGCTCCTTTGGCGCCGATCAGGTCGCCCACCTGGCCCATCTAAATGCCCGCGACACCACCCTCGCCTGGGCCTCACGCGCGCCGCAGGCGGACATCGCGCGCCTGAAGGCACGGATGGGCTGGGAGATGCCCTGGTACACCATCACCGACTGCTTCGACGTAGACTTCGGCGTCGACCAGTGGCACGGCCACAATGCATTCATCCGCGACGGCGACAAGGTGTACCGCACATATTTCATCAACAGCCGTGGCGACGAAGCGATGGGAACCACCTGGAGCTACCTCGATATGACAGCCCTCGGCCGCCAGGAAACCTGGGAGGACTCGCCGAACGGTTACCCCCAGACCCCGCCATACAAGTGGTGGAACTGGCACGACAACTACGACGCCGAGGCCGTCCCTGACCCGCTCTGGCTCGATATAACCACCGACCCCGCAGGAGCCGCCACCCGAAGGCGCGAAGCAGAGTCGAAAGCGTGCAACTGCTCCTGAGCGCGACATCTCCATCCCCGGTTTTCCTCCAATGGAGTGGATAAACACCTTGAGTTTGTTATGACCAACACGCAGGAACTCTTGTCCGGTTCGCAACTCGCAGCAACCAATACGGCCCGGTTCCCTAACGAGAGCTTGGAATATCGCAGGGCCCGCAACGCGCTCCTCGCCGAAGAGATCGAGTTGCGCCGCCACATTGAACGCGTGGCGGCTCAGCGGCGCGCTCTCCCACCGGGCGGAGAGGTCTCGCAGGAATTCGAGTTCGCCTCCGAGGCCGGTGCGGTTCGACTTTCCAGCCTCTTCGGCCGCAAAAACACGCTGATGATCTACAGCATGATGTTCGGTCCGGCGCGCAAAACGCCCTGCCCAATGTGCACATCGTTCCTCGCGGCCTGGAACGGAATCGCTATCAATCTGCGTGAGCGATGCGCCATCTTGGTCACGGCGCGTTCACACATAGCGCGGCTCATTGATTACAAGAAGCAACGGCGGTTCGACAATCTCCCCTTTGTCTCCGACCTTTCCGGTGATTACACGCGCACTTACGTCTCTCCCAACGACCTCGACCTGCCCGGCTTCAGCGTGTTCAATCGTCGCGACGGAACTGTTCGGCACTTTTATAGCGGCGAAATGAGCGGGGCGATGGCCGACCCCGGTCAGGACCCGAGGGGCGCGCCAGACCTTGACCCCCTCTGGCTGATGCTCGACCTCACACCCGAAGGCCGTGGCGGCGATTGGTACCCGATGCTCGACTACAGTCACGATGAAAGTGAAAGGAAAGCCACGCAATGAAATTAAGAGAAGATTCGAAGAGCGCCGGGTTCCTGGCGTGCCACATGAAATGGTAGGCGATGAGCCGGCATGCACTACCACGGCTAAGGCTACGTGACCTCGGAAGGATCCGATTGTCTGCGCCTTGCCCAGGGACTATTCGCTTTACCGCCCGTCCGTTTGGACGCGACCTCTACTTCTGTTGAGTGGCATCGGCAGCGCGAGCGGCTCCCTGCAATGCCCCTCGCCGTCCGGGAGCGTTGACCAGCGCGGTCTCGAATGCCCTGGAGGCCGAAGAGAAGTTGCCGTATTCGAGTAATAGCTCTCCAAGTTGTTCGCGGGCGGGAATAATCGGTCCGGGTGTGGCAGGGAGTTTCTCGATTCCGTCCTCATCGTCGGCTGCGCTGCTCAGGGCGGAAGTCGCTTCATCGGATCGGCCCTCGGCCTGGGCTGACCAGGCGAGCACTTCGCGGGTCATGATATTGACCTGGGTTGCCCAGTAGGCATTCCCCGATGCGCGAAGCCTATCTTCGATTAGGCGCAGCGCCTCGGCCTGCTTGCGAGCCTCTTTGGGATTGCCGTTGCGGGCAAATCCGAGCCCACGCGCCCATACTGCGGTCGCCAGAACCTGCGGCAAAGCTGAGGGGGACGGCAAGGAAACCTTCTCCGCATCGCTCCATTGGTGCCGTTCGACGATGTAGCGGATAGGCATCACGGTTGCGGCGTAGCCTGACTTGAAGTCACTCATGTCCGGATTTTCCAGCGTGCTCAGCTCGTCAATGACCTGGACCGCCTCCCGATCGCGTCCACTTTGCAGGTACGCGTAAACAAGGTAGTCCATTGCGTGCAACTCTTCACCGGTATCGCCCAGCTGATGTGCGGCCGCCCTTGCCGCGAGGTTGGACGCGATGGAGTCGTCCCACATGCCAAGGCGAGTAAAGATGTGCGAAGGCATATGCAGCGCATGCGGAGCTGAGGGAGCGATCTTGGAGTAGGCCCGCGCGGCCGCGAGACCGCGGGATGCTAGTTCCTGGCTGTCGCAGGCATGAATGAGGTAATGCGGGATTCCGGCATGATTGGGAAATTCGCGATAGAGAGGCTCAAGCAGAGCGGCGGCTTGCTTCTGCCTGAAATGGGTCTTGTCGGTTGGGGATGCGCTCGAGATCAGCGCGAGCGCGTAGAAGACCTGAACCTCAACATCCGTGGAATTCGCCGCAGCGAGGTCGTGCATCGCGACTTCATAGTTTGACGCGCGCATGCTGTATGGAATGGCGGGATCGTTGAATATGAGGCTCAGTGCGTGGATGAAACCGCGCTCGCGTTCGGTGGGTGCGTTGAGCATTTCGGCCTGCCTGATCTCGTTCTGGGCGACGGAGATGCCATCGGCCGGAAGAGGGGGCTCCCATAGCTGATGGAAGTGGATCATCGCGACGCCCCAATGAGCAATTGCACAGTGAGGATCTTGTACGGCCACGCTCTGGAATGCCTCCTCAGCAGCGCTGTATGCGAAGGAGTGCAAGAGCGCAACCGCGCGGTCGAACTCCTGCTGGACTCCAGGTTGACAGGAGATGGGGAACGAGACCGTGCCCAGTTTTTCAGGCGCAGGGTGGTCATGTTTTTCCTGCGCGACTGAAAGAGTCGCCAGAAGAAATGCCAAAATGAGGATTCGCTGCATCTTTTCGGTCTCCGCAAAGCTTCAAAGATGTTCCGAACCCCTCCGATTTTACGATGCCGAGCCTACGATGCCGGGTCTACGATGCCGGGCGCCCCATCCATCGCGTATTTTGCGTTGGGTGGGATCGCATACACCCAACCGCACTTCAGCCTCTTTTCGGCCGGGTGCCCCATCCATCGCGTACTTTCGCGTACTTTGCGATGGGTGGGGCCGCACGACTCATAATCCCCTGCGCGGCCCACAATCCCAGCGCCTTGCCGTTGCTCCCGGAGGGAGCAAATGAAGCTAGCCCCGGGTGGAACCCGGGGAAGCGCGCCCCAAAAGACCCCGCCGTCCCGTCGGGACGGCTTGACTCATACCGGGACGAAATCAATCCCACGGCCGGATGGCCAACCCCGACACCGGTTTGCAGAATATATGCCCGCGGAAGCGCACAATCATTCCATAACGCCGCTCAGGACCGAAGGGACGCCCCGCAAGCGCCCGTAACTCCTTTGCTGCCAAGAATCTGGAGCTAACCACTTTAATATGATGCGCTTGCAGCAGATCACCCGCTCCATACCACTGAAAACAAAGAATTTCCCGCAAACCACCCGGGGGGGATGGGCCCCCCACAAAGGTGCACCAGAGCACAATGAGGTCTTGTCAAAGCACCGTTGATCTTGCAGATCCTCCATTGACTGAGACTTCGTGGAGCAAAGCGAGCGTTGTACGCTGACGACGAAGCATAGCTTACGAATCTACCCACTCCATGCACAATTAACCCGGATTTTTGAACAGCGTCTCTCCGCGGTTCACACTCTCTCGCTCTACCGGTCACACGGTCTATCCTAGGTGTGACAATCCCATGTCCGACTTTGCCCAAACCGTGAAGCAGCAGGCCGACATCGTCAAGGTGATTGAGGGCTACATTCGCCTGCGCAAGTCCGGAGCGCAGAATTACCAGGGGCTCTGTCCCTTCCATAAAGAGAAGTCGCCATCGTTCTCCGTGCACGCGGTGCGACAGTTCTACCACTGTTTTGGCTGCCAGGCTTCAGGCGACGTGTTCAGCTTTGTGGGCAAAATTGAAAACGTCGGCTTTCCTGAGGCGGTGCGGATTGTGGCGCAGAAGTGCGGGATTCCGCTGCCCAAGCGGGAGTTTTCTTCGCCGGAAGAAGCAGCCGGAGCACGGATGCGGGCCAAGCTGCTCGATCTGCACGAGACCGCAACCGCTTGGTTTGAGGAGCAGTTGCGCGGGCCGGAGGGGGCCGTGGCGCGCGAATACCTTGCAGGGCGCGGACTTCCGGTTGAGGGGATCGCAAAGTTCAGGATCGGCTATGCGCCCGACAGCTTCAATGCTTTGCGTGACCGGCTGAGCGGAATGGCGGATGAAGAGGCGTTGCGGGCGTCCGGGCTGTTCAGCGCGAAAGAGCAGGGAGACGGGACGCTGGGGCACATCTACGATCGCTTCCGGAAGCGGGTGATGTTTCCCATTGCCGACGAAGGCGGCCGCGTGATCGCCTTCACCGCGCGCACGCTCGAAGCCGGCGACAAAGCAGGCGCCAAGTACATCAACTCGCCGGAGACGCCGCTCTATTCCAAAAGTCTGGTGCTCTTCAATCTGGACAAGGCCAAAGCCTCCATCCGCCAGCATGAGTTTGCCCTGCTGGTGGAGGGCCAGATGGACTGCATCTCTGTCTACCTGCGCGGCATTCGCAACGTGATTGCCACCAGCGGCACGGCCTTTACTGAGCAGCAGGTGGCGATTCTGAAGCGCCATGCTTCGCAGGTGGTGGTGAACTTCGATCCTGACGCGGCCGGCAGCAATGCCGCCGAAAAATCCATAGCCCTGCTCACCGAGGAAGGCTTCACCATCAAGATTGTGACCCTCGACGGGGGCCTCGACCCTGACCGCTTTATTCGCGAACGGGGAGTGGAAGCCTATACGGCGGCTCTGCGCGGGGCGCGACGGCAATCCGATTACCTGATCGAGCGCGCCCGAACTGCGTTTCCGGGAGCCAGTGCGGAGCAGAAGGTGAAAGCCATGAACTTTCTGCTGCCGCATATTCGCCGCATGCCGGAATTGTTGGCCCGAGACCAGTTTGCCCGTGATGCCGCGCAAAAGCTGGGAATCGATTCAGCCGTGCTGCGGGAAGAACTGCGCCAAGCCGCCCTCCGCCGTCGCGACCGCATCGAGACGCGGGCCACGGCGCTGAGCGAGGTGGAGCGGGTGCTGCTGCGGGCGCTGGCCATCACCGATCCGGAAAATGAGCAGGCGCGGAGGCTGGCGGCCGATGCACTCGACCGGCAACCGGTTTGGTTTGAGCATCTTGGAACGTTCGCGGCCATGCAGGCGCTCGCTCATCGGCAGGCGAACGACCCGATGGACATGGTGGAAGATCCGGCGCAGAAGGCTTTGCTGGCTGAGACGCTGCTGGCTGAAACCAACCCGCCCGAAGAAAACGAGGTTCAGAGCGCAATCCAGGAGATCCAGGAGCGGGCCATCGAGAAGCAGCAGCGCGACCTTCGCGCCCTGATTGCCGAAGCCGAACGCTGCGGCGACCACGCCGAGCTGGCCCTTTTGACCCAGCAGAAGCTGGAGTTGGACCGCTCGCTACGCCAGTTACACAACCAAAAGCCGCCGGAACAATAGCCTCAGCGGTCGAGACGGCTAGCTCCTTAAGAAAGCGGAATCTTGCGCCCCATTAAGAATGCGGAGTTTTGCGTCGAAATTGCCTATTTTTGCGTCTAATTAGCAGGAGTCGGAACGGGCAAGAAGTAAAAATGCCCGCCCGGTTGCGAGGCAGCCCGTGTGGGTCTCGGCCCGGCCCGGATTTTTCATTGGGAAAACCGTGGCAAACTGTGGTAATCTATTGATCTCTGTGAGGATGCGCGCCACTCTGCCCCAACCATGAGCTGCGGCTCGCGGGCGACCCAGGTGAAACCTGAAGCGCTAGTCATCCTGTTCCGAGCAACCCTGAAACCGCATTTTTTGCGGGGACTGAATGTCTGTGTCCGCATGTGCCGAATTCCGTATTTCCACCAGGAAATACAGGATTTTTTTCGCACGCTTTATGACCAGACTCGCACCAGTGCGCAAGACGCTGCTGAATCTGCCTTGCGCGGGCGCATGAACGGGGATGTACCTTGAACGTAATCGGGCTGGCCGCAGTATCCCTGGTCATGCCGTAGAGAGTAGGAATAATTTGGCAATTGATAACAAATTTGAACACGAAGTTGAAGGCATTGTGGAAGTGGGTAAGGAGAAGGGCTACCTGACTTACGGCGAGGTTAACGACATCCTGCCGGAAGACATCAGCACTTCACCCGACGACCTTGATGACCTGATCACCACCATCGGCACTCAGGGCATTGACCTGCTTGACACGCCCAAGTTTCACGGCGATAAGGATTTTGAAGCGGAAGAGGGCGAAGACGTCGAGCTTGATCTGACGCCGGGGACACTGGAAAAAACCAACGACCCGGTGCGCATGTACCTGAGCGAAATGGGCACCGTCCCGCTGCTCACCCGCGAAGGTGAAGTGGAAATCGCCAAGCGCATTGAGCGCGGGCAGCTGCGCGTGCTCAAAGCCATTTCGCGTTCGCCGATTGTGATTCGTGAAATCGCCGCCCTGGGCGAAGACCTCAAGCGCGGCGTCCGCAACGTCAAAGAAGTGGTGATCTTTGACGAAGAAGAACTCACTGAAGAAGTGGTTCTGACCCGTGTCAAGGCCACCGTGGCCCGCATTGACGCGCTGGTCAAGCACCAGAAAAAGGTTGCCCTGCTTGAAGAAAAGCTGGCAGGCCCGGCGCCCGCCACCAAGGCCAAAATCCGCGAACACCGCCGCGTCCGTTGGCTCATCTCCCGCGAGAAGGTGCTCATTTCGCGCATCGTGCGCGAACTCAAATACACGCCCCTCGAGCGCAAGCGCCTGCTCGACAAGGTCAACAAGACCGTCGACACCATGCGCACGCTTGAGCGGCAGATTCGCTCGCTCGACCAGAAGTATGACGCCTCAAAGAGCGACGAACTGAAGAAGGAATATCGCCGTCAGCAGAAGAATTGCCGCGCCGATCTCGAAAAAATCGAAATCGACGCCGGCGTGGTCATCCTCGAACTCAAGCGGACCCAGCGCGAGATGATCCAGGGCGACATGGACGCCGAGCAGGCCAAGCGCGAGCTGATCGAGGCCAACCTGAGATTGGTGGTTTCAATCGCCAAAAAGTACACCAATCGCGGATTGCAGTTCCTCGACCTCATTCAGGAGGGAAACATCGGCCTGATGAAAGCCGTGGATAAGTTCGAATACCGCCGCGGCTACAAGTTCTCCACCTATGCGACGTGGTGGATTCGCCAGGCCATTACGAGAGCCATTGCGGACCAGGCCCGCACCATTCGTATTCCTGTCCACATGATCGAGACCATCAACAAGCTCATCCGCACCAGCCGCCAACTGGTCCAGGAGCTGGGTCGCGAGCCATCGAGCGAAGAGATTGCCCGCCGCATGGATATTCCCGTGGCCAAGGTGCGCAAGGTGCTCAAGATCGCGCAGGAGCCTATTTCGCTCGAGACGCCCATCGGCGAAGAAGAAGACTCGCACCTCGGCGACTTCATTGAAGACCGTCAAGCGGTTTCGCCCAGCGAAGCGGTCATCAGCGTGAACCTTAAGGAGTACACCTCGCAGGTTCTTCGCACGTTGACCCCTCGCGAAGAACGCGTAATCAAGATGCGCTTCGGCCTCGAAGACGGCTCCGAGCACACGCTGGAAGAAGTAGGCCAGAGCTTCCAGGTAACTCGCGAGCGCATCCGCCAGATCGAAGCCAAGGCCCTCCGCAAGCTGCGGCATCCCTCGCGCAGCCGCAAGCTGAAGGCATTCGTCGAAGGCGTGAAGGATATGTAACTTGGCAGTAAGTCAAACATAAAAGAGCCGCAGTCCTCTAAAAGGGCTGCGGCTTTCTTGTTGTTGTGTTACAAACTATTCGCCGACTCAGCGGTTTGTGGCTAGAGGCAAGACTCGCTGGACCAACTCATCGGCGAATTTTTGTTTCTCTTCATAGAAAGGAAAATGGCCAGAGTGATCAAACCAGATCAACTCCCTTTTTGGGGCGCTGATCGTTTGGCTATACTCTTCGATCAGGGCAGGACGGCAGTATGGATCCCGTCTTCCTTCAAAAAAGAAGATCGGTACTTTGAAGTCGGGTCCGAGTTTAGTCAGATCTACCTCCGATAACTGGGGAAATAGAATCTGGCCTGAAAACATCTGGCCGCGGACAAAACCTACATCATCCGCGAGAGAATATTCCGGAGCGGACGCAACATCAGTCAGAATTCTCTTTACATCCGTGAACTCATCTTTGCTCGGCGGCGGCCCGAGTAACTCTCCCGCCCACTTATTCGCGACAAACATCTTGCCCATATCCGCGTTCGGCCCAGGATAAGGAGCGATAGCTTCCAATTCTTTCACAGCCTGTTCGTTGTGCAGACTGCGAGCCTGTTGCAAGTCATCCTTATAGACGGCCTCCGCATTCGCCCACATGTTCACGATCTGACCTACTCCCACATAGGCGTAGATCAGATCCGGGTGTTCGTGCGCCAGCCAAAGGCCCAGCACACTTCCCCACGAATGACCCACGACAACGATCTTGTCCCTCTTGAACCGATTGCGAAGATAGTTCACCACCTCAAGCGTGTCCTGCTCCATCTGTGGCGCATTCATGGTTCTGCGCTGAAGGTCTTTGTCATTCGACGTATAAGTCTTCCCCGCCCCCCGTTGATCCCATTCGACCACGGTGAAGTGCTGCTCCAAGGGCGCTTGAAACGAGCCCGCAAGAGGGATAAAAGCGATGCCCGGACCACCGTGGATGAACAAAAGAATTGGATTGTTGACGTTCTGGCCTCGGACCTCGATCCACTGGTCGATACCGCCGATGCGCACGGATTCGAGGCTGTCGATGCCCTGGGGTGAATGAATTGCGCGGTCTTCGGCAACCTTGTGCCGCAGATAAAGCCGATAAAACAGGGCAGTCGAGAGCGCTGCAACAACGAGGCAAACGGTTGCCGCGACGACAAACTTGAAAATCTTCCAGATCACACGCCAACCTGAGGGAAGGTTCCCACTGTTGGTACGCAAGGTCGCGCGTCCATGTTCCGGGGTGAGAAGCGACGAACTTTTCAAAGCCGCACATTGCAGATAATTAGCTGCTGTTGGCGCACAATAAAACAGTCGGCAGTGTCGGAGATGCCCCGGTTCAATCTGTCAGGTATGTGCCCGGCCTGTTCTGTCAACAATCCGCCCGGTTTATACCCCCCTGGTACCCCCCACCCCCACCCTTAAATTGCTCTTTTCTGATGCCTGCATTTCCTATAACTATCGCTAAATCAGCAGTTTAAAGAATCTTCCTCTTTACCAATCAGTAAACAGAGCCGTCCGATTTCGTCCATATTCATGCTGTTTTTTGCCAAAAATCGAGCCATTCTGACCGGATTCCAAGCAAAATCCCGCATCGCGCAGCCTGACGGTTGCTTGGTTTGCCTGCTCGCAGTGGCTGGCGCGATAATCGAATTTGATCAGCCAGGACAATGTTAGAAACTGAAAGTCTCAATCGAACGCGGAATGAGGCCGTCGAGGAGTTTGTCTGCTCCAGGGACGGAACGCGCATTGGCTTCAGCCGCTTCGGCGAAGGGCCCGCGGTCGTCTTTGTGCACGGCAGTCTTTCGCAGGGCCTCGATTGGCGGGGCGTTGCGGACTGCATGGCGAGCCGGTTTACATGCTTCATGATGGATCGCCGTGGGCATGGACTGAGCGATGTCGAAACCGGATCCTACTCCATTGGCCGCGAGTATGAGGATGTGAGTGCGGTGCTCTCCGTCGCGGGACGCGATGCCAGTTTGGTGGGCCATTCCTTTGGGGCGATCTGTGCGCTGGGGGCCGCAATGAGGGCTTCAGTGCGACGGCTGGTCTTGTACGAGCCTCCTCTGCCTATCGGTGGACTGGTGGCGGGCGAAAATCTAGCGCCCTATTGCCAAGCGGTGGATGATGGCCGGCTGGACGATGCCCTGGAGATGGGCCTTAAGGAGTTTGTCCGGTTGCCGGGCGAGAACGTTCACGCTATGCGCAAGTCCAGGTCATGGCCGAAACTGGCATCCATGGTTCCCTCGTGGCCACGCGAGCTCGAAGCCATGGACAGCCTCGCCGGGGACGTGGATGCCTACGTTGCCATCACCTGTCCGACCCTGTTGCTGCTGGGGACTGAAAGCGCGGAACATCCATTCCGGCATGCCATCGCGGCACTTTCCAAAAAGATGCCGAATGTGAGGACTGTCAACCTCAAGGGACAAAGCCACATGGCGATGCGCTCCGCGCAGAACCTGCTTGCCGAACAGATCTCCGAATTCATTGCGGAATGACGGCTATTTCAGGTCAGTCATCTCTTCTTCGTTCAGCCTGATTCCCGCCGCGGCGATGTTCTCCTCAAGATGCGCAACCTTCGATGTGCCCGGAATCGGCAGCATCACGGGCGACCGTTGCAGCAGCCACGCCAGCGAAAGCTGCGCGACTGAAGCTGAGTGCTGCGCGGCGATGCGAGCCAGCTTCTGGGCGTCGGGCGCGTCGGGCTTGAGCAGCTTGCCGGCGTTGATGGGATACCAGGGCATGAAGCCGATGCCCTGCTGCTCGCAGTAGGTGAGTGTTTCCTCATTGCGGCGGTCAGCGAGACTGTATCGATTCTGTACAGTGACGATTGGGACGATCCTGCGAGCTTCCTCGATCTCCTCTGGGGTGACTTCACTCAATCCAATGTGGCGGATCTTGCCCTGCTCCTGCATCTGCTTCAGTGCGCCGAGCGATTCTTCAAGTGGGGTGCGGGGGTCGATGCGATGGAGCTGGTAGAGGTCGATGCGGTCGAGCTTCGAGCGGCGCAGACTCATCTCGACGCACTGGATCAGATAGCCTGCGCGGCCAACATATTCGGTCTTGGCCGGCCCCTGGCGAGTGATGCCGCCCTTGGTGGCGATGACCAGGTCGGCCGGATACGGATAAAGTGCTTCGCCAATCAGGCGCTCGGCAATCTCCGGGCCGTAGGCGTCTGCGGTATCGATGAGGGTGACACCAAGCTCGACGGCTCGGCGGAGGACGCGCTTTGCTTCGGCCGGGTCGGCAGGCTCACCCCAGGCGCCTTCGCCTACCAGGCGCATGGTTCCGTATCCCAGGCGATGAACGTGAAGATCGCCTCCGATGAAAAATGTCCCGCTGGCGGATGCGGAGGGGGTTTGGGCGTTCATATTTGGTTGGATGCAGCGGTTGGGTGAGGTGGTGCGTAATTGGCAATTTTGTGATAGTGGAACCTCGGTCATGCCGGGTGCGTATGTAGAATTCAGGGCAACGCAAGGAGAACCGATCTATGAGCAGCCAACCGTATCCTAACCCGCAAGCAGTTTTTTATATGCAGTACGAGATGGTGCGCCGCGACGAGGTGGTGGGGATACTGCTGGCGCTGTTCCTGGGCGGCTTCGGCATGCATCACTTCTACCTGCGACGGATCGGGTTGGGGATTCTTTATCTGTGCTTCAGTTGGACACCGATTCCGTGGGTGCTGGGCTTTATCGAGTGCTTCTTCATGCCTGGACGGGTGAGGGAGTTCAATGCGATTCAGGCGGCAGGGATCGCGGCTTCGCTGGGGATTGCGATGCCAGGGTGGGGCCAGCCATTCAATGTGACGGTGAATATGCCATCTGCCGTCCCGCCGGGGACGCTACAGGCCTGCGGGCGCTGCGGGCAAACGACCCCTTCGGGGTCGAGGTTCTGTTCGGCTTGTGGTGCGACGCTGTAAGGCGAGATACTGGGCGGCCCTATTGGGTAGTTTCCGGATTGGCGATCGTTCGCCCAGTATGGGCAAAGCTGATTCAGTTAAAGGCCAGTCTGCAGATTTCGATACAATATATCTGAATCCAATCATAGCCGTGACTAAGGTCTGACCCGAAGACCCGCTCATCGCGATATGGCCGCGATGAACGGGGCACGGCTTCTTGAGGCGCATCACGATTCCTAGGGGCTAATGAGCGGGCCACCTGCGGCAAGTTGTCAATGTTTCTCACAACTAGTAAGTTACGGAGACTGTTCATGAAATTGAAATTATTTGCGTTAATGCTTTGTCTCACCTTTGCCGCAGCAGCAATGGCCAAGGAAACCGAGTTACCCGATTCCTGCGGTGACCCCAACACGAAATTCGATGTCACAACCCAAAAGAGCACGGCTGCACTGCCTGCACCTGATGCCGGCAAAGCCTTGATTGTATTTCTCGAACCGAATGAGGAGCCTTGTTTGGGATGCTACACCCAAAGATTTGCCATGGACGGCCAATGGGTTGGTGCAACCAAAAAACACTCGTACTTCACTTTGCAAGTGGAAGCTGGCCAACATCATTTCTGCTCTACAGGCGTAATGCGGAACACAATAGCGATTCGCTCGTTTGAGGTAAAAGCCGGAGGAACCTACTTTCTCCAAGCGAGATGGATTCCTCATGGTGGTAGCGCCGGAAGCGCTTATGGTGGCCCCATAACCGAGGAGGAGCACAATTCCCAGGTCGTCCCCGGAGGGAAGAGTGCTCTTCTCTACGGTATGTCTTTGCTGGATGAGGAGAAAGGCAGGTACCTCATCAAAAGCTATGAAGTGGCGGAATTCAAAAAGAAATAAATCATCCGTCGATTTCGAATTTCAAGTTGTTAGTGGCGCATTTGCCGACGAGAATCATAGAAGGAAAACCAAGTGCCCTATTCCTTCCGAAGAGAATTTTGAAGGAATGGGGCGCTTGAGCTGCGGGCAAACGAATCTGACGGGGTCGAGGTTTTGTTCGGCTTGTGGCGGGACGGTGTAAAGCGAGATACTGGGCGGCCCTACTTGGGTAGCTTCTGGATTGGCGGACTAATGTGTAAATCGGGTTTGAGTCTAAGAGCGACAGCAGGCCGATTGGATCACAGTCCTCAAGCCCGTTGAGGAAGCACCGCGGCAGAACTGCAATTGGTAGGTGGTGCGTCCGCTTCCCAAACAATCAAAGCTTCCGAGGCAAGCTCAGGGCGTACGCTTGTCGTCCGCTCGTTCAGGCCCCTCGCGGGCGCAGGTTGGAAGGCCCAGACCACAACCTTTTGTGGTAGACTTCCTCCAACATTGGAAGTTGGAAGCCAAGATGATGGAGTTTCCCCATGGCACATCCAGTTCCAGTTCGACTTGTCCAAACAGCAATTCAATCCACCAGCACAGCGAATGATCGGTTTCGTTGAGGCTTTGTCGCGGAATTCTGAACAAGTTCACCACAGGAGGAGCTTATGCCCAGTTCAGGAACAGGAAATGCATTAGCAAACAACCCCTACAACGGTACGAGCGTGAGTTCGCCGGGTATCTCTGGCGAATCGAACACCGGACCCGGGGTTTCGGGCCAAAGCATCGGCCTTGTCCCGGCCGGCGATACAGTCGGGGGGGCTCAGCCCGCATCCGATGGTGTGCTTGGGCAGGGAATGAACGGCGTTCATGGCATCTCGACCGCCAAGACGACGGCCACAACAGGCGCGGGAGTTTGGGGTGAGAACTCCTCCGGCGATGGCGTTGTCGGCGTCGGCTACCACGGGGTTCATGGAATCTCCAGTAGCGTGGGGGCCGCCGGAGTTTGGGGCGAGAATAGCGCCACTGGAAATGGGGGTCCTGGAGTCAGCGGGACCAGCACCAACTCGGACGGCGTCCACGGGACGAGTACTTCGAGCCAGCATGCGGGAGTCTCCGGCGTTAACACCAGCGGAGGATACGGTGTCTGGGCCTCCGCGAAGACAGCAGGATACTTTGAAGGCGATGTTGATGTGACTGGAGCTTTAAGCGTGACAGGAGCCTTGAACGCTCAGGCGGCTGTCACAGTGGCCGGGACTTTGACGGCTCAAGGAAACGTCGCAGTGACTGGAACCCTGACGGCGCAAGTAGACGTCGTTCTCGGCTCAGACTGCGCCGAAGACTTCGATATTGCATCGTGGGCAGACATCGACCCTGGCACAGTCATGGTTTTAGCCGAAAACGGCGCCTTGGAGCCGAGCCAGAACGCCTACGACAGAAAGGTTGCCGGGGTGATTTCCGGAGCCGGCGATTACAAGCCAGGCCTCATTCTTGGCAGGTCGAGTTCATCGCAAGAACGAATGCCGCTCGCGCTGGTCGGCAAAGTGTATTGCAAAGTCGATGCTGACCCGGCGCCGATCGCGATCGGAGATCTACTGACCACCTCGGGTCTGCCTGGATTCGGGATGAAGGCGACAGATCAGGCACGAGCTTTCGGCGCCGTGATTGGTAAGGCGCTCAAGCCCCTTCAAGCAGGTCAAGGCATGATCCCCATCCTGGTTGCCTTGCAATGACAGGGAGGTAATATGCCAGCATCGTTTCGGACTTTCGCGGCTACGCTGGGATACAAGCCAGCGCCGACCCTAAGCGCGCTGAGCGTGTGCCGCGCGCTCGGCTTCTCGCCAAAGATTTCGCTCAAGAAAGTTATGACCCAAATCGGAGCGCCGGTAACACCCACGCAGCTTTCTGCAAATGTAATTGCGGGTGAAAGTTATCAGTTTGGTTGGTCCGACCCGAGTGCGTTTCTCGATAAGCCGGCGCCTTCACAATTAATCCGCGAAGCGACGTCCTTTGTGTTCGAACTATGGCCCCCTGCGGGAGCGGCAGTTACTGAGAACTTTCAAGCCGTCGGTCCCAGTTCTCTCTCGGGCCAGAGTTTTTTCTGGAACGGAAACGGTACGTGGGCCTACAACGATCCGGGCGCTATCAATGCTGAGACCGGCGCGTACAGTTGGCGGGTCTGGTCAGTCAACGATTACGGCAGCACGGTGTCGCCAATGCAACACATAGGCACCAACGCGCCACACATTTGGTTTACGGTAAATTCGAATCAAACAGAGGTTACGGTCTTCGGCGCCGACTTCCCAGATAGCACCTGTACGGTCGTGGCGACTTGTTCCATGTTTAAACCAAGTTCAAATACAGGCGACATTACAAAGGGAGTGACAGTTGCGATAGTTTGTCAAAACGAGGGCCAGTACTGGACCTTGACGGTCACGGGAGCTGGCGGCGGTACGGCGACTGGGCAAGTAAACTGTAGCGGCGGGGCTTTTCCGTAGCGGCAGCTGTGGTTGCGCTGCACGCTCCGCAAATGCACATCGCAATTCCAATGGTTTTTCCGATCATTTGGTCTGTCATCGGCCGCTTGTTGCTCTGGACTGACCCTCCGCCTCTTCCGGATCGAGCTACATATTCGCATGGCCGGAGCGCATTGATTCATTAAACTGCGGCTTGGTGAAGTTCAGAGCGGCTTCGAGCTTGGCCTGGTACTCAGGGGCGCGGGCTAGCAACGCTGGAGTTGCCGAGGCAAACTCACCTTCGAGCTTGAGCAGGCCCTCGCCGGCTTTAAGGCTAGATTCGTCCTGGGCCATGCGGAGCAGGTCGGCTTCTGTCGTGTTCAGGTATTGCGCATCTCTGGGGTCGGCGATCCAGACCGGCTTGCTCTCGCCCAGCACTCCACTTAGCCAATAGATCTTGCGCAGCAGGTATTCCAGGCGCTCGGCGTCGTTGGTCTCGGTGAAGAGGAACTTCTTTTGCCAGCGGCTGTAGTAGCGGGTGGTTACGGGAACAGGCTGGCGGTTGCCGGACTTTAGGAATTCAAGCTGGCCCTGGTCGATGGTTTTGCGGACCGCGTTGTAGACCAAGGTCTCCGCAAAGGGCTGCTCCATGGCGGGAACAATCTCAGCGAAGGTGAGAGTGACCGAGGCTGCCACCTTGGCGTGGAGGTTGTGCGCGCCGCCGTCGGAAAGGTGGGCTTCGCCGTGGACGATATAAGTGTCTGCGCCGGAGGTGGAACGATGGAAGGGCCACTGGAACTGGCCGAATGCAACGGGCAGTCCGCCGAGGGTTACGTAACACTCGGGGCGCGGATTGCGCAGGCGCTTGGCCTCGCTGGCCAGGTGGGAAGTCATGGTGGGCAGCAGCTCGGGTTTGTCGAAGTCGAAGCCGTCGCTTAGCTCGAGTCTAAGAGCCCGTCCGGCTACTTCGTCGCCGGGAAGGCCGAGCGAGAAGACGGCAGTGGGCTGGCCTTGGAAGTCGCTGCCCTGGTTGACGGAGACGAGAAGCAGGCCGGCCCGGGCGGCGGCGGCTTCAACGGTGGAGACAAGATTGGGCTTCAGATTAGTGGTCATTTTTAGGGGAATCCTGACACGGAGATCGGTGCATCCTCATTCTAAGGGACAGGCGGGCGAGGGAGCGCATTTACAATGGGAAATGTGCAAGCCCAACAATCTTCGCCGATCATCGTTGCCGAAAATCTGACCAAAGTTTATGCGGCTGGGAAGCTCCAGGTAACAGCGGTCCGCGGGGTTTCGCTCTCCGTGGAGCGCGGGGAGTTTGTGGCCATTGTGGGGCCTTCGGGTTCAGGCAAGTCCACGCTTTTTTACCTGCTGGGCGGGCTGACGCAGGCGACCCATGGGCGGGTGGTGATTGACGGTATTGACTTTGCCACGCTCAACGACGGGGAGCGAACCCGGCTGCGCAAGCACCGTATCGGATTTGTTTTTCAGAAGTTCAACCTGCTGCCTACGCTCTCGGCCATGGGGAATATTGAGATTGCGTGGGCCGTGAGCGGGCGCAAGGAACCGCTGGATCTGAAATATCTTGATCATCTGTGCGATCTGCTTTCGATTCAGGGACGGCTGCCGCACAGGCCCTCAGAGCTGAGCGGCGGGGAGCAGCAACGGGTGGCCATTGCCCGGGCGCTGATTACGCGGCCGGCGATTGTGCTTGCCGACGAGCCCACAGGCAATCTGGATACGAAGAACTCCACGGCGGTGCTGGAGATGCTCCTTAAGTCGAACCGTGAACTGGGGCAGACCACGCTGATGATCACACACAATCCGGAGGCGGCCACCATCGCCAGCCGGATCCTGTACATGCGCGACGGGGAGATTGTGCGAGAGGAAAAGGGTTCGCGGGGCGAGGCGGGTTCTTCGGCTCCGGGTGCGCAGGCACTGGCCGCAAATCCTGCCCCGACGGCGGTTTGACCACATTTCGGCCGCCCGGTATACTCAAGGTTGCGTTAATGCGGGAGTAGCTCAGTGGTAGAGCATCGCCTTGCCAAGGCGAGGGTCGCGAGTTCAAATCTCGTCTCCCGCTCCATTCCGCCCTCCGGTGCACACCGGGTTGGCTACACGGCGGCGTGGAGCGAATCAAATTTTCCAAGGCAGCCCTGCCAAGGCGCGGTACCCAAGTGGTAAGGGAGAGGTCTGCAAAACCTTTATGCGCCGGTTCGATCCCGGCCCGCGCCTCCACACCTTTCAGTAGCTTACCAAGAACCCAACTTTGAGTTCTGCTGACAGCTGCTAACATAACCCAACTGAAGGACCAGTCTAAGGTTATCTCAAAGCCTACTTTCTGAGGGCTGCGCTGACCGTTCGCGCCGCTTGATCGGTAGCGGCTGACGTCAGGTGTGTGTAGAACTTCATTGTGATTTCCGACCGGGAATGCCCCAATCGCTCCTGGGTGGCTTTTACCGGAACACCTGCATCCCCCAATACTGTGGCATGCCAATGGCGGAACAGCCTCCAGGTAATGTGCGGCAGACCAAGGCTCTTTGCCTTGGGTTGGATTTTTCTGGTCATGATGCTGGCGTATTGTCGCGGACCGTCGACCCGATCGCTGGGGAAAACCCATTGATCGGAAGATGCGTCCGGACGCTTCGCCAGAAATGTTCGCAAGTGTTCGCCCGCGTGCGAAGTGTCGGTGTGGTCGAGAACAGAGAGCTAGTCAAACTGGGCAAGCTTATCAAGCCTTCCATGCTTCGATGCTGCCTCTGCTGCCAGTTCTCCCGCCCATGTGTCCGATGCACCCCCTGCAAACAAGAAAAGCCTGACAAGCCTCATAAGCCTGTCAAGCTCTCCGTTCTGCATCACACCGACACTCCGTACGCAGATGAACCAGAGCCGGTCTCCTGCTTACAGGCCCATCGCTTCATTCCTTGTCTGGACTGTCAGTACGTTGCTGATTACTGATTCTGTTTTTTTTTGCCTGGTATCGAGGTTGAATGGATTTATATATGTTGATGATTACTGGATATGTTCATTCGCTCGATGTTTCTTTGACGCGCCCGCTCGCTCTCTTTGACGCCCGGGAACCCTGAAACGGCCTCTGCGCCGGAGGCGCGACGGCCCAAAATAGCCCGAATCTGTCCCCACCATACCCCGTAAATCGTGACCTCCCAATTGTTGCGTGGGATTCTGTATTTAGGAGGTAGGGGAAGACAGTTTCCCTACCTAGTCTTGACACTTATGGAGTGAAATGTACCTCCTAGGCCCCGGGCTAGTATAGACAAATCATTTCTAAACACAACAATTGCCCTCAGAATGCCTAACAATGTCCCCGTATACCCGTCTGCACCCACACCTAGACTGGCACTTTCGCACTCAGCCCCGACCTCTGAGACCTTCGATCAAGTAATTGGGTCCCATAATCGCTTTTTAATCCCGGCCTCTGATATACATCGGTTCGATTTGCGTGCCCGCCGCAACAAGAAAGGGCTTTTCCAGGCCGCCGGCCTCACAAGTGATCTGCTCGATCAGCTTATTCGACCCGCCGATTTATTGATACGGTATTAACCTCTATAACCTCCGAGTGGCCGGCAATTCACTCGAACAAGCCAAACGCGACACCTTAGCGCCCTTCAACCACCGGAAGATTGAGAAACCGGTGTCAGCCCACGCCTATCTCGCGTAAAGATGGATCAACGTCTGCAATACAGCGACCAAATGCATTTGGATCAAGTATTGCCAAGGGCGCGGCTCGATCCTGTTTCCACTTCACCCTTGTTCAACGATGCTACTATTGACCGGTGCGAAAAGCGCCAACAAGGACGTCAACACGGGCTGAGCCGTCAGATCCATCATCATTGCGAAGGTTAATTCGGGTCCTGTTGCCATGGTCCTTTGCATCAATGGGTCATTTTAGACCCATCATACATAGAGAGCTTGGATCAGCACCCTCAAGGGCAATGTTTGGATAGACACAATCCATGTCGGAAGGGGTGACTTGGATCTTCGACATGGCCGAAACCGGTGAAAATGTCGAGTGGGTAACCAGCTGCTGGGATATCCCAGAGTTTTCTTGGCCCTTCCGTGCCGACGCTGCCTGCCATTGGCCTTCTGTTCCGCTCTACTTACGTGTCTTTATCCCTACTTTTTACCGTAAATTCCTCGTTTAACCCCCCAGCTTCCATCCTTTCTCCGGACCGAAGGGATTTCTGCATTCAACCGGTCGATGCGGCGGGGGCCCTAGGAATGAATCCAAGCAATCTGCTTGTTTCCTTGGATTCACCTTCGTTCTTCTCTTGATGCCAGCCAATTGCGAGGAATCCTGCTGTTCCCGGGGGACATATCAACCGCGCGGAGCCGGAGATTGCCCCAGGTGCAATGCTCCATATAGGATCCGCGCGCTGCCAGCTCGCCTTTTCTGCCTTGATTTGAAGCAGCAGACGGTTCAGGTTGCGTTCGCGGCAGGCGAATCAAACCGGTCGGATACGAATTTTCCTGGCGCAGGTTTCTTCGGGGTTAGAGTCGCTTGGATGCGGGTGAACCTGTTTGCTTCTGAGCAGGGGCAAATCGCGTCCCGAGGCAGGTGCTGCTTACGCTGTATCATCGGAGCACCAGTAAACTTATCAATTTCTTACCTTGTCAGTGCTCTTCGGCGCGATTGAAATTGCTTCGTCGAAAATGATCTGCGAGCATGCACATCGAAAATCGTCGAGGAGCGACAGCAGATTGACTGAGACTGGAGCAGCCTTGCGGATCATCGATTTCAACACGGTGAAGATAGACTGTCGCCGCACCAAGATCAATGCGCATGTTGCCATTGGCGACTGGCAAAGGGGAAAAGGCGGAAGCACGATGCGCACTGGCCCGCACGTTTTGTGCGGCTAATCAACTGGAGGAGTTTCCATGACGCCAAAGAGGATTTTAGCTCTGTTCATGTTTGTTACGCTGGCTATGGCAGTGCCTATCTGCGCGCAATCGGACCGCGCCAGCATCGTAGGTACGGTCAAGGACGCATCGGCGGCAATGTTGCCCGGCGTGCAGGTCCGTGTAATCAACGTAGATACCAACGCATTTGAAGTTGCGACCACAGACAGCGCTGGCGAGTACCGGGTCGACAACCTGCAGATTGGCAATTATAGCGTCAACTTTTCTAAAACCGGATTCAAGACGCTTACCCGCAAGGGTATTGCCTTGCTGATCAGCCAGGTCGCTGAGATCGATGCCACGCTGCAGGTGGGCGGGACGACCGAAACCATTGAAGTGACCAGCGCGGCGCCGATACTGCAGACCGAGAATTCCACGCTCTCTGCCAACCTGAACAACGAAGCGGTGAGCGAGCTTCCACTGAACGTACAGGGCAGCCGCAATCTCTCCAACTTCATGTTCGCGTACATGCCGGGCGTTGAAGGTACCGACTACGGTTCGCACATCGATGGCGGCATGGCGCTGACCAAGGAGGTGCTGATCGACGGCACTTCGGCGGTTTCGCAGTTGGGCGGCTACATCAGCGAGTCGCAGCCTCCCATGGAAGCCGTGCAGGAATTTGAGGTGGATACGTCTGGCATCAGCGCCGACGCGGGCCGCTCGGGCGGTGGCGTCTTCAAATATGAGTTGAAGTCCGGCGCCAACCAGTATCACGGGAGTGCTTTTGGCTTCATGCACTCCGCGGATCTGGATGCCGAGAGTGCATGGAACAAATTCGATGCCATTCAAAGTCCCGCCAACGCGAAAGCCTATTTGAAACTGGATGAGTCGCTCTCCGACTGGGGCGGCGGTTTTGGCGGCCCGGTCGTCAAGAACAAGCTGTTTTACTTTGTCTCATTCGAGCGGTATATGCAATCAATGTGGAACCTGGGGGCGCTTTCTCGCACCGTTCCCACAGATGCGATGATGGGCCTCGATTCGAGCGGCAATGTGACGGCCTATGCCGACCTGAGCCCGATGCTAACTACCAGCAATGCGATCGCCACGGATCCTTGCAGCAACACAATCTATCAGGGAGCGGTCTTCAATCCCGCGACCGGCTGCGTTTTTGTCAACAACCAGATTCCCACTAGCTTGATCAGCACGGCAACGGCCAAGGTTCTTCAACTCTACCACCAGGATTACACTCCGACGGGGCCGACTACTGTGAACAACGCCGGTCCGGCCTACCAGCCAGATCCCTGGTTCCACAATACGCAGAGCGCCATCAAGATGGACTACAACCCGACTGCGAAACAGCACATCGCCGGATCGTTCTATTGGGATGACTATCCTCGCATCAATGCCGATCAGGGCGGCGCGTGGTCGCCAACGGCCAAGTATGGCGGCCCGCTGGCCAACTCGTATTGGCACGACACCACGGCTCCGGGCGCGCGCCTGAGCGACTCCATCACGATCTCGCCGAAGCTGCTGAATACCATTTACGCCACTTTCAACCGCTTCCGCAATCCCAGCATCGCAACTTCGCAGACTGGCAAGTGGGACGCCGACCTTGGTTTGGCAAGCGGTGTAGCGGACGCTGCGGGAAACTTCCCGCTCATCTACTTTGAGTCGGGCATGTTTACCAACCCCGGAAATTACCAGAACGGTTGGAACTTCTCAAACATAGGCAGCCAGTATAACGACTATTATGCCGGCAACACTTTCATCTACAGCGATGAATTGGTCTGGACTCACAATCACCACGACGTGAAAGTGGGAGCCGAGTTCCGCGCCATGCAGTTCAATTACCACACCGATGTAGGAACATTCATGGGCGGCTACCCGATCATCTTCGATCCGTCCACAACCGCCGGCGCGTGGTATAACTGGGGCGGCTACAACCAGGTCGGCAATGCCTTCGCCAGCTTCCTGCTGGGCGATGTCTACAACGCCGAAAGCAACAATCCCGACAACGAGTACGGCCGTCGCAAGGCTATCTCTTTCTATGGCAGCGATGACATCAAGGTGAATAATCGTTTGGCCGTGAACCTGAGCCTGCGTTGGGATTACAACAATCCCTACAAGGAGAAGTACGGCCACTGGTCCAGTTTTGAACTGAATGACTTGAACCCGGTCAGCGGCTTGATGGGCACCTATGAGTATTTGACCAGCGGCAAACAATCGTTTGAGCGCCGCGAGGACTACACGAACTTCTCGCCGCACATCGGCGCAGCCTATAAGATCACGGAAAAGACGGTGTTGCGCGGCAACGGCAGCATATTCTTTGTGCCTCTGAATATGAATACCTGGGGCGGGGTTCCTTATCAGCAAGCCGGCGACGTAGGTTTCCACAACGTTACCGAGGAAGCCAATTTCGATTGGGATAATGGCTACACGCCGACGGTGGTCACTCCGACGAGCCCAGGTGCGAAAAGCCCAACGCTTCTCACTTCCGACGTAATCAGCGTCGATCCGCGCGCACTAACGCCGGGTAATATTTGGCAGTATAACGTGGGCGTGCAGCGCGAACTGGACCACCTCAGCAAGTTGGAAGTGAACTGGATTCAGAGCTGGAGCACACACCTGCAAAGCGGATTCTTCCAGCACGATCAACCGAAGATCGGCGATTATCAGAACTTTCTTGCGACTGGAAAAACTCCACAGAGCATGGCGGTAATCTGCGCTACATGGAGCTCCTGCGGAGATCAGTACCCGCTAGTCGCACTTGTTCCTTATCCGCAGGTCTATGCCGGCTATACCGGACCTCTGCTTTCGGTGAATGCGCCTCTGGGCAACTCTGATTACAAGTCCTTGCAGATCAGCGTAACCCGCCGGGCGGCGCGGGGACTCTCTTTGCTGGCCAGCTACAACTGGTCACGCGCACACGGGGATATCGACACAGACTTCCAGGAGCAGTGGTGGATCGGCAACCTGCAAGACACCTACAACCTGAAGCAAGAAGCCAAAGACATCTCCGACTTCGACATAACGCATATCGTCAAGGGATATGTGATCTACGACCTTCCCTTTGGGCGGGGTAAGCGGTTGTTGTCTAATATCAATCCGCTGACGGATGCTTTTATTGGCGGCTGGAGTCTAGACGGCGACTTCCACTACCAGACCGGCACGCCGATCTCAGTGCATTCCACGAACTCCTATCCGGGATTCGCCTCGATCTACATCGATCTGGTTCCCGGTTGCCCGTTAACGAAGGGCAAACCGAAGCTAGGCCAGGTGTGGCTAAACAAGACTTGCTTTGTGAATCCGGACGCAGCCACAGGCCAGTTGGGCACGGCTGGGAACTATCAGTCGCAGGTTCGCAATCCGGGCTTCGCGACCGAGGATCTCAGTGTTCACAAGAGCCTCGCTGTCGGCGAAGACAAGCGCTATAACCTGACGTTGCGCATTGAGTTCTTCAATGTCTTCAACCGCGACGCACTGGCCGGCCCCGACCAGAATCTGGCTGACGCCACCTTCGGCGAGATTCTCAACTACGGTAACGTGGCCGGACGCGTCGGTCAGTTTGGCGCGCGCTTCACCTTCTAACCCAACCCACGAAGATCTCCGGGTAGTCTTTTCAGGCTGCGAGGAGAGTCGAAACATATCTGCGCCTCCAGCCCTGTTCCCTGCGCCTGAAAGCGCGGAACAGGAGGAAGCGTATCAAGCCGAACAAGGGCGAAGGAGCGATTGAATGGCAAATTCTATGAAGTCTAGCTCCCGGTATGCGATGTGTGCCAGCATTGTTCTCCTCGCCGGCTGTGGCGGCTGCGGAGGAGGTGGAGGCGGAACGAACCCGATAACCGTGCAGGCAGCAGCGCCCACGATCACCACGACAGCTGCGCTGAATAGCGCCGTGGTAGTGACTTTGGCTTCTGCAACCTCGGACGCAACGATTTACTACACAATGGATGGCACAACGCCCACCACCTCCTCGATGGTCTACGAGGCGCCGTTTCTGGTGGCCTCGAATCTGACTGTCGATGCGATAGCCGCGGCCACTGGAGATACCGACAGCAACGTCACCACGCAGACATTCGCGCCGAACATCGCCTCTGGAACGCTGGTGTGGAGCGACGAGTTTGCCAACACGACGAGCGCAAACGCCGAGCCTAACCCGAATGTCTGGACCTACGACACGGGCGCGGGCGGTTGGGGAAACAACGAGCTGGAGACCTACTGCGCCTATGGATCGACGGCTTCGCCTTGCAGCTCGTCAACGCCGAATGCCTACGTTGCACCGGGTGGGGGCCTGAATATCGTTGCCGAGCAGCCTTCGGCTGGGGTCTACACATCGGCGCGGTTGAAGACCGAGGGGTTGTTCAGCTTTCAGTATGGCCGTATTGAGGTACGCGCCCAAGTGCCGGAGGCGCAAGGCTTTTGGCCGGCGTTCTGGCTCATGGGCAACAATATCGTTACCGTCAATTGGCCGGCCTGCGGGGAGATGGACGTGCTTGAGCGGATCGACGCGGCAGCCACGCCGGACTGGAACCAAGGATCAATTCACGGAACCGGCTTCACCGGTTCCAATGTGGGTACCGTCTACGATTTTCCCGGCGGCCAGACGGCGGCCGAGTGGCACACCTACGGGATGATCTGGAGCAAAGGCAGCGTGGCGTATTACGTGGACGATCCCACCAGCCCTTATGTCAGCTATACGCCGTCGAGCATCACTGGCTTCGACGGTGCAGTGTGGCCCTTCGATACGGGCAGCAATTTCATCATCCTCAATCTGGCCGTCGGCGGCAATTGGCCGGGCTCGCCAAATTCTTCCACTCCTTACCCGTCACAGATGTTGGTGGACTATGTACGGATTTACACCAATTGAGAGATGGCTTGCAAATCGCCTCTCTTTGGCCGCCCCGTCTTTCATTCGGTGGACCGGGGCACTCGAAGTGCGCTTGAGTGGTTCAAATCGATCCGGGCCGGTAATATTGTGAGCCGCCCGCATGCAAATAGAAAGGGAACAATGAGTCGGCTGAATTCCCATCTTATAGGCTTGATATTCGCTGTTTTGGCGTTATCGTTGTTCGCCGTTGCGAAAGCTTATGGCCGCGGCGCAAAACATGAGGGCAAAGGGAAGATTGAGAGCAAGCAATGGGCGCTGGTCTGGAGCGATGAGTTCAATGGCCCGGATGGCAGCATGCCCGATCTAGGCAAATGGACAATCGTCAAGGGTGGTTCGGGTTTTGGAAACCGCGAACTTGAATACTACACCGATCGGCCCGCCAACCTGCATGTGGAGAAGGGCAACCTTGTCATCACTGCCAGGAAGGAAGATTACACCGGTCCGGATGGCGTAAAAAAAGAATACACCTCGGCGCGACTCGAAACTGCAGGTCACTTTCAGGAGCAATATGGACGGATTGAAGCTCGAATCAAGCTGCCCAAAGGACAGGGAATCTGGTCGGCATTCTGGATGTTGGGAAGCAACTTCGATTCGATCCAGTGGCCAGACTGCGGCGAAATCGACATCATGGAGAATATCGGATCGGAGCCCGCGAAGATTCACGGCAGCCTGCACGGTCATGGCTACTCTGGCGGCAGCCCATTGAGCGGCGTATTTGCACTACCGGATCAAGCTCAATTTAGTGATGAGTTTCATGTATATGCAATTGAGTGGGGACCTCAGATTATTCGCTTTTATGTGGACAATATTCTGTATGAGACTCAGACGGGTAACAGCGTGCCACCGAATACGCATTGGGCTTTCGACCATCCTTTCTACATTCTGATGAACGTGGCTGTTGGGGGCTACTGGCCTGGGAATCCTGATGGGACCACATCTTTCCCCACCAGCATGCTGGTCGATTATGTGCGAGTGTATAAGCTCAAGGACGATCATCCGGAAAATGATGAGCGCTGATCAACGATTGTTTGGATGCCGGTCTCGCGCTCGAGATTTTTTGCTTTAACCCTCGAAGTGATCCGGGAGCCATCGCATGGCACCACCGGTTGCGCCGTTTCAAGAATGAGTGCCGTGGCCCATGAGGGGTTGACCAGTGGCTTTCCTGGCTAGCCGTCGATTCGCATGTGAAGGCCGCCGCGCTTCTGGTGCGCATACTTTTCTGGCGCGGGAAAATTCTCCTCGCAGGCCGCCTGTTCATTGATTCCAAACCGTTTGTCTGTAGGTTGGGACCGTTCCCTCTTAAGAATCGATATGCAAATCTCCATCTGTTCTGTTTCCGAGAATTCCCGGTTTACATTTCGACCTTTCACAGTGGTAGTATTACTAGACATTAATATCAAATAGATCGTGGCCCATGTCAGCTTCGAGATCAGTATCGGGGTTTCCTGTGGCGCTTGAGGGCGACAACATGCCTGCCTCCCCCTCCAATTTCAAGGAGGAGAGGGAGGAACTTGAGCGGGTCCTCAGCCATCCGGAAATTAGCAGGTCTACAAGCCTCGTCAAGTTCCTCTCTTTCATCTGCAATAAGTATTTTGAGGGGGAATCCGATGAAATTCGCGAACATACGATTGCTGTCGAAGCGTTGGGCCGCAAAGAGTTAAATTTCGATTCTCAGGCGGATCCGATTGTCCGTGTAACCGCTCGGGCTCTTCGCAAAAAGCTTCGAGAATTCTACGACAATGAAGGGAAAAGCCACTCTCTCGAGATTGTGCTTCCACTTGGGCACTACATTCCACAATTTGTACCGCGCAAGGATCGAGGGGAGGAAGACGACGCCCCCGCGGGGTCAGCTCTTATCGATGCGGACCCAACGGAGAACGCACTCTCTCGCGACAGCATCATTAACGTGGATTCGACACGGGATATCCAAGGAGAGGAATCAAAAGCCCCAGCCGCTGCTTGGTTCACATGGACCAAATGGAGAACGATGTGGAAGACCGGAATGATTGTGCTCTCCTTATCGGCGGTCTTTCTTGCAGGATTCTTCTTTGGGCGGCGTGCGGATGAGCATTCACCATCCATCCGCGATTCCTTCAAATGGGGCGAACCGGTGTGGAGCGATGAATTTGAGGGGCCCGCGAAGCAGCCTCCGGATGCTTCAAAGTGGACCTTCGATACGGGCAACCAAGAGGGATGGGGAAACCAGGAGATGGAAACATATTGCTCTCCGGCCAGCGGAAACATCAAGGACTGCGATCCGCATCGCCCCAATGCCTTCCTGGACGGAAGCGGCCATCTTGTGCTGCGTGCGCAAAAGAACCCGGACGGTGTCTGGACGTCGGCCCGCATCACAACTAGAGGCTTGAAGAGCTTTCAGTATGGGCGCATCGAGGCTCGAATGAAATTGCCGGTGGGCGCCGGTCTCTGGCCGGCCTTCTGGATGCTTGGTGAGAATTTTGATAAGGTGGGCTGGCCTGCCTCCGGCTCCGTGGATCTCGTTGAAAACGTGTCCGGCACCTCGGGTGCCAACGGGCTTGGACCGTTTATGATTCGCTCCACGGTGCACGGTCCGAGATACTTCAAAGGGAACGGCTTTTGGCATGATTTCAAGCTTCCCAATGGCGCCAGGGTTGATGATGCCAGTTTCCATACTTATGGCGTAATTTGGTCGCCGGGTATGATCCAGTTTTATGTTGACGACCCGGCGAACATATTTTTCATAGAGGACGCCAGTGAGGTCCCCGAGGGCGGGGAATGGGTGTTCGACCACCCTTTCTACATTCTCATGAATCTTGCTGTTGGAGGAGTCTTTCCGGGCGATCCAGATGCCACCACGCCAAACCCGTCCGACGTGTTAGTGGACTATGTTCGTGTGTACAAGATCCCAACCGTTCCCGCACCCAGCATTCAATGGGAGCCTGTCCAGGTAAAGGCGGGCGCGTCAGTGGCTAGCAGCATTAGCTTGCACGCACGCAGCAACTCAGGCCATGTCTATCTGTCCTGCTCCACGGAGCCTGCCACAGCTAGATGCGCATTGGCCACTTCGGTTGTTGATTTCACTAATACCCTCTCACAAGAGGACATCCTCACCATTTCCACAGATTCTTTCACGAGCAGCGGCAGGATGGTAGCACCTCCGGGCCGATATAACCTGAAGATTACGGCCACCACGATCAGTGGAGACCGTTCCCAATTGACGATGCCATTTGAAGTGAAGAATGGCGATTGATCCGAAGCAAGACTGAATTTGCTGCCGATTGATGGGCAGGCTGCCTCAGCTTAGCGGCGCTTTGCGCTAACTATAGATGGATCAACCCGCGCTGCAATGCGCTCACCACAGCCTGCGTGCGATCGCTCACATTGAGGCGCATGAGAATGACGCTGACGTGGCACTTGACGGTGGACTCGGTGATGCCCAGTTCGAAGGCGATCTCCTTGTTGCTCTTGCCGTGGAGGATGAGATGGAGGACTTCGCGCTCGCGGGCACTGAGATTGGAGTTGGGGATGCGCGAGTTCAGTGCGCGAATGACGGGCCGGGGCAGAAAACGGCCGCCGCCGTGGACGCGCCGCAAGGCCCCGATCAAAGCCTCGTGGGGCATTCCCTTGATGATGTAGCTGCGCGCGCCGGCTTCGAGCGCCTGATGAATGTCTTCGTCGCCCTCATACGTGGTGAGCACGACAAATCTGGCGTCGTGGTGGTGGGACATCACAGTGCGGATGGCGTCGACGCCGGTCATTCCCGGCAGGCGCAGATCCATGAGCGTGATGTCGGGAAGAAGTTTTTCGAAGAGTTCCACAGCCTCTTCGCCACTGCCGGCCTGGGCCACCACGGTCATATCAGGCGTGGCTTCGATGATGGCCGCAATGCCGACACGCATGATGGGGTGATCGTCGACAATCAGCACTTTGATCTTTGCTGCGTCTTTCATGCAGGTTTGTTCATCTCCGCGCGGTTGGTCCATTGCATGCCTCCAGCCTGCTCCCCTTTGACTTCGGATGTAAAGCGATCTCTCGGGGGCGCGTCGAATCAGAATGGATCGAGGGCCGTGATGACCGGGAGCACGTTGCCATCCTTATCGAAGAAGCTGCGGTCGCGCAAAGGGCCGTCCGCGGCGGGCTCCCACCAGAAGACGCCCTGGCCGAGACCATTG
>Ga0187855_10000424_pt1 | contig 37217 bp, 47 predicted proteins | sample June2016WEW_8_10_2_FD_132969 | JGI IMG/M metagenome (GOLD analysis project Ga0187855, IMG submission 132969) | Peatland microbial communities from SPRUCE experiment site at the Marcell Experimental Forest, Minnesota, USA - June2016WEW_8_10 | ecosystem: Environmental > Terrestrial > Soil >... | reverse complement strand
TCCTTCGGCCGCGCCTTCGCCTGCGGCATCCTGATCGCCCTCATTACCTGCGTTTGCTACGTCGCGACGTGGGAGGTGATCTACTTCAACTTCATTCCGCACTTTATGGACAGCTACTGGGCCGCGCAGATTCAGAGGATCCAGTCCTCCGGACTTGACTCCGCGACCATCGCCAAGCAGGTCGCTGCCATCAAGCACTCTCAAGAGCTCTACCAGAACCCGTTGGTCAACATGGCCTACACGTTCATGGAGCCGCTGCCGGTCGGCCTGATCATGACTCTAATCTCCGCTGCCGTCCTGCGGCGCAAGGGTGTCAGGAACCCGCTGCCGGCGCAGTCGTGAAGCGATCAAGCAAACGGTCGGCTATTGGGCGAGCAGCGACCGCAGTTGGCTCCAATTGATTGCCTGGATTGCCTGTGCCGCCAGATCCTGGTCGCAGTTGAGATAGACCGCGATGTTTTGAATTGAGAGGCGTGGGGCGGAGGGATTCAACTGCGCTTTGGTAATGACCTTGGTGGTGTCGCCGTCGAGATGCGTCGACGCGGGCTGGCTCCAGGGCCCGAGCAGAACCCAGGTGCCGGGGTCGCCGCTCGATCCGCCGCTCAGGGGCTGCATGGCGGGCAGATAAAGCACCGTGCCGCCGCCGGGAAGCGCGGAGGTGCTGAAGGCTCCGTGGAAGTTGATGAGTTCTTTCGATGGAGTGTTGAAGCTGATCTGGACGGTGAGCCTGGTGCTCGGCGGAGGCGGAGCGTCTTTTGACTTGGCGTCGAGCTGCTTTTGCAACTCCTGGGCCTCGGCGTATTTGCCCTCTTTCATCAGCTCCATCATTTTCAGCATGAGCGGATCGGGTTTGTTGGCCGCGGCGATGGCCTGCTGGCCCTGGCTCGAGTTTGGATTGACCGCCAATGTGAGCTTGAATCCCTGGCCGTGAAAGGGCTGAGCCTCCGATCCGCGCGGCGCGGAAAGAAACAGGACGCTCGGGTCGGGTTCGTTTACGATCTGCCAATCGGATGCCGTGAAGGCTGACTCCATGGGCGAGAAGGCGGCGTTCATCGCGGTCTGGAGATGGTGATCGAACTTGACTTCGCAATCGGACGAGGCTCGGTTCTGTGCTTGGTTGAGCCAGTCGTGGATGATGGGATCGCAGTCAACCCAGTTGCCGGCAGAGACCGGCGGTGGGGCGCTGGCACGATGCAGGCTGATGGAGCCGCTGACCGTGACGCGATGCGCATCGTGGCCGTCGCGCTCCATCATGCCCACTTCGGTCATCGTTCCTGAAAATGTGGCCTCGAAGTTGAGCATGTCCATCCGGGTCACGGTGATAGTGACGGTGTCGTCCGGATCGGTAGTGGAGAACGACTTGTTGGTGTGGCCATCCCCGACCATCACGTCAAACGCCTGATCGGTTTTGTGGCCCGCGGCGAGGTCGTTGGCGCTGGTGATGACGAAGGTCTTCTGTGCTCCATTGAGCAGAATGTCGACGCGGCCGTCAGAGTATGTCGCCTTGTCGGCGACAAAAAAGGCGGCGTGCGCGTCGTTTGGCAGCACATACCAATCGCCTTTGTTGGCGAAGTTGTTCATGAAAGGCAGGGAGAGTGTTCTGGTGGCGCCGCCAATGCCCGGGCCGGAGACGGTGACGGTGCTGTTGCTCACCACGGGCGGAGGCGCGGTTGCGGCGCTCGCGATTGCGGCGTTGGATAAGAAAAGGGCCCCGGAAACAAACAGGACAGGGACTTTGATCATGGTGTGTGGGGTGTGGCCGGAATCTCCTTTTTCGGGATCGGTTGCGAAGAATTGTATCGCTCTCAAGGAGGATTGCAAGATGAAAGGAATGATTGTGGCGGGAAAACCGGCGGCCGGGGCCGGAAAGGCAAGCGCGGGTGAGCAAGCCGCGAGACTCGCTGTTTTTCTAGCGCCAGCCGAGGGCTGGGGCGACCTGGGTCAGGATCGACTCCATGACATGCGCGTTGTAAGCGACGCCCAGTTGATTGGGGACAGTGAGCAGGAGCGTGCCCGCCTCCGCAATCGCCGTGTCTTTTCTGAGCTGCTCAATGAGAACGTCCGGCTCGGCAGCGTAGCTGCGGCCGAAGATGGCGCGCGTAGTTTCGTCCAGAAAGCCGATTGAGTCCTGTTCATTGTCGCCGCGCCCGAAATACGCGTGATCGCGGGCGTCGATTAACGCGAAGATGCTGCGACTGACAGAGACGCGCGGAGTGCGAGCGTGGCCGGCCTCTTTCCAGGCTGCGCGAAAGGCGCGAATCTGCGCGGCCTGCTGGATGTGGAGCGGCTCTCCGGTCTCATCGAATTTGAGAGTTGAGGTCTGCATGTTCATTCCCAGCTTGGCGGCCCATTCGGCCGTGGCGTTGGATGCAGATCCCCACCAGATCCGATCGCGCAATCCTTCGGAGTGCGGCTCAAGACGCAGAAGCCCGGGCGGGTTGGGAAACATGGGACGCGGATTGGGCTTGGCGAAGCCTTTGCCCCGCAGCAGATCGAGGAATTCTTCAGTGTGCCGCCGGGCCATGGCCGCATCGTCCTCGCCCTCGTGCGGGAGGTGGTCAAAATAACGCCAGCCATCGATGACCTGCTCAGGAGAACCGCGGCTGATTCCCAACTGGAGCCGGCCGGTAGCGATGAGGTCAGCGGCGCCAGCGTCCTCCGCCATGTAATGAGGATTCTCATAGCGCATGTCGATGACTGCGGTGCCGATTTCAATCTTTCGCGTTCTGGCGCCTATGGCCGCAAGCAGCGGAAACGGTGAAGCCAGTTGGCGCGCGAAATGATGAACGCGGAAATAGGCTCCGTCCATTCCGAGGCGCTCGGCCTCGACGGCGAGATCGATGGACTGGAGGAGAGCGTCAGCCGCGGAGCGCGTTTCCGACTGGGGCGAGGGCGTCCAATGACCGAATGAAAGGAAGCCAATTTTCTTCATACAATTCAGATTCCCATGCCAGGCCAGGAGATGCGAACCTCTCTCGAAGATTCCCGCGCCCTCCGTCGTTTCTCGGGACCGATGCTGAGCGCGGACCGGATCGGCGCATCGGCCTGTTGCCGTCAGCCCGGCTTCGGAAGGTCATCGCAGCGACGGCGGAGGTATTCTCGGACGGCTGGATCGCTCTCTAGGCCGATCGCCAGTTGATATGCATGTCGCGCCGCGGCCTGCGATCCGGTGCGACCCAGCAGGTTTGCGCGCGCAGCCCAATATGGCTGATACGAATCCATCCGCTGGTCCGCGCCTGCGGCCTCCAATGCCGCCAATCCAGCGTGTGGACCCTCTAACTCCGCCACTGCCAGCGCGCGGTTGATGAATACAACAGGCGAGCCCGTCAACTGCACCAGCGCGTCGTAGAGGCTGACGACGGTGGCCCAGGACACGGATCCGGTGCGGGCGCCCTCCACATGCGCCGACTGAATGGCGGCTTCCAGTTGATATCGTCCAAAGCGCCGGGAGCGGCTCGCATAGTTGAGCGCGGATTCGGCTTCTTCGATCATCCTCCAATCCCACAGTGCCTTGTCCTGGCTCCTGAGGGGAACGAACTCACCTTCGGCCGTGCGGCGCGCCGGTCTGCGCGCTTCGGCGTAAAGCATCAGCGCCAGCAAGCCCCAGGCCTCAGGCTCGTCCGGAAGAAGCCGCGTCAGCAGCCTTCCGAGAAAGATCGCCTCGCCGGCGAGTTCACGGCGCGCCGGATCGGCCCCGGTGGCGTCCGCCCATCCTTCGGCAAAGCCTGCGTAGATCGAATCCAGCACAGATTCCAGGCGGTCTTGGAGTTCGTTGCGCTCCGGGATGCGGAAGGGGATGCCAGCCTCGCGGATCTTTGTCTTGGCACGCACCAGCCGCTGCGCCATCGCTGCAGGCGAAACCAGAAAGGCGGACGCGATCTGCGCCGCTTCCAATCCCATGACGACCTGCAGCATCAACGGCGCGCGAATTGCCGGATCGATTGCTGGATGCGCGCAGGCAAAAAGAAGCGCTAACCGCCGATCAGGAAATTCGTCGTCCGCGTCCGCGATCATTGCATCGGCCAACTGCTCCGGTTCGTCGTCGCTCGACGTTTCGCGATTCCGGCGAAGATGGTCGATAAGTTTTCGCCGGGCCGCGGTGAGCAGCCACCCTTCCGGATTGTCGGGGCAGCCCTTCTCTGACCACACCGACAAGGCCGACGCAAAGGCCTCCGACAAGGCGTCTTCTGCAGCTGCAACGTCTCCGAATCGCGCCGCGAGGTACGCGATCAGCTTGCCGCGGCTGCGAAGAGCTACAGCCTCCGCAGCCGCATAGGCTTGATCGTCGTTTGCGGGATTCACCATGGCGATTTGTTGCGAACTCAACGTGCGTTTTTCCGCTTGCTTGCTGAATCGATCCTTTCGAGCAGCGTGACCTTGACCCTATCTGGTGGCGCTTTTCCAATCGCCTTCAGGATCTCAGCTTTTACGGGAAGCTTGTGATTGCCATCGCCCAGTGTCATAAACGAGCTTTGGAATGGGTGTCCATCGATGGTCCCTTTGACCTTCACCAGCCCGCGCGTCCCAAAGAAGGCGGCCGACTCGGGCCAGATGACATACGTCCAGCCGCCGGGCTTTGGGCTTTTGATAAGAGGCGCTGTGAAGGATTGGTTCAGCATGTTTGCCTCACTCGTGCCGTTGAAAATTGCGTTCCGGGTCACATCGCCCAGATCGCGCGCACTTCCACGATTCCATGCTGCACCGCAGGGCAACGACCGGCCCACTGCATGGCTGCATCCAGGTCGGGCGCCTCGATCAGGTAATACCCAGCAAGCTGTTCCTTCGATTCGGCGAAAGGTCCGTCAAGCACCTGTGTCTTTCCGTTGGTTGTGCGAAGGGTCGTCGCCGTAGCTGAGGGCTTGAGCCGGTTAGAGTTGACCAGCGCGCCGGCAGATCGCAGTGCTTCGCTATAAGCCATGTAGGCTGCCGCGCCCTGCTGTTGCTGCTCGGGTGTCATCCGGTCCCAGCCGGACTCATCGATGTAAAGCGTCAGTAGGTATTGCATCTCGTCCTCCGTTTTGGATTGTAGGCGTTGACCGCCTCAATCCCATGACGGATGGTGCCGCCGCAAATCGACAGGGTGCCCGAAATAATTTCCGAGATTCTGCATGGCACGCGGGAACGGCCCGAAATAGCGCCTGCCAGTCGCGCCATGCGTGCGGCAGACTTGAGAACGGCTACCAGCCCATCTGGCGCATGCGTTCGAGGATGAGCGCGCTGTAGTGAGTCATGCGCTCGGGTCGGCGCCGGAGCGGAGCGGGAAGAATGGCGGCGAGGTCCGCGGCCTGTTGGCGGTCGAGGCGGCGGGCTGAAGTTCCGTAGTAATGCTGTGACGCTGCCTCCGCGCCATAGATGCCGGGGCCCCATTCGACCACGTTGAGGTAAAGCTCCAGAATGCGCTGCTTGCCGAGAACGAACTCGGCAACCGGGACGAGTGTGAACTCCGCGCCCTTGCGGAGGAAGGAGCGGCCGGTTCCGAAGAAGAGATTTTTGACTAGTTGCTGCGTGATGGTGGAACCGCCGCGAATGCGGTGGCCGCCTTCCATATCCTCATCGGCGGCGAGTTCCATGGCCTGCCAATCGAAGCCGTGGTGCTGGTAGAAGCGCGCGTCTTCAGCGGCGATGACGGCGTGCTGAAAGTCAGGCGAGATCTCGCGCAGAGGAACGAACTCATAGTGTTCGTGGTAGGGTTTGCCGTGAATGAAGGACTGAAGGCGGCGCTCCATGTGAACGGCGGTGGTGGGCGGGTCGATCCATTTGGCAGCGACCAGGGTGAGCGCGGCGAGCGTCCATGCGGCGACCAGTCCGAGGCCGAGACAGAGAAAGAAGAGTCGGAGGAGATGCTTCCGGCGCGGAGGTTTGGAGGTTGAGCTGGGTTGCGAGGGCACACTTCAGAATAACGGCTTGGCAGTCGCAATCGATTTATGAAAAATGCTGCCAGCCTTGGGGAGTGAGGGAGATTGCACCTTTGGGTGTGATGAGCGTGATCGGAGAGATGGAGCGTTTCGACGCGGTGATGCGGCCAACGCGCGTGACGGGAACACCTTCAATACTCGACGGCACGCGTGCAGCGGGCGGCGCCGTGAATAGAAGCTCGTAGTCTTCGCCGCCATGCAGAACCTGGGCGGCGTTTGCGTTGGGAGCGATGGGCAGTGCGGCGGCGTCAAGCTCGGCGCCAACGCCGGACTCCGCGCAGAGATGGGCAAGATCAGTGGAAAGACCATCGCTCAGGTCGATGGCCGCTGTGGCCATGGCGTTGCGCGCGAGCCAAAGGCCCTGCGCGACTCGCGGTTTCGGATAGAGGTGCGGGCTGAGCACCGCCATTGACTTTGGAGGGATGCGGGGAAGCTCCTTGAGCCGCGAGCGTGAGCGATCGCGCTTGAGCGCAGCGGCCAGTTGAGCGAGGTAGGCGTAGCCGACGGCTGCGCCGCCAAGATTTCCCGTGACATAGATGAGGTCGCCGGGACGCGCGCCGGAGCGGAGCAGAGCCGCTCCCTGCGTGACTGCGCCGGTGAGCACAACGTCAGCGACTGCGAGCGTTGACTCGGCAAGGTCGCCGCCGGCAAGCGGCACCTGATAGGCCTGGGCGAGCGAGAGAAAGCCGTCTAGGAACCTGTCGATAAAGGGCGCAGGCGCGCTGCGGCGCGCCGCGCTTCCAAGGGAGCTCCGCGCCTTGGGTTTTTGGACTAGATCCCGAGGAAGCGCCAGCGACAAAAACGCCGCGACGGGACGAGCGCCCATCGCTGCCAGATCGCTGAGCCCGCGGGCGAGGGCGCGATGGCCGACCGATTCGGCGGGGTGCCAATCGAGGTGGAAGTGGCGGCCTTCGATGGAGAGATCGGTGGTGACGGCGAATTCTTCATTCGGAGCAGGACGAAGGATGGCGCAATCGTCGCCGATGCCTAGACGCAGCTCGGGAGTTGGCGCCTGGGCGGCGCGGAGGCGAATCCTCTCGAGCAGGGCCAGCTCGCCCAACGGCGAGGGATTCGATCGCTTTGTCGCGTGAGGCATGGTGTGAAGATAGGATACGGCGCGACGAGTCCAGAGTCTCAAATAGAGGCAAATTGAAAAGTACGAACGGATTGCCGATGTCTCTCGCAGGGAAACAAAGGAGGGGGCCGCGAAGAGGGATGGACTTGCAAGTTGCTAACTTAAAAGGGATGGCGCCGGGGCGAATCCCCGAGAAGGCCTCAAGAACCAAAGGTGGTACCCTAGTAATGCCTGTGGAAGCTTTTCGTTGACCCGATTTTGGAAGTTCTGCTAGGCTTGATCAACGTTCTCGTATCTGCCCCATGGGGCGCACAGGTTCATCTGCGGGTTTCTAGGCCCGTAACCGATCGACTCTCCCCCGATCTGGAAGACTTGTTGACTGGCTGGTCGCCGGGGATTGCAGGGAAAGATGTTACGTAAAAAATACTACATACTTTTTGTTGCAAGAGATGACGACGGCCAACTGCGGAAGATTCCGCTTCCCCTCAAGTATGTGTATGGATTTGTTGCCGCGGCGATCGTAGGCGCTTTCACGATTGTGGGGCTGGCCGGATCGTACACGCGGATGGTCCTAAAGACCGAAAGCTTTAACCAGGTGCGCGCGGATCGCGAAACGCTGCGCCAGAATTACCAGCGGATGGCAGCGATTGCGCACAACCGAAGCGTGCAGGTGGCAAGCTTGGGCGCGCTGGCGAATGAAGTTTCCGCTCTCTATGGGCTGAGGCAGAACAAGCTGCAGGCGGCCGCAGAGGCGAAACCGGCGGAGAGCAAGGCAGCGGCGGCTTCAGCGCCTCCGGCTCCGGCGCAGAGCGACGATGTGAACTCGCAGCAGGTGGCCAACTCCGTTGACATGTTTTATGCGCTGCGTTCCGAAGCGATGTCGGGCGCGGTTTCGCGGGCGCTGGAGAGCGGGCTGACGCCGAACTTTACCGGCGACTGGACGGAACTGGCCGATGCGCCGTCGATGTGGCCGGTGGAGGGCCGCGTGGCGTCGAGCTTCGGTGAGCGCGAGGATCCAATCAACGGCGAAGGCGCGTTCCACACTGGGGTCGATATTGACGCGCCCTACGGAACGCCGGTGCGCGCGGCTGGCGACGGCGACGTGACCGGAGCGCAAATGGGCGCTGGATACGGGCGCGCAGTAACTCTGGATCACGGTCATGACGTGATGACGCTCTATGGACATCTTTCGGCCATCGCGGTTGTTCCCGGGCAGCACGTGACCCGCGGGCAGATCATCGGCTACGTGGGCGAGTCAGGACGCGCCACCGGCCCGCACCTGCACTACGAAGTGCGCCTGCATGACGTGCCCGTGAATCCGTACAAATATTTGCGCGTGACCTACGAGCAGGCGTCCAACCTGGACGATGGTTCGTCTTCAGGCCAATAAACAAATCTGTGGGGAAGGAACAAGCGGCTCCCGGAAACGGGGGCCGTTTTGTTTTCGGGCGATAGCTGCAATGATCCTTTGCCCCCTTGCGTGGTATCGTTAACGCGTTGCTTTACCAGGGAGGATTTCCGTGCGTATTCGTCTCAGCTTTCTTGCCGTCCTGCTGGCCTTTGCAATTCCCGCCACCGCTCAAAACCCACAAGATCGGGCCGCCGATGTACAGACGGCGTTTGCCCGCGCCCAGCATCTGAAACACGGGATCAACGCTTCGAGTTGGTTCGCGGCGTCGCGCGATTATTCGAACGAACATCTCGAGAGCTACACCGACGACGCGGACATCGCGTTGATCGCGAAGATGGGATTCGATCATGTGCGGCTGAGCATCGATCCCATGCCGCTGGCGGCGGCGTTGTACGGTTTTCCGGGGCCGAACAGCGATTTTCTGCCGCACCTGGATCACGCCGTCGACACGATGGTGGCCGATGGGCTGGCTGTCATCATCGACATTCATCCCAGCGACGACTTCAAGCAGCGCCTGGGGACCGACGATCAGGCCGTGGAGCGGTTCACGTCGATCTGGCGGAAGCTCGCCGCGCACTATGCCGATCGCGATCCGAACAAGGTGTTCTTCGAAATTCTAAACGAGCCGGAGCTGCACGATGCTTACCGGTGGGCCGGGATCCAGACGCGCGTGGCTGCGGCCATTCGCGAGGCGGCGCCGCACCACACCATCATTGCGGCAGGCGCGGTTTGGTCGGACATCTGGGATCTGCTGGCCATGGAGCCGCTGGCCGATGGAAACGTGATTTACAACTTCCATTTCTATGAGCCGCACGAGTTCACGCACCAGGGCGCGACGTGGAGCACGCCGTGGTACAGCTACGAACATGGGATTCCGTATCCGGCGACGGAGAGCTCGATGCCGGAGTTGCTGAAGGAAGTTCCCAATGCGGTGGATCGCTACAACATGCAGAAGTACTGGCTGGAAGGGTGGAATGCGCACCGGATTCAACTGATGATTGACAATGCGGCGACGTGGGCGCGCGACAAACATGTTCCGCTCATCTGCAATGAGTTTGGAGCGATCCGCGATTTCCCCGACCCGGTGTCGCGCGCCAACTGGCTGCATGATGTGCGCACGGCGCTCGAGGCCGACGGTATCGGCTGGGCCATGTGGGACTATCGCGGCAATTTTGGCGTGGTGACCAAGGAGAAGGGGCAGCCGGCACAAGTGGACGATTCGGTGGTGAAGGCGCTGGGGTTGCAGGGACGCTGATCACGCAGCGAGTCAACAGGCGCGCGAGAATTCGTGAAACTCCGGCTCATTTTTTTCGCGGCTTGCCGGGATGGTCGAGGAACACCTCGAGGCGATCGAGCGTGCGATCCCACTCGGGACGGCGCGCTCGAAGCCATTCTTCCGCGGAGCGCAAGCCAGAGGCTTCAACGCGGCAACTGCGCACGCGGCCGACTTTTTCGGTTTTGACGAGGCCGGCCTTCTGCAAAATCTGCAGGTGCTGCACCACGGCGGCGAGCGACATGTCAAAGGGCTCAGCGAGCACCGAGACCGACATGGGCCCGGAGCTGAGCCGCTCGAGCATCGCGCGACGCGTCGAGTCGCCAAGCGCATGGAAGACGCGGGCGACGTTGGAGTCACTCCGTTTCATTTGCCGCGTCTTCCCCCTTCCGGTGCTGGATGGCCGGGCCTTTGCGGATTATTCGCCAAGCTCTTTTTCCAGCTTGCCGAGCAGCTTTTCCCATCCAGCTTTGCGCATCGCGGGCCCGTCGGCATTTTCGAAGTACGCGCCCTGGTGCGTGAACAGCAGGTCAGTCCCGGAGCCGTTGGGGATCAGCTCGATCGTAGCGAGCGAGGCGGAGAATGGCGTTCCATCCATGCTCATTCTGTAAGCGGCAACGATGCGCCTCTCGGGGACGATGTCCTGATAAATGGTCTCATCGCCCAGCGTTTTGCCGGCGACGGGAGTTCCCGGGCCCATTTTCATCTGGGCGCGCTCGTGGCCGCCGACCTTGAAGTCGAGTTTGTGGTCCTCGAGCGCGTGCGTGCCGCCGCCAAAGAACCAGCGGCGCTTGGTGGCCTCGTCGGCAAAAGCCGCGAACACACGCTGCGGAGAAGCCTTGAGCTTGCGTTCTAGTTGAAAGGTGCTGTGAATGACGGTCGGATTGGCTAGCGATTGGTTGGGCATGATTCCCACCTCCAGAAGGGAAATAGTCAAGGTGTAGCTTAAGTATTGCGCGGGCCGGTTTTATTGTCAAGTTAAAACTTAAGTGTTGTGCAAATCTGGCGTGGGACGAGAGAAAGTGCGGTGGGCGACGGCTCGCGGAGGGGATAGACGGGGTGTGGGCCGCTGGCAGGGGGTGCGGGGTGTAGGTCGATGGCGGTCGTTTGGCATTGCGGGCAGTGGGGCGCTCGCGGGTGGAAATCGGTCCGAGGTTAGCGCCGAGAAGGGAGTTTTTCATTCCCCGGTTGATAACCATTGCAGCAACCCCGCGGCGGTGATGCTGCCGCCCCTTCAATAGGGTTGCTCCCGGCAGGATTGCTGTGCGCAGGGTGCCAGCATAAGGCTGTGCCGGGTCGCAGCATCACGTTGTACCGAAGGCAGAGCCGACCGTATTCAGTAAAATCTCGGCCTTCGCGGCTTTCTCTGCCGACCTGCTCTTGGTAGACTAGGCAATGATGTTGCAGCGTAGGCGCGTAGCTCAGTTGGTTAGAGCGCTTCCTTGACACGGAAGAGGTCGTTGGTTCGAATCCAATCGTGCCTACCATTTCCCTTTCCATCTAGATTCTATCTGATCCCAACTCACCCTAGACGACCGCTCAAAATATCTGAAAACACGCGACTTCTTCCTTCATTGCGTCCTAAATCGCTCCATTGCGCACTATTAAAGCCGATTCTTAGTGGGGGTATAATTGGGGGTACGAGATTCCGAAATTGGGGGTATTTCCAAATTTCGGGGAAATCGAGGAATTGAACCGTGCCTCTTACCGACACTGAAATTCGGCGCTCCAAGCCCGCCAGCAAGCCCTACAAGCTCTCCGATAGCGGCGGCCTACACTTACTCGTCACTCCCACCGGCGGCAAGCTCTGGCGCTGGAAATATCGTTGCGACGGTGCCGAGAAGTTGATGGCCCTGGGGCAATACCCCGACGTTGCGCTCGCGGATGCGCGCGTAAAGCGCGACGCCGCACGGAAGAAGCTCGCCGGTGGAATCGATCCAATGGCTGAGCGGAAGGCCGAAAAGACAGCCGTCAAGGTTGCCACGGAACACACCTTCGAGAAGATCGGCGAGTTATGGCTTGACCACTGGAAGGGGAACAAGAGCGCGCGCCATTCGGAAACGACACGGAACCGTCTTAAAGCGAACGTGTACCCGGTCCTAGGCGAACGGCCAATTGCGGAAGTGGAACCGATGGAGCTTGTCCAACTCGCAAAGGACATCGAGGCGCGAGGAGCTTCGGATATGGCGAAGCGGATTCTCCAGATCATTGGAATGGTCTGCCGGTACGCAGTGGCCCACGGTTACAGCAAACGCAACCCCGCCGCAGAGATTCGGCCCTCCGATATTCTCAAGCCGACGCGCAAGCAGAATCGAGCGCGGATCGATGCGAAAGAACTTCCGGCCCTGCTCCGCGCCATCGAATTGTACGACGGAAGGCCACTCACGCGGCTGGCCATCAAGCTAATGGCGCTTACTTTTGTCCGCACGAGCGAGCTTATCTGTGCGCGCTGGGAAGAATTCGATTTTGAAGCCCGGCGCTGGGCCATTCCCGCAGCGCGAATGAAAATGAAATCGCCGCACATCGTGCCGCTGTCCGCTCAGGCCATCGAAGTGCTTGAGCTTTTGCGTACCATCTCCGGCAACAAGGCGCTGGTGTTTCCGGGCGAGCAGGATTCGGAAAAGCCAATGTCCAATATGACAATCCTCAAGGCGCTTGAACGCATGGGATACAAGGGGCGAATGACCGGCCACGGCTTCCGTGGGGTTGCCTCAACGATCCTGCATGAGCAGGGATACAACCACGACCACATCGAGCTTCAACTTGCCCACGCACCGCGCAACGAGGTCAGCGCCGCATATAACCATGCGCTCTACCTGGAGCCACGCACCAAAATGATGCAAGATTGGGCCGATTTCCTTGAGCAGACGCAGCGTGGCGGCAAGGTGTTGCCATTTCGCGGCGCGGCATAGCGGATGCCTATTGAGCCGTCGGAAGGCCAGCGCCTTGACCCTTTAGCCGTCTGGCGACGGCTTCCGCGAATTCCTCCACGTCCGGCTGCTTTAATTCCCGCACCGTACCCAACCCTCTGATAATCTCAATCTGCCTGTCAGCCGCCACCGAACCATAGCTCAGGAAAGTAGTCAGCACCTGCTCATGTCCGAGGTTCTGGCTCCACGCCTTGAACTGTTCGGGGGAAGCGCAGACTTGCTCGCCTAGCTTCGCCAACGTTTTTCGTAGGCTGTGCGGATGGAAATAGGGTAAGCCCGCCCGCTCGAATGCCTCGCGGAAGATCGTCCGAATTCGCGTGGCCGTACTCCAGTGCGCTCTTTCCAATCCTGCCGCTTCAAACTGGTGCGTTTGCCCAACCACGATGCACGTTGCTGGAAACAACGGATCGTCATTGCCCCATAGCTTCTCTTCCCGCAGAAAGCGCACCCAGTCTGCCACGATCTCCTGAATGCCGTCACCCACGGGGAAAAAAGTCGTCGTGATGGTCTTGCTGAATTTCGTCTTCACTTCGCGGGCATCCTGGTGGATGCAGGCTTCTTTCAGGTCCACATGCTTCAGCTTCATGGACGCGATGGCCGAATCCCGCGCGCCGGTCAAGAGCGTAAAGGCCACCAGCGCACGATCCCGACGCTCAATCTCATTGCCGCTCGGCATCGTCTCAATCACGTGCCGCACCTGCTCCAGCGTCGGGGCCTTTCGCCCCCGCTGGGCTGTGGCGATCCGCGTGTCTTTCTCTGACAGCTTGAAGTAGTCGGCGTCGGAATACTGAAGGTGCGCCTTGTATCCCGGCTGCCCAGCCAACCAGAAAAAGAATGCCTTCAGTTGCCTTAGCGTTGCGTGCAGGGTCGCCTTGCTCAGCTTTTCCCCGGACCTCTGCCCCGTTTGTTCCGCCAGATGGCGCTTGAAGGCGACGGCCTGTTCAAAGTGGAACGACTTAAAGGGCCGATACCCCGTGTACTCCTCAAACCGGCTCAGGGCCTTCGCGGGCACGTCCAACGATTGCTCGCTGTGGCCCTTGGCTTCTTCCAGATAGATGAGGTATCTGCGCTTGATTCGCTCATTTTCCGGGTTGTGTTTTGTCATGGTTTCTCACCCTTGGCTGAAGTCACTGTTTACGATGGGGGAATCAGTCTCACTTACACGTCGCTCCGTCTTCGTAAACGTGATGTCCAAATTCCCCTGAATCTCTGACAGCTTTGCCCGGCTGGCTCGCCGGTAGATCATCCCTTCGCAGTCCGGGCAGATGCCGATTAAGTTGCCCAGGCTCGCTGTTATCGGCTGGTATTCCGCCATGTCCCCGGCGGGCGGCTTAGGCGCGCGGCATCGCACGCAGTAAATCTCACCGGGCTTGCAGCGCCGCTTGTCCTTTGTCCGGCGCTCCTGGAGAAAGGCGCGAAGGTCCGGGCCAAGAATCAGCGTGGGGCGCCTGGTGTCGCAGGTTGGCAATCCGGCCTTCACCCAGGCACGCACGGTGTTCTTGTGCGAGCCAAACAGCCGGGCAACCTCTTCCACCGTATAGTTGCGATGGATTTTTACAAGCCGGTAATTGGGGCGGCGCTTGCGCATGGGGTTTGCCGTCCCGTCACTATGCCGCTGCCTTGCGGTCCACTTCCAGCTTCGCCACCAGTTCCCGAATCTCCGCGTCCGGCTTTCCGGCGATCCGGGCAGCATTCAGCGCGGCGACCTCGTTCGACGGCCACCCAACGGCGCGCCCGCCCAGGCTCACCGGATGCGTAAAGACTCCGTGCGCAATGCGCAAATACAGTGTGCTGCGTGAAAGGCCAGTTGCCGCCTTGACATCGGGAAGGCGCAGGATGTGATGAGTCATCTTGAATTCTCCCTGAGCGATTCAGTACCGCTCAGGACACACCCTAGTTGTGCGCATTGGGCGATGAAAGCCCGGAGCGCGCCCCGCGTCAGTGTGCAATCTTCAATGTTTTCGCGCCGTTTTCTGGGCTGGGCAGATGCACACCAGCACCAGCAGCCCGGCACTGCATATGCGGAACTCCGCGCAATGCAAGGGTTTGCCGGGCTGGTGAGTTGGGCGAAAAAATTCCGCCCAACTTTTTATCGCGTCATTTGTTTGCGGATCGTCTCGGCGCTGCGCTGGTGGGCAATCTCCATCTTGGCAATCTGCTGTGAGTACCACACATCCGACATCTCAGGACGGCGCTGCTTCAGCGCCTGGTACTCTTTCCGCCAGCTCTCATGCAGGGCTTGAGTGTCCAGCTTGCGCGCTTCGCGCCGCACATTGTTGGGTGTGTAACGATGGTCGCCCATTGTCGCCGCGTCCACCAGTTGCCGGACTGCATTGTCCACCACGGAATAACCACTGGAGCCGTAACCTACAAGCCCGGCCAATGGAACGGCATTCTGCCCGGCCACCAGTTCCAACCGCTCGCCCACACGCAGGCATACCATCTGGCTGCGACTCTTGCCCATCACGACGCCAAGCTCCCACTGCCCAGCGCCGATTTTCCGTTGGCTGTCGGCCCGCAGTCCCAAGCTCTGTGCAACAAAAGTGCCCACGGCTTCCGCGCCGCAACGCCACTGCCTCATCCGTTCGGTAGGTATCTCCACCCGGTTGATGTCATCCCGTTTGTCGCAGATCGTGAATGGTGGGCCGCTCTCTGGCATGGCGTACACCTGCATCACACATTCCTGCTCACAGCCTGGGCAGACGACAGTAGTCGCCGAACTCGCCTTGACCAGCAGCTTTTGCGCTTTCAAGCTCCGCACAGCCTCTACGGGCCACAGGCTCAATTCCTCTTCGCTCACCAGCGCCGCCGCATCCCGCCGCGCCCCCACGCGCTCCAGCAGTTCCAGCAGCGCATCCAGCGGGGTCATGCCTCAGCAGTCTCCGTCTTGCCCAAATCCAACCGTTCTGTCGGCTCCCTGGGTTCAATGCCTGAGTCCACCAGCATCTGCCGCAGTTTCAGGTCCACGTCGTCATACTTCAGCGAGCAGGAATTTGGATGCGTGATGCGAATGCTTACGGATTTGGGCGGCTTCTTGGCATCCAGCACGACCGATGCTGCCAGTTCTACCTGCGTGACGTTGTACGTGCTCAACCTCATTGACTTGCCCGCTTCATCCAGCAGGTCATAGATGGCTTCGGGTCTCGCGGCAGCATCTGCTTCAAACGTGATGCGGTCGCCCTTGACTACCTTTGACGACAGCCGTAGCTTCTTCACTACCACACTCTGAATGCCGCTGGTCGGATCGTGGACAAACTGAAAGCCCCGCTCCCGGAGTGGACTCAGGTCATAAACGCGCTCATCCGAAGGATCGGGCGGCAGTTCGGACAACTTCAGAATTTCCGCGGCAAACATCGCTTGTAGCGGTTCGACCGCCTTATTCGCTCCGCGACAATTCAGGTCCAGAGTTCCATCTTTCTGCGAATACACATAGATCACTTCAAAGGCCGGATTGTGCGGCCTGGGCGCAAACTCGCCCTCCACCCATTCCAAGCTCCGCTGGGAGTAGTCTTCTGGATAAGCGAAAAAGTAATCCAGATCGCCCCGGCGGAATGCCTCCACAACACAGTTCTTACCCCTTCCCTCCGTCCGATGAAAATAGTCGCTGATTCCGTCGGCCAGCGCCCGCCGACCGTCTTCATGCACAGACGCAGGCTGGTGCGGCAACCCCTTCCGCTTCCGCCAATAGGGCAACGTGTCCGCGTGGCAGAACAGCGTTGCGCCCTTCCAGAGTTGTGGGTATTCCAGAAAAGTCGCCATTGCCCGCTCAAAGTGACCGTCTAAGTCGCCTAGCTTTTCAACAAAGGCTAAAAGCGTATCCGCCTGTTCTCGGAATTGCCATTGAGCCTCATCGCGGATTGCACACCAGCCCTTTTCGCAACTCAGCGCATGAATCTCGCTGAAGTCTGCATCCATCGCGTTGCGCTGGCCCTCTGGCAATTCCAGCCATGCGGTAAACAATTCATCTATCCGAGCTTCCTTCATTGCCGCAAAGTCCAGCCCTGCGAGCACACCGCGCCTTTCAAAGTAGCGTGCCAGCAGCGCATTAGGCATTTGCCGGAAAAAATCCCTCGTAGAGTAGTGACGCCCCATATCCCCTCGCAAACCGGCGCAAGCCCCTTGCGCTCTGGGACATAGTAGGATGTTGCTGTACTTAACGATAGCGCACTTTTGCACCACCGGCGCAGCGTTGTGAAATACCGGAGCCACCTGCCATGAGCAAGCCGCCTCTGTTTCTTGAAGCGTTACAGCACTTCGCCGCCAGCGTCAGCGGCAAGATGACGCAATTCATCGTAGGGGAACCGGAGGACCAGCTTCGCGGCCCTTTTGAGAACTTAATGAACGCGGTCGCCTCCGCATTGGGTTGGAAGATTGTGTGCACGGGAGAAACACTATTGCCCGGCAGGTTAGGACGCCCCGATTACGCGATCCATCGAAATAAGCTCCTAACAGGATACGTCGAACTCAAAGCGCCCGGCGTTGGCGTGACTCCCGCACGCTTCAAAGGGCACAACCGCGAGCAGTTCAAACGTTTCTCAGCCATTCCGAACATCCTTTACATAGACGGCAACGACTGGGCTCTCTACCGGGAAGGCGAACGGGTTGGCGAGGTTGTCCGAGTTTCGGGAGACATTGCAACTCAGGGAAAGAAGGCTGTCACCCCCGAAGACGCGGTAGAAATCGAAACTCTCCTGCGTAGGTTTCTTGAGTGGCAGCCCTTCATTCCTACGGATCGCAAGGGAAAGATTGACCTAAAGAAGCTGGCGGCGTTGCTTGCTCCGCTCTGCCGAATGCTGCGCGATGATGTACTGGACGCCCTGGGAGACAAAAACTCCCCCCTTGTCCAGCTTGCCAAAGATTGGCGGCAACTTCTCTTTCCAGACGCTTCGGACGAGCGGTTTGCCGACTCATACGCGCAGACCGTTACATTTGCTCTCTTGCTGGCGCGGAGCGATGGGGCCAATCCGCTCACGCTTGACAGTGCGGAAAAGACTCTCGAAGCGCAACACAACCTGCTGTCGCGTGCCCTACAAGTGCTCACCGATCCCGGTGCACAGAGCGAATTGACCGCCTCCCTTGACTTGCTATTGCGCATCGTCGGCGTTGTCCCGTCCGCAACCTTGGCAGGAGCGGAAGACCCGTGGCTCTATTTCTACGAGGTCTTTCTTGCTGTCTATGATCCCGAACTCCGCAAGGATGCGGGGGCCTACTATACCCCGGTGCAGGTAGTTCGGTGCCAGGTCCGTCTGATTGATGACCTTCTTTCTAACCGCTTGGGATATTCGTTGGGATTTGCTGATCCCAACGTGGTCACCCTTGATCCGGCAGTTGGGACCGGGACCTATCTGCTCGGCGTGATCGAACATGCGCTCCGCCGGATTGAATCGCAGCAAGGTCACGGCGCAGTCCCCGGCGAAGCAACAGCGCTCGCAAACAACCTGTACGGCTTCGAAGTGATGGTCGGCCCCTATGCTGTTGCCGAATTGCGGGTCAGCAGGGCATTGCGAGATCGTGGAGCGCAATTGCCGAAGGACGGCTCACACGTGTACCTGACGGACACCCTTGAAAGCCCTCACGCCGAACCTCCGCAACTTCCTCTCTTTCTGCGTCCGATTGCCGATCAACATGCCAAAGCGCTCAAGGTGAAAAGCAAGGTACCGGTGATTGTTTGCTTAGGCAACCCGCCCTATGACCGTCATGAGGCCGCAACCATAAGAAACAAGGCCAGCGCTGGCGGATGGGTGCGATGGGGCGATACAGAGAGTGGCAAAGACGCCATCCTGCGCGATTTTCTCGATCCGGCCAGCGCCGCCGGATATGGCGTTCATCTTAAGAATCTCTATAATCTGTATGTCTATTTCTGGCGCTGGGCACTTTGGAAGGTTTTCGAGAGCGAAACATCAACGGGTCCGGGTATTGTTAGTTTCATAAGCGCATCAAGCTATCTCGACGGCGATGCCTTTTGTGGGATGCGCGAACACATCCGCCGCTTGTGCGATGAGGTCTGGATTCTTGACCTTGGCGGCGAGGGTCGGGGCACGCGCCAAAGCGAAAACGTATTTGCCATTCAGACTCCCGTTGCCATTGCCGTAGCGGTTCGGTCAAGCAAGGTCGAAAAGAAGAAGCCCGCGAAGGTCCATTTCGCCCGGCTAGAGGGAACCCGAGACGCCAAGCTCGACGCGCTGGAAGGAATTGAGGGGTTCGCCAAAGTCAAATGGCGCGAGTGCCCAGACGATTGGCAGGCACCTTTCCGGCCTGCTGGAAAGGGCGATTACTTTACATGGCCGCTTCTCGCCGATCTTATGCCCTGGCAGCACTCTGGAGCACAGTTTAAGCGAACCTGGCCCATTGCGCCCGATTCAGATACTCTCAAGGCTCGTTGGAGAGCCCTACTTAAATCGCAGGACAGGGCAGGGGCGTTGCGGGAGACACGTGATAGGCACGTAAATTCAACCTACCCCATACTTCCCGGCTCAACCAAAGTCAGCAACCCGAACTTATCGATCAACCAATTGCCGGGCAATGCCCCTACACCGCGAATTGAGCAGTACGCATATCGATCTTTTGACCGTCAGTGGATACTCGCTGACAGCCGTCTGGGCGATTTCTTGCGCCCTGATCTTTGGCGCGCTCACGGCGAAAGGCAAGTTTATCTAACCAGCCTTCTCTACAACCAGCCGCTTGGGCGTGGTCCGGCTTTGACAGCGTGCGCACATATCCCAGACCTAGATCATTTTCGCGGTTCATTTGGCGCAAAGCAGGTCTTGCCGCTTTACCGTAGTCCAAACGCCGAGGAAGAAAACATCGTCCCTGGTCTGCTTGAGTTGCTTCGCAAACAATATCAGCGTCAAGTTAGCCCGGAAGACTTCGTTGCCTATACCTACGGTGTTCTGGCGCAGTCGTTTTTCACATCGCATTTCTCAAAGGAACTGGGAACGCGGGAGTTGCGCGTGCCCATTACAAAGAACTCCACGCTTTTTGAGAGAGTGCGCGCCTCGGGCGCACGCCTGCTTTGGTTGCATACTTACGGTGAGCGCTTCGTGCCAAAAGGCAAACATCGTGGAACGATTCCGCCAGGAAAGGCGAAATGTACCAAGGCCGTACCGGGAGATGCCGACGGCTATCCTGAATCCTTCTCTTACAACGACGTAACGCGAACGCTAACGGTGGGTGAGGGTAAATTCTCTCCGGTCACGAGCGAAGTCTACGAATTCGAGGTCTCAGGTCTCAAAGTGCTGCAATCGTGGCTCAAATACAGAATGAAGGACGGCGCTGGCAAAGGCGGATCGCCGCTCAATGAGATTCGGCCTGAGCATTGGACATCCCAGTTCACCACCGAACTACTCGAATTGCTCTGGATTCTGGAAGCGACGGTGGAAATATACCCCGAACAGGCCAGACTACTTGAGGATGTTATTAGCGGTGACATCTTCCAAGCCAATGAGCTGCCGACCGTTCCGCCAGAAATGCGCAAGCCACCCCGGACGAAGGATGAAGAGAATGGCCAGCTTGAATTCGAGGAGATGTAGACGCTGGTTCTAGGAGTAATCATGCTCGATGCATCATGGCCCGGCTGGGGCCTTATGCAATGCGGGATCTCCGCCGCTTCTGGACTTCTCGGTGTCCTCATTGGCGGCCTGATGAGCAGTCGAGGCCAGAAGGCGGAGAGACGAAATGCGCGCATCCGCGAGCAACTGCACGATTTCTATTCACCCCTTTTGGGAATTCGGGAAGAAATTCGCGCGAAAAGCGAGTTGCGAACGAAGCTCCATTCGGCTGCGAACGCAGCGTGGCAGAAACAGGTTGCGATTCACAACCGTTCTGTGCCGGAGGACATTGAGGCACAATTCAACAAGGTGATTGACTACAGCAATGAGCAACTAGAGAAAGACCTGGTGCCGCTGTACCGCAAGATGCTCGATCTTTATCTCAGCAACAAGTGGCTTGCGGAAGAATCGACGCGCGGATTCACCTATGAGCTAGTTGAATTTGTGGAAATTTGGAATCGCTATTTTGCAGAGAGCCTGCCCCGCCAAGTTCTAAACGAAATCGAACACACGGAGGCGAAGTTGCAGCCTTTCTATTCGGACCTTCAGGACAATTTCAATCGCTTGAGTAAAGAACTCCAGAACTGAGTGTCTTGGCTCCCCGCGCAACAAGCAAAAGGGGTAGCAGCCGTTTCGATGCCCCGTACCCCGGACAACTAACCCAGTTGCCAGTTTCTGCCAACATTGCAAAATCAAAAAACTGCATGAAGCTCCGCTAGACCCGATAGCACGGGTGGCAGGCACCTGAGAGTACCGGGACATCCTTTACGTTTTAGACCGGAGACATGGTTTACAAGCCCCTTGCGGTGAGAGTGGCTCTGGTTGCGGGTTTTCGGCGGGCTTTGCCGGTCTTCAGATACATGATAGTCGTCGTCGTAGCCGTGGTAATGTGGGAATCCCCGCAGGGATTTCCAAGGGGTGTGGGAAGGGTGGAAAGCCGGCTTTATGGCTTTCCATGCTTTCCATACCCCGGCATTTCCATGGCTTGTTTTTCGTCGGCGCAAAAACTCAGACATTGGGGAATCGCGCGTTTAAAGCATCTCTATAGTCCGATGCGTTCCAATCCGGGGGATCTTCTGGAAGGCCTAAAAGAGCCGAAGCTGCTTCGGCCACTCGCTCTTTCAATACGGCTGCACCGAGCATACTGCGCAGCGTTGGGATAAGCCGCAGATCCTTTCGCCTTCCAAGTCCGACTGCAGCTTCTTCGCGAACATCCTCGTCTGTATCTGCAAGCCGACAGAGAAGAGCGTCGCGGATTTCCTGAGAATCGGCATCGCCTAGCACGCCGAGACCGAAAACGGACCAGTCTCGAACGTCGGAGTTTGAGTCTGTTGTAAGCTTCAGTAGAGCCTCGACCGAACGTGAATCATTTGGGAAGCATCCTAACGCGAATGCGACTGCAAATCGTACATCCTCATCTTGGTGATCTGTGTAGGCGGCGATGATCGGAATAGCGGCAGGCGCACCTAAGTGACCCAATGCGGATATAGCGGAACTGGCAGCGATGGCACCGCAATCCTCACTCAGTACGCTTGTGATGAGGACATATGACTCATCACGGAACAGCCACTCTGGCTGTTCCGTGGAACTCCCAGCGCGGCGCAGCTGTCCCAGGACGTCCGCTGCTCTGGCCATCTTTAGCGAGTTCCCGGATCCCAACCATTCGGCAGCATGATCGAAGATTTCCCGGCTACCATCGCGTTGCAGCGCAAAAACGGCCTCCCATGCATCATCCCCTTCATAGTCGCCGAGGAGCGTGCGAGCGAACAGGCTTTCCACTTCAGAGCTGGTCATGGGACCTCTAATCAAAATTATGCATCAGGGGTCGCCGCGGCACTTATGCCCTCACGGCCGGGCGGAACCTCATCTCGGAAGCGTTGAACTCCCCGAGCTCCGTGTTGCAAAAGAAGACCCGGTGAACCTCATCATCCATCTGTTCGAGCCCGATTTCTTCATTGCGGAAGACTTCGCTCACGAACACCCGGCCCTTGTGCCAGCTGATGTCTCCGCTGTTGTTTACCCTCCGTGTCTGGAACGACCTCGGATATTGGAAACTCGCCACCCTGCTAGGCAGCAGCCGAGTGCTGGGTACGTAGATGCTTCCCGGCGTTTCGTTGGCCAGAGCTTCGTGCGGGCGCTCATGGTTGAATACCAGGCGGAAACGATCAAACTTCTTCTGTTGTGCCGTCACCGTGCGAGCTGGCGGCTTCGCGGTGTCTTCCTTCAGCGTGCGATGCATTCGTTCGTGTCTTCCGTTTTGTTGAGGGTGTCCTGGCTGAATACGTTCGTGAACGATGCCGAGCTTCATCCATCCCAGAGACAACTTGGACAAGCCCAGCAGGCCAACGCCCGCGAATGGCGCTCCGTTGTCCGTGCGAATGCGTTCTGGCACACCGAACTCCCGCATCGCCGCGTCGCAGACGGCACTCACTTGAGCGAGGTCCATGCGTGCTACTGCCTGGCAGCGGATCAAAAATCGGCTGTGCGCGTCGGTGATGGTGAACGGATCGCAGCGAAAGCCGTCGCCAGTCAGGAAGTACCCCTTGAAATCCATACACCAAAGCTGGTTGGGCGCAGTCACCATCGAGAACGGTTGAGAACTGGGCGTTGCGCGCCGTTTCTTCCTCTTCGGGTTAGTAAGTCCGGCCCGGCTGAGGATCTGACCCACCGTACTTGCCGCCGGCCAGGTCACGTTCGGGTTCATACGTTCCAATCGAGCCTTCAGCTTCCTCGCTCCCCAGGAGGGGAACCGCTTCCGTAGCGCAAGGACTTCGTTCTCGATCTCGGCTGACGTGGCGTATGGGGAACTGTGCGGCGTGCGCGTCAGATCGAGCAGGCCCTCAGGCCCAACTTCGTCGTAGCGCTTGATCCACTTGTAAGCAGTTGGACGCGAGATGCCGTACTCGTGACACAGGTCGGTCACGGACATTTCTTCCTTCTGATAGCTCGATAAGAACTGCAGGCGTTGATCCACGGTTCGAGTCTCTTTCCAAGGCATGAACGCATCTTCATGCGTCAAGCCAAAGCTGGGAAAGCCAACCGTTCTCCGTCATGGTGTAAACCATGTCTCCGGTCTGTTTTGTAAAGCATCTCCCCGGTATGCTCAGCACCCCAGACCCTCATGTGCGAATGGGATTCCCCGTATACTGAAGAGGTCTATGGCGACCGAAAAAACATTCTATTTGGAGACATTCGGCTGCCAGATGAATGCCCATGACTCCGAAAAGGTGATCGGCACACTGCGCCAGGAGGGATACCGGCAGGTGGAGACCGAAGAAGACGCCGGCCTGATCCTTTACAACACCTGTTCCATCCGCGACAAAGCGGAGCAGAAGGTCTTCAATCGCCTGAACGACTACAAGAAGCTGCACAAGCAGGGGAAGCGCTTTGGCGTGCTGGGCTGCGTGGCGCAGCAGGAGGGCGAGAAGATCTTCGAGCGGGCGCCGTATGTGTCGCTCGTGTCGGGTTCGGCCTCGTACCGCAAGCTGCCGGAGATGCTGACGCGACTGGAAGCGGGCGAGAACCGCATCACAGGCCTCGACGACCGCCAGACCGACGAAACGTTTGAGACGGAGTTTACGGCGCGGCAGAATCCCTATCGGGGATACATCACCATCATTGAAGGATGCGACAAGTTCTGCTCGTATTGCGTGGTGCCGTATACGAGGGGCAAGGAGCGCAGCAGGGGCTCGTTGTCGGTGTTGGCCGAGGCGCGGCGCATCGCCGACCTTGGCTACACGGAGATTCAGCTGCTGGGGCAGAACGTGAATAGCTACCGCGACCCGGAAGGGAAGTCGAGCTTCGCCGAGTTGCTGGCCGCAGTGGGCGAGGTTCCGGGCATCCGGCGGGTGCGTTTTACCACCAGCCATCCGCGGGACTTCACGCGCGACATCGTCGAGGCCATCGACCGCGTGCCGACGCTCTGCGACCATGTGCACCTGCCGATTCAGTCAGGGTCGGCAAAAGTGCTGCGGCAGATGGCGCGCGAATACACGCCAGAGTGGTACCTGGAGCGAATTGCGTGGATCAAGGCGGCGCGGCGGCCCATCTCGATCTCGACCGACATCATTGTGGGCTTTCCCGGCGAAACCGACGACGACTTTATCGAGACGATGAACCTGCTGGCCGAGGTCGAATACGATTGCGTTTTCGCCTTCAAGTACTCGGCGCGGCCCAACACCCCTGCGCTGGTCATGATCGACACGGTGCCTGAAGAGGAGAAGGCCAAGCGGCTTCAAGTTCTGCTTGAACGGCAAAGAGAGATTCAGAGGGCGAATTATTCCAAACAGATCGGCGAAACTCTTGAGGTGATGGTGGAAGGCGCGAATCCGGACCGCGGACAGATTTCCGCGCGCAGCACACAGAACAAGCCGGTGAACATTGCCTGGACGCGGCCCATCGCTCCAGCGCCGGGAAGTTATCTGCGAGCGCGAATCACGGGAGCGCATCCTAACAGTTTGGTTGGCGAGCCGGTCTAAGAATCAGGAAGCAAGGGAGCGAAAGCGCGAGGGGGCGAGGACCTTACAGATCGAGGAAACTGCAAAAACTCGTTGGGCCTGATTGCAAAAGGGAATTGCGGGACCAGGATCAGGAAAAGAGGGAACGGATGGATATCGAGGTTCGAATTCGCGGGCTGATGATGGACCCCTCCACGAATATGCCAATCGTGGTGCTGAAGGATGTTGGGTCCGAAGCTGTGATGCCTATCTGGGTCGGAATCTTTGAGGCCAACGCGATCGCTCTCGAAATCGAGAAGATGACAGCCGCTCGGCCCATGACCCACGACCTGACTAGAAACCTCGTGCGTCACTTAAACGGTGAGCTGGAACGCGTAGTCATTACAGAGCTTAGAGACGATACATTTTATGCAGTCCTATGGCTTAAACAGGGGGGCGAACAAGTGGCTGTAGACGCCCGGCCTTCGGATGCCATCGCACTGGCGTTGCGTGCCGATTGCCCAATCTACGTGGCCGACAAAGTGATGGAGAGCGCCAAGCTGAATACCAGTGGACCGCCGGAAGGGCCGACCGCCGAGCAATTGCGCGGATGGCTTGAAGGGCTCAACGACGAAGACCTTGGCCGCTACAAGATGTAATCCAACCAAAGCTTCCAAAACTGAGCGGCGGCATTGAGGAGTGCGGGGGCGTATTCGTGCGCGTCGTCCCGCAACTGCTTGATGGGTATGGCTTTCTGATGGAGCTCGCAAGCGTGCCCCACGTACCATCGCTCCAGGCCTAAACCTGTGACTTCCGGATGAAATTGCATGGCCAAAGCGTAGTCTTCGATGGCGAAGGCCTGGTTCGCATACAGTTCGGTCCGGGCCAGATGTGTGGCGCCGTGGAGCAGATCGAATGTGTCTCCGTGCCAGTGGAACAGGCGCAGGTCTGCCGTCAGAAGCGGCCGAAACCAGTCCGGCGGAGGCTCAGAGTCGGCGGGTTGAATAGGGAACCAGCCGATTTCGGAGCCGCGCTCGCCTGGATAGACGCGCGCGCCCAGCGCGGCTGCCATGAGTTGGGCTCCAAGACAGATTCCGAGCGTGGGCTTGCGGGCAGCCAGACGCCGCTGGATGGATTCGATCTCGCCGGCCAGAAACGGATAGTTAGCTGAGTCGTACGCGCCGATAGGCCCGCCCATGACCACTAGAAGATCGCAGCCCTCGACGGCCGGAATCGGGAAGCGCGCGGTCGTGACGTCGATGGTCTCGATCGCGAATCTTCGACGCAGAAGCTCCGGCTCAAGGGAATCCAGATCTTCAAAGGGAAGGTGGGAGGAGACCGCGGCCTGAAGCGTTCTGACGGGCATAGGAATAGGCTACGCGGCCATTTGCGGGTTTAGTTAACAGAATATCTGTTATCAGACGCCAGGGGCCGGCCGGAAGGATCGGCCCTTGCGACTCGTCGCCTATCAGCTCCCGCTTTTTCTCATCCGGACATTGTCCCATCGGCATCTTTTCTGCCCCTGCTCGCCTGCTGATTATGGCCCGGTGTACGAAAACGAGCGTGACAAGCGAAGCGGGCAGCAATGGCTCAAAGCAGTCCTCGGCTACCTTGAGTTCCAGACCGGCGACCGTTGGCGCCGGCTCACCGATCCCGGCCAGCGTTGGCATCCCAACCGCCTCTGGTACCTGAACGGCATCGGCACGATTCATGATGTGATGGCCGGCCGCCTCATTCCTGAAAATCCATTCACTCAAAAGAAGCTGCCTCGGCCCGTGCGCCGTGCAACTCCGATGCGCCGGCGGGAGGACCGCTGCGCATGAGGAATCGCGACTTCATGACGTTCGACGAGATTGCCCAGCGCGAGGGCGTCTCCCCGCAGGGTGCCCGGGAAATCTATCTTCGCGCGATTCAAAAGCTCCGGCGAGCGCATCGCCAGCGTGAATTTGTTCACCTTGTGATTTTGTATCGGGCGCGGGTTGCGCGCCCGGAAAGGCTCACGGCGGCTTAGGCGGCCGCGTGAGGGGCGAGAGGCGGGTCGCGAATCGCCATCAGGCCCGCCGCTCCGAAGGAAACGCGAATGACCGATATCCGCTGCTGCTACCCCGATTGCACAGAGAAAGTCGGCAAAGGAAAAATCGCCTGCTGGCCGCATTGGAGGCAGGTCGATACGACGGTACAGCGCCAGGTGCAGTGGCGGCTCAACGGATGGAAGGACAAGATGGCCGCACGCGACTACCTGCTCTGTTTCTTTCGGAAGCAAAATGAAAGCCAGCACAGAAAAGGGAATCATGATCAGACTAGCTTTGCAGGAATCGATTGAACCCATCACCATTCCGCCCTATATCGTCGCCGCGAGTGCCCTGCTCCGGCTCGCTCAGCCGCTCTTCTATGCCATCGAATTCGGCCCGGATTCTCCGGCCAACTTCCAGCGCGACGTATCTCTGTGGCGCTGTCTGCGCGGCTTCTCGCGTGCATTACTTGAGCGCGGCGCGTTGGAGCTATCGCTGGCTGAGGCCTGCGAGCTGCGCGAAGCGCTGCGCTATTGCAGGCCAGGCGAGAACGTTGATTTTTTGCGCAGTTTGGAATTCTCGGAGCGTGGCTGATGCTCAAGCGCGCGGATCTCGGACCGCTTGTAGAACGTGAGCTGCTCATCCAGCGCATCTGCGATTGGACGCGGGAGCACGATCGGCGTTTCCGCCCCGATGGGGAATTTCGCCTGCGCCTCAGCCTTCGAACTCAATCCCTGGAAGCTCTGCGCCGCTTCTTTGAAGAGGATTGCACTGCTGAGCGCGCGGCCGAGCTGGCGCGCATCGAAACCCCGCGGCGCGCCGTCTTTCTGCCGGTTTAATCACTTCGAATTTCTCAAGGAGGATCTGATGAAACGAATCGTTCAAATTTCCGCGCTGGTGCTGGCGGCTCTCGCCGGCTGTCATGCGCAGGTTCCGCCCGCGTCGAATGGTTACAAAGTCGTTCTTAGCGGGACTGTACCTGCTCCCACTGGGAATTGGGCCGGCTGCACAACGTCGGCGCCATGCACCTATGCGTTCTACGCGGAGACGATCACTTCGGGCACGTGCGATCCGACGACGAGCGCGAACTACAAAGAGATTTCCAATCCAGCCAGCCGCCCAACCACGCCGAATTTTACCGATGCCAACACGACGGGGCTCACGCGCTGCTACGACGCAGAGACCGTTCAGGGCGCGGAGAACAGCGGGCCTTCGAATATCGCCGGTCCCGTCGTATCTCCTGGAGTCCCGCTTGCGCCAGCTCTCGCAACGCCGGCGCCTGAGGCGGCCCAACTCGAAAAACCTTCGCTGCCGAATGCCGCGCCGGCTTCTCAGTTCGCGAAGAAATTGCCGGCGCCGTCTCTCCAGGTCGCGTTTGTGCCAGCCGAAAGGAACACACAGCGGTGACCTATCCAAGGGGAAAGTCCCTGCCACAGCTTGAGCGGCAGGCTCTCGTTTCGATGATCGCCCGCCTCGCCGCAGGCGACGATGCGGCCAGGTTCATCGCCGCCATCGGCGATAGGATCCCGCCAGATCTCCCCACGCTGCAATTGACGATGTCGCCGGCGCGCCGGCGCCCAACGCTATCCGCGACGATGACCGATCGACCTTCGCCGGAAACGGAGGTGCTGCGGTGAGCACAGTGAATCCAGGTCCGCGCATCTGCGCCTCTTGTGGCTGCGAAATTGCGACGCGAACCCGTGAGCCAGGCCAGCCGCGGATGGTGACCGTCTGCCTGGCCGTATATGTCGCGTTGGAGAAGGGCGGAACGACGAAATCGACGCCTGGCGTCCGGATTTGCACGAAATGTCTTTCGATCGCCATAGCCTCACCCTGGTCGAACAAGGGCCAAAAGCTGTTCGGCGCCATCATCGGGCGCCTTGCCGCTCTCTATAGGTCAACGGAGGGGGCAAAGGCGGCATGAATTCAGCCCTCAAGCTCGAAATGGAGGAGAGATTCGCTCCCTCTCGCCCGTACCGCCTGGGGACCCGCCGCAGGCGAGCGCCCCGGCGCGAGCCGTATCAGGCGGTGGGGGCCTCGCGCCCGCGCGGAGCGCGGGCCACTTCACTTGATACGGAGAAACTACTAGTAACAAGTGTTCAAAACCGGCTCGATGAATCGCTCACCGAAAAGGATCTTTATTACCAGCAGGAGGTCCTCCGGCATCGCCTAAATCAGACTCTCCACAAGATTTGGCAGGCTCACGCCGCGGCCGGCAATTTCGATCAGTCCGCCCGATGGGAGAAGGCATGGTTCCAGGTCCACAACTGCCAGATGGAGTGGGTGGGCTACCGGGCGGGGTGCTGCGGTGACCGCTCGAAGCCCATAGCTGTCCCGATCGGCTGCAATCACCGGCTCTGTCCTATGTGCGCCTGGCACCGCTCGCAAAAGGCGCGCGTGCGCATCAAAACCCTATTCGATCGGTTGACTCACCCGGTGATGATTACCCTCACCATTCCAAACCAGCGGTCGATTCGGAAGCATGACTACACTCTCTTCCGCCAGCGCGTGCGCAGATTCATCGCGCAGCACAAGGCCTGGATCAAGGGCGGCGTCTACTCGCTCGAAACCACATACAACCGCGCGGAGCGAAGCTGGCACGTTCACTGTCACATCCTCGCGGATGTCGCCGCTTCCCTTCCCACCAAGGAAAACAAAATCGCCCTGGCCGGCCAACGCGTCTGCCTGTTCACCGCTATCAAGCTCCGCCTCGAATTCGATTGGATGCGGCTCTGGGCTCAGGGATGGGGCAAGAAAGCGCGGCGCGGCGCGAGCGCCATGAGCCAGGCCGGAGATCAGTTTGACTTCAGCATATGGGTTGCGCGCGGCCGTGAGAATCGCTTGCGGGAGTGGCGTGACGGCGGCTACAAGCCCATCCGCGGCTTGAGCGATCCCGAGCTGGAGGCGCGGACCAGGTGGAACGCCGAAAACCGGCGCGTGATCGATCTCCGGCCGGTCCTTGATCGCGAAGGCGCCGCTCGCGAAGTTCTGAAGTACATCACAAAATGCGCCGATTTTTGCGACCTTCCAGAAGCCGTCGAGGTTTTTTGCGATGCAGTGCGCGGCGCGCGACTCATTCAGACATTCGGGAGCTGGTACGGTGTCCAGCTCGACACGGTCTTCGACCCAGAGCATATGGACGATTGGGGCGAAATGAAGTGCGCCTGTGGCTTGAATCACTGGCAGCGCATGGGCGTGTTCTACCGCTCCGACGTGGAGATGGACCCCACCGGCCGCTGGTTCCTCAAGCGGTCACTCACTCACACATGCCGCGGCACAGTTCCACGGCCAACGGTCCGATGGCTCGGAGAGCCACCGGAAGAAATTGAGGATACGGAATGGCAGACCAGATAGATCAGGCAACGCAGCAGGAAATGGAGATGCAAGAACGGGAGGAGCCGAAATTCATTCGGTTCGGCCAGGGCGATGTCTGCGAGGGCATTCTCATCGCGATTGAGAAAGTGATGGTCAACCAAAAGCCGGCCGCTCGATATACCGTGCGCCTGGCTGATAACTCGGAGGTCTCTTTCATCGGCACAAATCAGATCAATCGCAAGCTGCGAATTGGCGACGAAGGGCACGAGGTGCAGATCATCTGCACTGGAGAAGATACGAACGTCAAGAAAGGGGACAACTGCATGAAGCTCTTCAAAGTCAGAGTGTCGAAGAACCGCGTCAGTGGCGTTCCTCTTCCGGTGCAGACTGATGGCACGGCCGTGCCTGAGATCACCGACGAAGATATTTCGTTCTAGCGATCCCGACGCGCAACGTTCGCGATTGCGCGCGTGGGCAGGCCCTTTAGTGAAGTGTCCACAGCCCCAACCTTCACCGCAGCGGTGCGTGGGACGAATGGAAAAGCGACAGCGGCGGAGCGGTGAAAACTGCTCCGTTCGCCAAGGGCAAACTCGGGGCACCATTTTGTAAGGACGGAGGCATCGATGTACAAGCCGCATGTGGAATTGAATTTTCAAGCCGATGAGTGGGGTGCGCTGCTCAGAATGGCCCAGAAATATCGAATGGACGTGGGCTCCATTCTTCGCATCGCCGGCGTCGCCATCCTGGAGGCCGAGCGGCAAGGCAAGCTCGCCATCACGCACGCGGCCGATGCAATCGTGAGTCCGGAAAAACTGAATTGAGGGAGCAGGCATGAAAAAGCAATGTCCGACATGCAAAACCGAAGTGAAGAAGTTCTGGAAGAGCGCGGTGGGCGGAGTGATTCTCGGCTTCTGCCCCACATGCAAAAGGAAGGTGAATCTTGGAAGAGCTGACGGAACAACCGCAACTGCAGGCGCCGAAGCCGGCAAAGAAAAAACGCAGCAAAAAGAAAAAGAAGTCAAAGGTGTGCGCGGCAAAACCGCTGCCCGCTCCGGTCGAAAGCAGCCAGTCGCCAAGCCTCCCGTTTCTTCAGAGCCAGTCAAGAAGTCAGGCGGATTCGGGGCGGCCGTCCGCGACTTCTTCGATCTCTGAGCCCAAGCCAGGCGCGCCGCTCTCGGAAGAGTCTGAACGGCTGCTTCGCTCCGTTCCTGAATCGATCGGCGAAGCGGAACCCGCGCCGGAACCGCGGCCGGGCATTGTCTTTGCCGACGCCGATGAGAGTGCGCTCGCAGATCTCTTACCGGAGATCTCTTTTGATCCCGTCGAGGTCGCCGGCGTTCTGGAGGAATTGTTCGATTGGACGGCGGAGAAATTCGATTCGGCTCATTGGAAGCTCACGGAGCGCCAATCCCGGATGCTGGCCAAGCCCACGGCCGAGCTGCTCAGCTCGCTCTACATGAAGCTCGGACAATTCTTGCCGGCCATTCTGATGGGATGGTGTGAGGCGACGCCTGGCTTGATGGGATTCCTGCTCACATCGGGGATCGTGATTGGCCCGAAGGTCGCCGTGCAGTTCCAGCTCTCCCGATCGCGGGCCAGGGCGGCCAGGAACAAAGTGGGACCGCAGCGCATTCCGACTCCGATTCGGCCGGCACCTGGCGCGGCTCCGCAAGCGGCGATGAGTGGAGTGGGAATGGCGACGCAGGTTCCATCGGGCAAGCTCGGTGACGATGGATTTCCCGAAATCACAAATTAGTTGTTTAAACAACTACTTTTCACCCCGATCACTGGAGGCAGTCATGTCGTGGAGCTACAACTCGAAAACTGGCCAGCTCAAGGATGCAGACGGCAATCTCGTCGGCACCGGCTACAGCGGACACGGCGCTGGCGTGAACAACCCCGATCTGGAATCGCAGCCGGACGTGGGACCGATTCCGCGCGGCACTTATACCATCGGCGATTTCTTCGACGATCCAGAGAAAGGGCCGATCGTCGCACCCCTCACGCCTTGGAATACAACTGAGGTTTTTGGTCGCAGTGGCTTCATGCTTCACGGTGACAATCCCGAGGGCAACGAATCGGCGAGCCTCGGCTGCATCATCATGCCCCGTGGCGCACGGCTCTCCGTCAAGAACAGCGGCGCAACCATTCTTCTCGTCGTAGCGCCGTGACCACCCGCGGCATCATCGACGGTGAATATCAGGATGGAGAGATTTGCGGGCTCACGTTCATCGCCGGCCAGCGCGGCATGGGAAAAACCACGGAGGCGATTCGCCTGGTAAAGCAATGCAGCGGCGCCGTCGTTTTTTTTGACACCGTGGGAAAGCATGTCGCGCTGTTGCCCGGCTTCGTCGAATTCTCGCAGCCTGGTCCGATGCTCGATTACTTGCGCGCGAATCGCGGGCGTCGCATTCGCATTGTTTATGTGCCTCGCGACGTGCAACCGGAAGAGCATCTGATTGCTGTCTGCAAAATGGTCCGCGCCTTCGGCTGGATGATTTTCTGTATTGACGAAATCGATACCTTTTGCGGCCAGGAGTGGGGCGTGAAAGGAATGCCGATCGAGCTCTACAACCTGGTCCACTTCGGCCGTCACTTTCAGGTCTCCATGCTCTGCACCGCGCGCGATCCGGCGAGCCTCTCCATTCGCTTCCGGTCGCAGTGCGCGTTCATGCGCATCTTCAGAACCGACGAGGACAACTATGTAAAATACTTCGCCGGCCGCATTGGAAAAGCCAACGCGGAAAAGCTGCGCTCGCTGGCGCGCACCTATTATCTCTTCTGGGAATCGGGCCAGGCTGAAGCCGAGATTCGCGGCGGACCGCGCGCATCGCCATAGAAACGATCAAATCTTTTTTGTTTAAAAATCGGAATTTCCGTGCGTTCCTGAACTCAGTCTGGTTTGCTCTTCCGCGCGAAGCTCCAAGGCACTTCGCGCGGGCTTTTTCCAGATTTAACAGGAGGAACGAACGATGAAGTTCTGGCATGTGGTGATCGGCATCGCAGTGATCTTCGTTTGCATCAACGTCTGGGCTTCAAGCGTCCTGAAGGGCGTGCCCGTCGTTGGCGGCTATCTCGGTCAGTAGCCGAGCCCGCAAGCATCGATCCGTTGACTCAGGCGCCGGGAGGCGCACCAACCGAAGTAGAAATCGGAGGAAAGGCACATGGCATTCGAAGACTATCAGCAACGATACGAGCAGCCGATCAATCAGGGCGCTCCCAACGTCTTCACGCTGCCCCAGGGCGGCAACATTCTTCGCGGCAACGTCGTAGTCGATGCGACGGTGACCATCACGAACGCCGGCGCCGCAGGCATGGCCGTGGGCGAAGGCGGACCGACCGACCTCATCCGCTCCATCAAGATCAAGGCATCGAAGGCCGCGGGCTCTCGCTACTACAACGGTCTGATTGTCGATTGCATCCCGCGCTCGCTGGTTCGCTACGCTATCACGCAGCGCAGCGGCAAGTTTGTCGGTGATCTGTTCGGCTCGACTCTGGGCGGCGGCGTTGCTGGCGCATACCAGGTTTACCTGAGCATCCCGATTTACTTCGAGGAAGTCACGCTGCTGAACACCGTTCAGACCGCGCTCAATATGAACCCGGTCGATTCGCAGGGTCTGCCGATTTACTCGGCCGTCCAGGTGAAGGTGGATATTGCGGCGACGCTGGCCGAGATTTTCTCGGGCACAGCCGGGGCGATGGTCATTGATGGAATGCTCCGCTGGTACGACGAGCGGCTGGTCCTGACCACCGACACCATCCCGATGGTCCAGGAGGACCACGAGCTTCTGATCCAGGCCGCGCAGCATCGCCTGGTCGATCCCGCCATGCCGTCCGATGGTGCGTTCCTTTCCTGGCTCATCATGGCCGAGCAGGGACAGCCGGGGCTCACGCTCAGCGACGCGATTTTGAATCACATCCACGTGCAATCGAGCGGCGTGGAGTACGAAGCCAAGTGGCAGGAGATTCGCCAGTCGATGATGGATGAGGGTTATTACGACCCGTCGACCACCATGGTGGGCCAGTTCTTCAAGGACTGGACGCACGGCATCTGGCAGAACTCGAATGCCGCCGCGCAGCTCGCGCATTGGTTCAGCGTTAACAATCCGAGCGGTGCGGGACTCGATCAGCTCCGGATCTACACTCGGCGGATGTTCGGCTTCACGTCATAGGGAAGCATGGACCTGATCCTCATCGCCGCCGTTGCCTTCGCGGCCTGGGCTTTCTTCAAGTCCGAGGCGCAGGGCAACGGCAGCTCTCAGCAACTCGCCACCGCTCAGCCGTCCGGCGCCGCGGTATCCGATTACAATCCGCTCGACGATCTTGCCGTCGCGTGGGCGCACGCTGAGGGTTGGGACAAATCCGGTTCGCTTGCGCAGCGCAATCTGAATCCGGTGAATCTGAAAGGCTCCTGGCCTGGCCAGGTGGGAACGTCGCCGCAAGGTTTCGCCGTTTTTTCCGATGAGGGTTATGGATTCGACGCCGCCGATTCGTATTTGCAAAAGCAGGTGAATGAGCATCCGGATTGGACGCTGCGCCAGCTCTTCGCGAAGATCCTCGGCAACCTCAACGGGCAGCCGGTGAACAACGAACAGGGTAACTCGGACCAGGAAGCTGAGACCGTCGCAACCTATCTCGGCATCCCGCCCGACACAACGCTTTCGAATTACGTGGGTAGCTGATGGCGACGACAAAAGCACTTCCGAAGCCGCTGCTAGTGACGACGCCCGGCAATGCGTTCCGCACGAGCTTCCAGCTTGTCTTTAAGGTGACGGGCCAGGTCTATCAGGTTCCGCCATTCCGCGTGCAGGCCGGCATGTCGATTCTTATTTCGCCGATCAACGGGACGGCGGTGAATGCGAATCCCTGTTCCCTTGCCGATCGCGCGAGCCTCGTGGGCACAAGCTCGGCGAGTGTGCTTCCAGCGGGAGCTGATGTATCGATTCCCTGGCTCACGGACAACACGGGAAAGATTTTTGCAGCGGGCACGGCCGGCGACGGAATCCTGGTGACCGTCTCTGAGCCTGGCTTCGCATGAGGAGGAAGAGTGAGCATCACTTCGAAGGTGAAAAGATTTCTCGATCTCGAACCTCGGCGCCGGAGAAACAGGAGCCAGAGCGCGGGCAAAAAGCGGAGAGGCCGGCGCACTCCGCCTCGCAGAAAAGATGGGCGGTTCAAAAAACGGGGCTAGTTTGCCGGTTTGTGACGCACGGCTATGAATTTGACGCGATTGGATGGCGACATACCGGGTGACACTCCAGCGCGCGTGTCATAAACGATGATGTAGGAATTTTCCGGAATGCCTCGGCACTCGAATTCGGTGGTCAGCTCGGAATCGCATTTGCCCATGTGGACGGCCACCGGATAGGGAGCTTCGATTTTCACGAAATCGTAGTAGGGATCGTACAGTTTTAAGGCTTGGCCCGGAAGGAGCAAGAAGGTCACGATTTTACTTCCACTCGGATCTCTAAAAAGCGCTTCGGCGCGTCTCGGTGGAGTCGGAGAAAAATCGGATGGCGGCTGTGGAGATGCTTGGCCGATCAGCGTGGGAGTGGCGGGAATCCCGATCAGGAGCTGCAAGGCGAGAAATGCTTTCAGGTTTTTCATGGTGGGATTTTAACAGGAGTTCGACCGGATGAGTGCATCGTCAAGAATCACCGATATCGGCATCACGCTGCTCGAAGTGCTTCTCTTTGCATTCGCAGCTCTATGGCTCTTCCGGCAACTTTTTCCAGGTCTGAAGAACGCTCAAAATGAAGCGATAAAAGCCGCGGCTAGCGATGCGACCAACGCGGCGGTTGACACGACTAAAGCCGGTTATATCGGCGCCAGTCAAGGTCTCGGAGAAGAACTCGGCATTCCTGATGATTTGACGAAATATGGATGGGGATCGATCGGAATGTTTCTCGCTGGATTTCAAAAGTTCTTCGGCATTACGCCGGGCGTGACGGGTCAGGGTGGCGATCTAGGCGGCGATGCCGGCCAGCTCATCGATAGCTACAACCTCTCGGCAAACATTCCCAGCGAGGGTTCGGTAAACGCGATTTCTTAGGAAGGCATGCGATGGATACGAAGGAAGTTTTCAACTGGGGCGTCGTCATCATTCTCGGATGGTTCGCTCTCCGCTGGCTGGGTGGCCTCGCCGTGACTCTCGCCGGTGGATTCGGCAGCGGTGACATCGGCGACGGCGGATGGAATGCGCCTTATGCCGCGCCGCTCTCTTCTCCTTATTATGTGAGGCCGCAGTCGGCTTGGTGGAACTACGGCGGCGCGCCCTATGGCAGCGGGCGCTATGGACCAGGCGAGAGGTATGGCGGTCCGCACGATCGCTGAGGAGACACGATGGCAACCGCGAACACAAACAAAACGATCTTCGCGCTCGGCATTGTTGCCGTGCTCGGCTTCTTGGCCTACAAGCTCTGGCCGGCGATTCGCCGCGCCATCAACTCGGGTTCGAGCGGCGGAGGCGGCGGCGGAGTGGGACCGGCGAGCGCGGCATCCAATCCATATGGCTATTCCTCGGAACCGAATTCTAGCGGCCCGTCACTCGGCGCAAACTTCGGTGGTGGACAGCCAGGTAGCGCTCAATCGGGCGCGGCATTGAGTTCTGCGCTCCGGCAGAGTCTCCAGAACTTGATTGGAAGCGGCTCTTATGCGAACAGCACTCCTGCGCAGCAGGAATACATCAATACGATGGCGGATCAGCTGCCGAGCGATTACCCCGATCAGATCGCGTATGAGCCGCTGCAAAATTTCGACGTGAATCAGCTTGCCTTCTCGCCGGACAGCCTGGGCACCGACACCTCGAGCTACGATCCGAGCGCCTATGCAGACACGCTCTCGGTCGATCCGGGCTTGTATATCGACGATGGAAGCGGAGACGGCAGCGGAGACGGCGGCGGCGATGGCGTCAGCGCAGGCGGCGACGGCGGCTACTGAATGGACGCTGGCCGCGGCGGTTGAAGAGTTCGCGGTCATCTCGGAGCTGGCCGAGGAACACGGATTCAGGCTCTCGATGTTTGGGAGTGTAGTGAGGAAGGGCAGGGGGCGCGATCTGGATTTATTGCTCTCGCCTTTTGGAAGCACTGAGCACAGCGAGGTTCGATTCCTCGCAAGGTTCGGAGGAGTTTTGAAAGGGACCAGGCTGAACGTCGCGCACAACGTGAGGGCGTTTCAGGTGGAGAAAAGCGGGCGGCTTTACGACTTTGTTTTTGGGGGCTTTTGGAGCCCACGGAGGTAGCGATGAACGGCAAGCTGAAGTTGGCACTTCAAATTCTTTTCGCGGTTGCGCTGATCTGGTTTT
>Ga0187855_10000421_pt1 | contig 37408 bp, 35 predicted proteins | sample June2016WEW_8_10_2_FD_132969 | JGI IMG/M metagenome (GOLD analysis project Ga0187855, IMG submission 132969) | Peatland microbial communities from SPRUCE experiment site at the Marcell Experimental Forest, Minnesota, USA - June2016WEW_8_10 | ecosystem: Environmental > Terrestrial > Soil >... | reverse complement strand
CCCGGCGCGGGAATCGCAGGCGCCACGCAGCTTCAGGGAAAGGAACTCTCGTATAACAACCTGGTGGATCTGGATGCCGCCTGGCAACTGGTGAATGAATTCGATTCCAGCGCCACGGCGATCATCAAGCACACCAATCCGTGCGGCTGCGCCGAGCAGAGCACACTTGCACAAAGCTACCGGCAGGCCTTCGCCTGCGATCCGGTATCGGCGTACGGCGGCGTGGTCGGATTCAATCGCGCGGTAGATGAAGAGACCGCGCGGGAGTGCGCCAAGACCTTTCTGGAGGCCATCGCCGCGCCGGATTACGCGCCGGAGGCGCGGGCGGTGCTGGGGGCCAAGAAGAACCTGCGGCTGATGAAAGTAGCGACGGCCGGCGATGCGCTGGTAGTGAAGTCGATCTCCGGCGGTTACCTGGCGCAGACGCCCGACGCCGTGCGGCTGGATCGCGCCTCAGTCGCGGTGAAGACCCGGCGTGCGCCGAGCGATGCGGAATGGATCGCGCTCGAGTTCGCGTGGAAAGTGGCTAAGCACGTGAAGTCGAACGCCATCGTGTTCGCGCGTGCCGGGCAGACGGTAGGCGTGGGGGCCGGACAGATGAGCCGCGTGGACTCGGTGAAGATCGCCGCTATGAAAGCCGTGCTGCCGCTGGCCGGCACGGTGGTGGGCTCGGATGCCTTCTTTCCGTTTGCCGATGGGGTGGAGGAGGCGGCCAAGCATGGCGCGACCGCAGTGATCCAGCCGGGCGGATCGGTGCGCGACGCCGAGGTGATCGAGGCCGCCGACCGGCTAGGACTGGCGATGGTGTTCACCGGAGTGCGGCACTTCTGGCATTAGCCGTGATACCATTCCGCAGAGGTTACTTATGTTGTCTATCGAGTTTCGCCGCCACCTGCTTGTAACATCCACCTTGCTTGTGACGGCCGCTGTGTCGCGGGGCGGCGCGCAAGGAGCCAATTCGCAGCCATCTGCCGGCACTCCTCAAGATGTCCTGACCTATCACGGCGACACTCTTCGCACCGGGTGGTTCTCATCTGAAACCCAATTAACCCCCAGCAACGTGAATCCGGCATCGTTCGGCTTGCTCGCAACCGTCCCGCTGGACGGCCGGGTGGACGCCGAGCCTCTGGTCGCGATGCAACAGCGCATCGCGGGGCAAGGAACCCACGATGTCGTTTACATCGCGACTGAAAATAACAGCGTGTATGCCATCGATGCCGAGAGCGGAGCCGTACTGTGGCAGCGCAACTTGGGAATGCCCGTGCCGTATTTGTACAAGGACGGCGATGACAACGTCTACCCGGTGATGGGCATTCTCGGCACCCCGGTAATCGATCGGACCGCCGGCGCCCTCTATCTGGTTGCGGATATATATACGGGCACCGTAGACTACTTCCGTTTGCATGCCATCGCGCTCGGCAGCGGAAAAGATCTGGTGGCGCCCGTAGCCGTGCAGTTCTTCCAGGGGCTGACTGATGGAACGATGTGGATCTTCAATCCGAAGTATCAACTGCAGCGCGCCGGATTGTTGGAAGCCAATGGCAGCCTCTACGTGACTTTCGGCAGCAATGGCGACATCGACCCTAGCATTTCCCGCGGCAGCATCGTGGCGTACGATCCGACCACACTCGCGCGGCAGTATGCGGAAATCACCGACAAGCTGTCGCTATCCTCGAACCCCTACTATCTGTCTTCCATCTGGCAATCGGGTTATGCGCCGGCAGCGGATGCGGGCGGAGACGTCTACTTCTCAACCGGTAACAGCGATCCGCACAGTCCGTCGTACTCCGCCTCGTTCAACAAGCCCGAAAGCGCGGTTCGTCTGTCCGGCGACCTGCGTACATTGATCGGCAGCTTTACCCCGTCGAATTATTTCCACCTGGATGGGGAGGACACCGATCTAGGTTCCGGCGGCATGCTCCTGCTTCCCGACCAGCCGGGCGCCCACACACACCTGGCAGTGGCCGGCGGCAAGGATGGGCGGGCCTTCCTGCTCGACCGCGACAATATGGGCGGCTTTACCAAGGGCGGCCCCGACAATGTGCTGCAAACCGTGACCATGGGAGCGTGCTGGTGCGGTCCATCGTATTACGTGGGGTCCGACGGCACGCCACGCGTGGTCACCGGCGGCAACATTGGCGTCACCAGTTGGGAACTGATGACTTCGCCGGCGACCCAACTGGTATTGGAATCGTCCACCGGTTCCGGCGTGGTGAGCGGCCTGCCGGACAATGGCGGCGTGCTGCCGGTCATTTCATCGAACGGCACTACCGCGAACAGCGCGATCATTTGGTTCGTGCAAAAGCCCTCGTCGTCCTCGGATCAGGATCCAGGAACACCCGTCACGTTGATGGCCTTCGCAGCTACCAACTTGACAACCGCGCTGGTGTCCCTACCCGCCGGCACGTGGACGAACGCCGTGGACAGCAACGCCAACCTGGTGCCGACGGTGGCCAACGGGCACGTCTACGTGGCCAGCAACGAGCAATTGCAGATTTTCGGATTGCTTCCCGCGGCAGACACGGCGCATCCGGCTCTGGCGCCCCGCGCCATCACACCCTCAGCGCCGGACCGCATTGTGTGCCCGGTTAGCGTGGCGCCTCTCGCGGCACTGGGCGGAGAACGTGGCGCGATCCATGACTTCTATGGAACCGTGTGCCAGGCGAGTGGCTCGCAGCTAAGGCTGGCGCTGCGGAGCGGCCAGTCCATCGCAGTCGACACGACGGGACTGGTCCAAAATCCGCCACTCCTGCTGACTCCTGGGAGACCGGTGCATGTGCGCGCCCGCCTCGATGCGGAGGGCGCTCTCCAGGCGCAGCGGATATCTCGCTCTCACAAGATCTCCCAGTTCACGCCGCCCGACCGCTGAGCAGGACAGGCGCCCGCGGTGGCAGGCAACGTTAACCCAGGACCCCGGTGATCGCCACCACCACACCCGCCACACCCGCGATGATGCCGATCACGGGAAACAGCATTCGGCGCGCGATGAAATACATGGAAGTCAGCACCAGCCCGATCTCGAGCAAGCCTTCGCCGAAATCGTAGCGGAGCGCCCGGCGCTCGGCGGCTTCGGACTCCTGACTCCTGTGCTCGGCCGTCTCCTGTATCTCCTTGGCTTGCGCCGCATACTTGTCCTTTTCAGCTTTATATTGATCCAGGTTTTCCTTGAAGCCCGGTTTGTCTGCCGCCACTAGTTTGGTCAGACGCTCGCCGAGTTCCAGGTTGTGAAACTTGATGCGGCTGGCCTGGTAGTGCGCCCACTCGTCGTTGGATTCCGACTTCTTGATGATGGCCTCGGTGTGCGTGCGATGCGAGGCGATGGTGACGATCGCCAGGCAAACGGCCAAGACCGCTGCCAGGATGCCCACGCGCTGGCCTGTGGGGTCGTGTTCCGCCCCTTCGTGATGGATCTCAAGTTCCGCCATATTAGTTGTCCTCGGTTTAGCAACCTCAGAAGCTGTGAAAACACGGTTGACAGGCGAAAGCGCCTGTCCCACCTAGTTGGCCGGCACAGCATCTTCGGCCAGCAGTTCTCCCTTCTCGAGATGGCGCACCTTGCTGGCGAACCGCGCTGCGTGCGGATCGTGGGTGACCATCACGACGGTCTTCCCGTACTCCTTATTCAGTTTCGAAACGATGGTAAGCACATCGTCGGCGGAACCGGCGTCCAGGTTGCCGGTGGGCTCATCCGCCAGGATCAGCGCGGGATCGGTGACGATGGCGCGGGCGATGGCCACGCGCTGCTCCTGCCCGCCAGAAAGCTGCCGCGGGTAGTGGCCCAGGCGGTCGCCGAGACCCACCAGCTTCAACGCGGTGGTGGCGTGGTCGAGCCGCTCCTGCTTCTTCAGGTTGGTGAGCTTGAGCGGCAGCTCCACGTTCTCGAGAGCCGTAAGCACCGGGATCAAGTTGAACTGCTGAAAGATGAAACCGACGTGTTCGTTACGCCAGTGGGCGATCTGGCGGTCGCTCAATTCGCGCAGGTTATGCCCTAACACGCGGATATCCCCGCCGGTGGGTTTATCCATCGCCGCGATCAGGTGCAGCAGCGTGGACTTGCCCGAGCCGGAAGGGCCCATTAATGCTACGAACTCGCCTTTGTCGATCTGGATGTTGATGTCTTTGAGAGCCACCACATGGAACTCGTCGCGGATGAACTCTTTGGTCAGATTGCGCGTTTCGATGATGGTTTCGCTCATAGGATTAGCCGGGGTTGGCAGGCGAAAGCGCCTGCCCCACTGTCATGTTTTTTGGCGCACCCGGTCGCCGTCTTTCAGTGTAGCGGGCGGATTGACGATGAGATCTTCGCCGCCGATGAGGCCTTGTTCGATGCGCACTCCCTGGCTATTGGCGGGGCCAGGCTTGATGGGTCGGATTACGGCCCGGCCATCCAGCACCACGAAGACTTTGTTATCGCGAATGGCGGAGGCGGGCGCCACCACGATCGGCTGCGCGGGAGTGGCGGCGTTCTTCTCATCGGAGAGGAAGGCCACGCTGGCGTTCATTTCGGGCCGCAGAAAATCGTCCGGATGGGCGATTTTCACTTTCACTTGCACGGTAGCTTTTTGGCGGTTGGCCTCGGGCGAAACCTCGCGGATGAAGCCATCGTACTTGCGGTCGGGGAAGGCATCGGTTGTGACGGTGCCTTTCTGGGCCATATGCAGCTTGGCAAAGTCGTTCTGGCTGATGTCGAGCTCCACTTCAAGGTCGTTGAGATCGGCCAGCGAGACGACGTAGCCCTTGGCACCGCGGTCGCCGACGAAGCTGGTGGTTACGAATTCACCGATTTCGACGGCGCGTTCCAGGATGGTGCCGGTGACCGGCGAGCGGATGATCGTATTGGCGAGGTTGGTTTCCGCGTAGGCCACCGTTCCGCGGGCCTGCTCCACCTGGCCGCGCATGGCATCGATCTCTTCCTGGCGCGGACCGATGCGGACCAAGTCGTAGGCTTTCTGTAGCGAATTCATCTTGGCTACGGCGGAGTCATAGCGGGCTTGAGCGTCATCCAGGTTCTGCTGGGACATCACCGACTGCGACACCAGCTTGCGCGTGCGCTCCAGGCTCACACGCGCGTTTTCCAGGTCGGCCTTGGACGAATTCAGATTGGCCAGTGCCTGGGCGATCTCCTCCGGCCGTGAGCCGTGCAGCAGTTCCGCCAGATGGGCTTCGAGATTGGCCAGGTTCCCTTTGGCCTGATCGAGCTGGGCGCGGTATTCGTCGTCTTCCAGACGTACGAGCACCTGGCCTTCCTTCACTTTGTCGGCTTTGTCCACGCCGATCCATTTGACTTTGCCGATGACCTTGGCGGCGAGCTCGATCTTGTGCGCGGCTACGATGTAGCCGGTGGCGTTCAGCACGGTACCTTCGGCGGCGCGGCCCGAGCTGAGCGCCTTCACGCGCTGGACTTCGACTTCGGTGGCCGCGTTCAGGCGGCTATACGCGAACCGGCCCGCGCCCAGAAGGACGAAGAGCGCCACGCCGCCGATGATCCAGCGCGTGGCCCATTTCGAGGGCTCGCCGGAGCGCTTCTTTTCGCGGTCGATTTGGAGAGATTTTAATTCCGCATCCATAAAAGCTGGCGGCTGGTGATTGGTGGCTGGTGGTCGGTGGCTGTGTTGTACATGCTACACCTCACGCAATGCGACCAGGATTTCTTTGCGCGCGGCCATGCGCGCGGGGAGCAGTCCTCCTACCGCTCCCAAGATTGTTGCGAACACGATGCCGGCCAGCATGATCTGCGGCGTGACGCGGAATGCGAAGGCCAGCTCACTGAACGTGGTGCTGCCGATGCCGGTGGCCTTTCCATTCAAAGCAAAAAAAGCCAGCAGGCAGCCCAGGACTCCGCCCAGGCCTGCCAGCAGCACGGATTCCAGGAAAAAGCTGATCAGAATGCTGCCGCGCGAGAAGCCCAGCACGCGCAAAGTGCCGATCTCGCGGGCGCGGCGGGCCACGGCGGCGTACATGGTATTCATAGCGGCAAAGCTGCTCCCGATGGCCATGATGATGGATACGAAAACTCCGAGAAATTCGATCGGCCGCGCCGAAACCGTTTGGAGCGCGTAGTACTCCTTCTCGGAGACGGCGTTCATATTCAGGCGTTGATCTTCATTGATGCTCTTCACCAGCGCGGCGGCCGTGACGGTGTCGGTGGCGCGCACCAGGGCCGAGCTGAGCACATCCTCGCGCTGCAGGTCGGAGCTGACCTGGTTGAGGTCCGCGAAAATCTCGCTATTTTGGGCGGTTTGGCCGGCGTCCATGACTCCCACCACTTCCCAGTTGCCGCGGCCGAAAGTGAGCCGCTTGCCGAGCGCGGCGCCAGGATAACGCTGGGCGATGGACTTGCCGACGACCACTTGGCGCTTGCCCGTCTCAAACCATCGGCCGGCGGAGATCTTGAGCCCGGGGCGCATTTCAATGCCGATGGGCGAGAGGCCGCGCAGCGTCAAGTTGTTGCCGTCCGGCGCATCCAGACTGGGCAGGTTGATCACCGTCACGACTTCGAGCGACGCCATGGGGTCGCCGTTCCGGGCGCGGGCGATGCCCGCTTTGAATTTCAAATCCTGAAACTGCGTGCGCGTGAAGTTGGATACCAGCTCCGACTCGGAACCCTTGCGCATGACCACGATCTGCAAGGGATCGCCGCTAGCGGAGAGGGTGGCGCGGAGACCGGCCAGCAGTGCCATCATGGCCAACAGAACAGCCACTGTCAGGGCGATGCCCAGCGCGGTCATCAGCGTAGTGGTCTTGCGTACCACCAGATTGCGGAGATTGTAAGTGACAGGGATAGCCATGGGGCGATTGTCAATCCGTGCTGCGGAGCGCCTCCACGATGGTGGTGCGGGAAGCGTTCCAGGCGGGGATGAAGGAGCTGATGAGGCCGATGCCCAGAGCTACCAGGATGCAAGCCGATGCTACGGACGGGTCGAATCGCTGGATGGGAGGGAGGAACATGCCGGCGGGGCTTTTCTTGACGCCCCCGGTCAGGAAAGTCGAGAGCAGGAATCCTATGGCTCCGCCCGCGATGGAGATGGCGCAGGCTTCGCCGAGAATGATAAACAGGATATTCCCGCCGGTGAAACCCAGGGTTTTCAGCACACCCACTTCGCGGACGCGCTCGCGCACCGACATCGCCATGGTGTTGCCGGAAACCAGGAGGATGGTAAACATCACCGCGGCGCAGATACTAATGAGAAACAACTTCACGTTGCCCAGCATGCCGACGAAGCTGCGCAAGAAGGCCTGCTCGGTCTCGGTGCGGGTCTCGACCGGAGCGTTGCGGAACCCATCGTCGATGGCGTTGGCCACGCGCGGGACCACGCCGGCGTCGTCGCATAGAATGTCGAAAGTGCCGACCTCGCCCTTGCGGCTTTCCGGCAAGCCTTCCCGCACGTAAGCCCAATTGAAGTAGAGCACTTCGCTTTGGCGCGGGCTGTCGAAGATGCCACGCACCGTGAGCTCGAGCGTGCCGGGATAGATATCGCCGATCAACGTGATGCGATCGCCCAGGTGGAAATTGAACTTGTTGGCGAGATCGCGGCCGATGACGGTGCCGGTGCGGTCGCGTATGAAAGCCTGCTTTTGGTCTTCCGGAATCTTCAGCTCGCCATAGATGGCGAAGAGCTTATCGGGTGGATCGACGCCGAAGCGGGCGAAGAAATTCTTGGGATCGCGGGCATCCTTATATACGCCGTTGAACCATTGGGAGCTCATGATTTCCTTGACGCCGGACACCTGGCGGATGCGATCGCGGTAAAAAAGCGGGATCGGGACGGTCAACGAGATGCGGTTGCGCGTGACCACGCGCATGGCTTGGTCGGGCGTGGCGTCGCTTAGGTACAGGGCGTGATAGACGGCGATAAGCACGCCCAGCAGGCACATGGAGACCCCGATGCTGGCGATAGTCAGCGACGTGCGGCGGCGGTTGCGCCAGCAGTTTTTGACGATCAGCGGCAAGTATCGGAACATAGGAGATCTCTCTATTCTAAGCTAAGAGGGGCATGCACGACAGCTACATGCGGCAGGCTTTGGCGCTGGCTAGCGAGGCGGAGGCGGCCGGCGAGGTACCGGTGGGGGCGATCGTAGTGCTGGACGGCATGGTAGCGGGACGTGGGCGGAATTCGCCAGTGGCTTCGCACGATCCCACGGCGCACGCGGAGATGCTGGCGCTGCGCGAAGCGGCGGCGGCAATCGGGAACTACCGGCTGGAGCAGGCCACGGTGTATGTGACGCTGGAACCTTGCGCGATGTGCGCGGGCGCGCTGGTGGCGGCGCGGGTGAAGCGCCTGGTGTTCGGCACGCGCGACCTGCGGTTCGGCGGCGTGCGCAGCAAGTTCCGCATCGCCGATTCGGAGCTGCTGAATCATCGGGTGGAGATCGTGGAAGGAGTGCTCGCGGTGGAGTGCGTGGAGTTGCTGCGGGGGTTTTTTGAGAAGCGGCGGTAGCGAGGCGAGCTTCGCTCGCCGAAGCACGCTTCAGCGTGCGCCACAATGAGATCAATCGATCGGGTGAGGGCGCCCGCCCTACCCAAGCGTTTCCGGTCCTGGACGATAAGGCGTTCACACACGCCCGCATGGTCGGCCCGTATTGAACACCGGCGCGCGAGAACGCCGCCGCGGGCGCAATGCAGGACGTTCGGGCGGCCTATCCTTGTCTTTACAATTCCCAGGCGGATGAGGTCATTCTCTGTCCAAAGGGCCTGCACCTCTATCATCGTCTTCAGGGTCTTGATGGTGAAGGTGTCCCCTCCCCCATGCGGCGCCACCGTGACGCGCCGGCCGGCCGCGTGGCCATAGCGTTGATGAGATCCCTTCTGGCGAATGAAATGAATCCGTCGCGGATGACGGCGGCGATGATTTCTCGTGCTGTGAGCGACCGGATGCGGTATAGTCGATGCCCATGGACTACAGGGTGACGGCGGTGCGGGGTTCCTGCTGCGAAACCTCTTCGACCTCCACCGAATCGAGCGGGCCCTCGGGCAGTGCTTTGCCGTCCTCGATGAATTCCTGGACGATCATGCGGACAACCTCATTGATGCGGCGCAGCGCTTCTTCTTTCGTGCGTCCCGAAGTCGCGCCGCCGATACTTTCGAGCGCGGGGCAGTGCGCAAACCACGCCGGATTGCCTTGGGCATCCTCGTCCGGTTCCACCACGACTTTAAAGCTGTAGGTTTTCATGGCTGTTATCACGCGGTATATCCGCGTTTGCTTTCAGTGTAGACCGCGCAGGATATGCGGCAAATAAAGGGTTCGCGAAAAATTGCCAAAAAATTTGCACCCCTTCCGCTCCAGGATGCTGACTGTTGCCTTCGCGGTGACATGAGCGGCTCGGCCCTCCCTTTCGGTTGAAAATATGACGAGGCCATTGCGTTCACTGATTGTTGCGGCCCGCCGGTTTGCTCCCCTCTCTTTCAAGGGCTTTCGACACTCCGTTCGGCTCGGTCGGATCTCTCCTCCCGGCTGGAGTCTGCTACCGGGCGCTCCGGCGCTTACCCGGACAGGACTTCCACCTGCTAGAACAAACGCGTCTTTCAGGACGCACCATGAAAATGTATTTTACCGAGGCGCACTTTCCCCTTGACGGAAGTTCTCAGATGACTGAGAGTCTGCGCTACGCGCCATGGGCGCTTCCACCCAGGGCAGGCAGGCGGCGCCGAACAGTCCCGCTTCGTTGCCCAGGGTGGCCTTCTCGATGTGCGTTTCGCTGCTGCGGAAGGTGAAGGAGCGCCGCCGCACTTCTTCCATCATGGACGGCGCGAAGAACTCCCAGGCCGCCAGCACGCCGCCGCTTAACAGATAGAGCGGAAAGTTGAAAGTATTCACCAGCATAGCGAGCGTTACGCCGAGCGACTGTCCCATCACCTGGAAGATCCAACGCGCTTTCTCGTTGCCGGCCTCCGCCAGATCGTATACGTCGCGGGAAGTGGGATTCTCTCCCAAGTGCAGCATCTCCGCCATGGCGGTGATGGCGGTGGCGGAAGCGTGTTTCTCCAGACAGCCCTGGTTGCCGCAACCGCATGGATTCCCGCCGGGGACCACCGTGATGTGGCCGAATTCTCCGGCCATCCCGAGGTAGCCATGCAGGATTCGTCCGCCGGAGATGATGCCGCCGCCGACGCCGGTGCCCAGCGTGATCATCACCAGGTCGTCGACGCCGCGGCCGGCGCCCATCCACTGCTCGCCGAGGGCGGCGGCGTTCGCGTCGTTTTCCAGAATGACGCGCGCCTGCAGGCGATGTTCGATCTCGTCGCGAATCGGAAACCCTTCCAGGCAGTCCAGGTTGTTCGAGTTGCGTATGACTCCTTCCTTCAGAAGGATGAAGCCCGGCACGCCGATGCCGATGCCCGCCAGGCCATCGGCGCCGCAATCGGTGCGCAGCGCGGAGATGGCGTTGACCATGTGGCCCAGCATCGCCTCGCGGCCGGCCGCCGGGTTCGTGGCGGTCGCCTTTCTGCCCAGGATGTGGCCCTCGCGATCGATGGCCGCGGCCCGCAGGTTGGTGCCGCCCAGATCGAGTCCGATCGAATATTCAGCCATGTAGGCGCATAATACCACCGTACTGCGGCGGTCTGCTCCGGCTGATGGGCCGGCTAGAGGAGGCCGTGGCGGAAGTCACCGTGAGGGTGTTGGCAGGCGAAAGCGCCTACCCCACCACGGCGAACCAACAGCATGCGACGTTAGGTTTGGGGGCATTGTACGATGGTGATCTCCAAAACAATAACAGTTGTTAATGTAGTCCATCGGAATTTTCTTGGCGCATTTTGGACCGTGATGTGCTACAAAATGAAACAGAGTTGTTTGTATTGCGTCGATAAGTATGGCGGGGGGATCCGAAGATGGGGAGCGCCAGACAGTACGTCAACATACCGGGTAACAAGATGCACGAGTTACCGCCTCTGTTGGTACGGACGGGTTCCCAAGCGCCGGAGGTGGATATCGCCTCGGCCATCGTGGAAGCGGGGGAGATGCTTCCGGAGGTGGACGTGGAGGAGGCCTTGCTCGAACGCCGCAAGTTCGACCTGGCTCTGACCCTGGCCGAGCAGTACCGCGGATTGCTCGCGCACTGGCAGTGGGGCGAGTCCATTGTGGAGTGGATACGGCAATGCGAGATTACCTTCCAGTCCGAAGCGGTGCTGCGCGGTTTGCTGCACCCGGATGTGTGGCCGCACGCGGGCCGCAGCAGCTTTGTCAAGCTGCTGGCCGATAAGCGCGTCTCGACTCCCGGCGTGGCACTGGAGAAGGCGGTGGGTTTGCGACTGACGTTCCGCCAGCCCCCACCTATCGACTGCTGTTCCGGCGAATTCCTGTTCTGCTTGAACGCCTCGATCGCCGGCTCGGCCTACCATGCGTGGGCGCGCATGGGGGCCGGTGTGCCCGCGCTGCTGCCTCCGGACCGCTTCCATTTCGACGTGCTCGATCTGGACTGATCCGACGCGGCGCCGCCATGTTACTTTGAGCGTTGGCCGGCGGCTATTCCCACTACCTGTTTGACTGCTTATCGATCATCGTCATCGATCTGCTGCTGGCGGGAGACAACGCCCTGGTCATCGCCATGGCCGTGCGGACGCTGCCCAAACCCCAGCGGCGCGCGGCCCTGCTTTCCGGCGCCGGACTGGCGGTCCTGATCCGGGTAGCCGTCACGTTCGTGGCCGCCAAACTCCTGCGAGTGGAGTTCATCCAATTCGCCGGCGGAGCGTTTGTCGTCTGGATCGCCGTCAAAGTGCTCGTCGACGCCAGCGCCCCCGACCGTGCCGGCGCTTCTCCAAGGGATTTGTGGCGCGCCATCGGCTCCATCATGCTGGCCGATCTGACCATGTCGATCGATAACATCCTGGCGGTGGCCGGCGCATCCAGGGGCAATGTCTGGTTGATCCTGTTCGGCCTGGCACTCAGCATCCCGTTGGTGGTTTCGTCGAGCACGCTGCTGGCGACGATCATGGATAAATATCCGCTGACGATGTACCTGGGAGCGGCGATCCTGGGCATGGTGGGCGGCGACATGATGCTCACCGATGCCTTTGTGCGAAAGCTGCTGAACCCCTCCGATGCACTGCGCTATGGCGTCGACGCGCTCCTGATTGTGGCTATCGTCGCGGCCGGCCGCCTGTGGAGCCGGTCGCGCTCTTGACATACATTTACAAGCTTCCTTCCCCTCCGCGCGTCCAACGAAATGGAGGGTTACGAAGATGTTGAAAAAGATTGGACTTCCGATGATGGCGTTGGCGGGGTTACTGATGTTTGCCCCGCATGAAGCCAAGGCTGGTGTGCGCGTCGGGGTGGTCGTCGGAGCGCCGGTGTATAGTTATCCGGTGTACCCAGCGCCTGCCTATGTAGCGCCGGCGCCCGTCTACCCGTACGTGGCCTGGGGTTGGGATCGTGGCGTGCGCCGCGAGCGTGAGTGGCGCGGACACGACGGATTCCGCCGCGACCGGCGGTAATCGGCCGGCAATTGGAAACGCTTGGGTGGGGGGGCGCCCTCACCCAATGCCAGTTAGTTTTGATGGGCGCTGTAAGCGATTGATTTCATTGTGGCGCATACTAAACCGTGCTGAAGTGAGCTTCAACCCACGGCCGAAGGTCGGCGAACTGAAGCTCGCAACGGCCTTTAGGGCACCCCGCGTTCATCTGTGACCCCATTGTCGCTAAATAAGTTCGCGGCCTCATTCGACACCGGTGTTCGGTGCGGTAACTGCGCTTGCGCGAACAAATGCCAAAGCCTGGTGAGCTTCGCTCGCCTGCGCCGGCAAGAGTGTCGGCGCGGCAGGCGGGAGCGCCTGCGCCACGTTGTTTCTGCAACTTGCTTATACACCCCTTCAAGGACTAGACTAGAAGAGCTTTTTTCATCTGGGACCGGGTGCGGCAGCTCCATAGCTCCGGCTGCCGCGGGCATCATAACCCCGCTACGTCGCGGGATGCATGGAGGGGACTGGGATGAGGCAGAGTTTTGCGGTTTCCATTGGCGGCGCCGCGGGGCAAGGTGTAGCAACTCCAGGCAATATTTTTGCCCGGATCTTTGCCCGGCGCGGCTTGCATCTTAACGCCTATAACGCTTATCAATCCATTATCCGGGGCGGTCATACTTTTCTGACCATTCGTACGGGGCCCGACAAGATCAACAGCTTTGGCGACCACATCGACCTGATGATTCCTCTGAATCAGGACACCATGGACCGGCACCTGCACCTGCTCGGGCCGGGCGCCGCAGTGGTCTATAACGGAGACACCATCAAGCCCGGGGAAGCGCCGGACGGGGTCCGGCTGTGTCCCCTTCCGGTTTCCGAGCTGAGCCACAACAGCCGCAACAAGGTGGAGCAGAATACGCTGGCGGTGGCCGCGGCGCTCAGCATGATGGGCATCGGCTTCCAGCCGCTGGAGGAAGTGCTGGCGCAGCAGTTCAAGAAAAAAGGCGATGCCGTGGTGAGCGAGAACGTGGCCATCGCCCGCAACGCTTATCTATACGCCTCCCAGCATTTCGAGCCATTCGAGCGGCCGCTGCCGATGACGGAGCATCCCAAAGCCGTGCTCACCGGCAACATGGCGCTGGCCATGGGCGGCGCGGCGGCCGGCGTGAAATTCTATTGCGCGTATCCCATGAGTCCCTCCACCGGAGTGCTGCACTGGATGGCCGCGCATGCCCGCAAAGGCGGGATCATGGTGCGGCAGGTCGAAGACGAAATCGGCGTCATCAACATGGCTATCGGCGCCGCGCACGCCGGCGTGCGGGCCATGTGCGCGACTTCGGGCGGCGGCTTCGCCCTGATGACCGAAGGTCTGGGCCTGGCAGCCATGATCGAAACCCCCGTCGTAGTGATCGACGTACAGCGCGCGGGGCCCTCCACCGGCGTTCCCACCAAGACCGAGCAGGGCGACTTGTGGCAGATGCTGGGCGCCGGCCACGGCGATTATCCGCGCCTGATCGCCGTCCCTACCGACATCCTGGATTGCTTCAAAATCATTCCGGAGATCTTTAATCTGGCGGACAAGTTCCAGTGCCCCGGCATCGTGCTGGGCGATCTGCTGCTTTCCGAAGGTACCGGCAGTGTCGAACCCGGCGATCTGGATTTTGACGTGGAGATCGACCGCGGCGAGTTGATCACCGCCGACGGCAATGGAGCCAACGGCGACGCGGCTAACGGGAACAGCACTGACGGTTACAAGCGATACCTGTTCACCGAAAGCGGCATCTCGCCGCGGGCGATCCCGGGCGTGCCGCATCACACCCACACCGTCGCCAGCGATGAGCACATGGAGGACGGCGTACTGATCAGCGACGAGTTTACCAATCCCATCAAGCGCCGCCAGATGATGGAAAAGCGCCAGCGCAAGGTGACTGGGATCGAAGAGGCGGTCGCGCCGCCGGAACTGATGGGCCAGCCTGGCGCGGACGTGACGCTGATCGGCTGGGGATCCACGAAGGGCGTCATTGAGGAAGCCGTCGAGATGCTGAACGAGGAGGGCATTTCCGCGAACCAGCTTCAGATCCGCTGGATGGTGCCGCTGCACGGCGAGCGCATTGTGGAGATCCTGCGCGATTGCCGCCACACCATCATCGTCGAGAACAACTATAGCGGGCAGTTCGCGCGCTATCTACGCAGCGAGACGAGTTTCGTCCCGCACGGGCATATCCGCAAATACGACGGGGAGCCCTTCATGCCGCATCACATCGTCGAGGCGGTGAAAGAGCAACTGGCCGGCAGAACCAAACTGTCGGTGCCCATGCACGAAATCATGGTCTAGGAGACAAACATGGCGACGACAGTAGAGTCTTTGAAACAAGTGACGATGACCGAACTGAAGGGCAAAGTCGATCCCGACTGGTGCCCGGGCTGCGGCGACTTCGGCGTGCTGGCGGCCTTTCAGAAGGCGCTGGTGGAGCTGCAGATTCAGCCGTACAACGTGGTGACGATCAGCGGCATCGGCTGCTCCTCCAACCTGCCCGGCTACATCGAGACCTACGGCATGCATACCCTGCATGGCCGCGCGCTGGCGGTGGCGACGGGCGTGAAGATGGCCAACCACGATCTGACCGTGGTCGTCACCGGCGGCGATGGCGATGGCTTCGGCATCGGCGGCAATCATTTCATGCACACCATACGGCGCAACGTGGACTTGCTCTACCTTGCCATGGACAACCAGATTTATGGCCTGACCACCGGCCAGGTTTCGCCCACCAGCCGCGTCGGGATGAAGACCAAGAGCACGCCGTTCGGCAGCGTCGAGGGACCCATCAATCCCATCGCGCTGGCGCTGGCAGCGGGCGGGACGTTTGTGGCGCGCGCTTTCAGCGGCGATCAGAAGCATCTGACCGACCTGATCAAGCAAGGGCTGCAACACAAAGGTTTCTCATTCATCGACATATTCAGCCCGTGCGTGACTTACAATCACGACAACACTTATCCGTGGTTCAAGGCGCGCGTGAAGCGCCTCGAAGACGATCCGGCGTACGATCCCAAAAATTGGGTGATGGCCATGGAGAAGTCGCAGATCTGGGGAGAGGAAATCCCCATCGGCAAATTCTACGAAGACGCCGAGAGGCCCGCCCTGCACGCCATGGAGCCGGTGCTGGATGAAGGCGGTCCGCTGGCGCACCGGGATCCGCGGATCGCGGCGGACGTGGTGCGGGAGTTTGTGGCGGAGTTGATGTGAGGTGGGCCGTCTGTCAGCCCAGACAAGCTGGCGTGGTGCAAGCTTCAGCTTGCCGATCCTCACCCCCGCATCACTTCAGCACAGGCACCCCGGGCTGAACCAGTTTATAGATCAGGCTGCCAATATTCGGTCGCTATTGGTCCAGCCATGGGTTTATCAGAGCCACGCCGAGACCGGCGAAATCCTTCACATTGCGCGTGACCATGGTGAGGTCATGTTCCAATGCGGTGGCCGCGATCTGCCCATCGGGCACATTGAGCGGGCGGCCCATGAGTTGCCGTTGCCCATCCAAAGCGCCCCACCGCTCGGCGATGGATCGCGTCAGCGGCAGAATGCGGCCTGAAAATAGGATCGACATATCCGTTTCAAGCCATAGTTCGAGCTCCGTTCTTCGCTTTCCCGGCGCCCGCAGGGTAATCCCTCTACGGAGCTCGCCGAAACTCACGGCGCTTATGAACAGCGCATCGAGGCTCTGAGCGGCAACCCATGTTTTCACCCTCGGCTCAGGCTGGGGCCGCACCAACTCCGACGGAACGTTGGCATCCAACAGGAAGCCGCCGCTCATTCGAAATCGACCGGGCGGCTGAAGGAGGGTGTGCGGCTGAAGAGCGTGTCCACTTCTTCATCGGTGAGCAAGCCGCGCAGCTTGGCGCATGCATCGATCAAGTCCTGACCGGTGCCGGTGAGGCGCGGGGGCGGTTGGACGGCCTTCGCCTCCCGCGCCAGGACTTCCTGGGCGAAGGTGGCGAGCGAGACGCCCTTGGCTTGCGCTTGCGCGAGGAGACCGCGTTCGATGTCGGGTTGAAGGTCGAGCGTGATGGTCATAGCACCGCCAGTTCAAAAACGGGTTCTGCTCCTACCCTATACTAGGGTGGCGGGCAGCGTCAAGGGTAGGGTGTGATCAAGGACGTTATCACACTCTCACGCGGCGAAAGCTGTAGCTCCGTTGTCTGCTCATCCGTGTTGGCGCCGGTGTAGCCACGTCATGGTGCGCTTAGCCTCGTTTGCATGGCCTTCCAGTTTGCACTTAATGAATGACGTCGGGCAATTCCGCGAAGGAGCGCATGCACACCCTGCATGGCCGCCGCTGGCGGTGGCGACCGGCGTGAAGATGGCCAATCACGATCTGACCGTGGTGGTCACCGGCGGCGATGGCGATGGCTTCGGCATCGGCGGCAACCATTTCATGCACACCATACGGCGCAACGTGGACCTGCTTTACCTTGCCATGGACAACCAGATCTATGGCCTGACGACCGGCCAGGTGTCACCCACCAGCCGCGTCGGCATGAAGACCAAAAGCACGCCGTTCGGCAGCGTCGAGGGACCCATCAATCCCATCGCGCTGGCGCTGGCGGCGGGCGGGACATTCGTGGCGCGGGCTTTCAGCGGCGCCCAGAAGCATCTGACCGATTTGATCAAGCAAGGGCTTCAGCACAAGGGCTTTTCGTTTATCGACATATTCAGCCCTTGTGTGACTTACAATCACGACAACACCTATCCGTGGTTCAAAGCGCGCGTCAAGCGGCTGGAGGACGATCCGGGCTACGATCCCAAGAACTGGGTGATGGCCATGGAGAAGTCGCAGATCTGGGGAGAGGAAATCCCCGTCGGCAAGTTCTACGAGGATGCGGAGAGACCCTCGCTGCACGCCATGGAGCCGGTGCTGCACGAAGGCGGTCCGCTGGCGCACAGGGATCCGCGGATTGCAGCGGAGGTGTTGCGGGAGTTTGTGGCGGAGTTGATGTAGGGCGGGGTGCTCGCCCGATTTAGCGGCAGCTTTCTGCAATGCGAAGAAATTATAAGCCGCTGACGAACGCCGATCAACGCCGATAAAGGCAAAGAAATATAAGTGTTGATCCGCGGTCCGTGATTGTGTTTCGCAGCTACCGAGCTTACTGTTTTGTCGCTGAATTTTGCGAGCTCTCAGTAGCCCTCATTGCTTAGGAGCGCGTTGGGCAAGCCGAATCTTCAAAGAGCCATCTTCGTGATAGTCCACGAAGTATTTCTCGGCCACGTCGCGGTCGTAGAGTTCGTGCAGCACAGGCTCCGGCTTCTGGATAACGCACGCGACACTGTGGTCCCGCCGTAAGATCTTCAGGCAGTCGCAGGGCCCAGCCGTCATTAACCAGGGTGTGCTGGAGCCGCTGTCAAGGTATACGTGCGAGCCAGGGCCGATGCCGGACAACTGCACCGCAGCGTCTCGTGCAGTTGTGGCGGTTGTGGCGCGAACGGTCCGGCACCAGAATTCTGGACTGACAATAGGCACTCGTCCTGATTGCAGAGGTACCCGCCAGGCAAACGGGTGTATACTGAATGGCATTCGCATTAGTCACCCCCCGGCTGACGGCCTCGGGAGGGCAGGAAACATCCAAACTCACATGGTGAAGCTCCGGAAATGGATAGCGTCGTTCTCCAATGGTCCGTTATGGGAGCGGTCCGGCGGAGTCGTGGCACTATTGACGGCACTGGCTCTCTTTGCTTGGTTAGTATACCTGATTCGCGGCGGACTGGCTTCCTGGTTCGACGGGGACGATCTGATGAACCTGTTTTTTAGCTTGGATCGCCCGTGGCCGGCGTTGTTGAAGGCAAACTTGATGTTCTGGTCGAGTTACTATCGTCCCGCGGGAGGCTTGTTCTACCGCGTGATTTATGACGTGTGGGGATTTCATCCGCTGCCGTTTCACATTGCCGCGTTTGCTTTTCTCCTGGTGGACTTCTGGCTGCTGGCAGTGATCGTGAGGAGGCTGACAGGATCGCGCTGGTGTGTGCTGGTCAGCCTTCTGCTGGTGGGAATCCATGGCTGCTGGAACGGCGCTTACTTCGAAACGCCAGCGATCTACGACATATTGGCCTATGCGTTCTTCTGGAGCGCATTCTGGTGTTATTTGCGAGTGCGGCAAGCAGGACGCATACCGGGATGGAGGGATCTGACTCTTCCACTATGCTCATTTGTGGCGGCCTTGAACGCCAAGGAAATCTCAGTAGGACTGCCCGTGGCGGTAGGGTTGTACGAATTGGTCTGGCACCCGCCAAGTGACTGGAAGCCCGCGGCGTTGCTCCGCTGGGTGTGGAACGAAGGCAGGTTCGCAGGCATCGGCGCACTGATGGACCTGATCTACATCATCGGAAAGACATTCGGCTCAGAGTCACTTTTGCGTTATTGGCCCTATCAGCCGCATTTTTCAGTAAAAACTTACCTGGAGAGTTCTGCGCATTTTTTGGGTGAGCTTTTGTACGGCCGGGTGCAGATTACGCCGTGGCAGATGGGTGCGTTGCTGGCAGGTATGCTGCTGGTAGCGGCGGTTACGCGGCGGCGGTGCCTCCTATGGGCCACGGGGTTTGTGAGCGTGAGCGTCTTCCCGATAGCATTCATTCCGATGCGCAGTGGATTTTCCTACCTGGTGCCGTCGGTCGGTTGGGCGGTGTATGCCAGCGGCTTTCTCGAGTTGCTAGTGGATCTGTTTGCCCGCCAGCGCCGACTGCTGCGCTCGGTGACGCAAGTGCTGATATTTGCGGCGCTCTTTCGTCTAGCGGCGCCTTGGCACGGGTTATCTACAAGAATGGGCAAGCAGGCCGCACACAACGCGCAAGACGTGTATCGGGGTTACAACGGCGAGATCCATGCATTGATCGGAACTCCGCGCAAAGGTGCGCGGTTCCTACTGCTTTCGGACGCTCCCGCGCATAATGGTTGGGACATCTGTTTCCTAATCCGGCTATCCTACGGCGACCGGTCGACGGTAATAGACCGCAAGACCGTTTTGGACGAGCAACACAAAAAGGTGGATCCAAATCGGTACGATTATGTGTTGGATTGGAAAAATGGGCACTTCGAGCGGCGGTGAGCCCGGACCCTCTGTGCACGCACGGAGCGCTGGGGTGTCAAAGGGCCAAGGTTCACCTTATCCCTTGCTTCTTTTTGTTTCCGGTTGGGCTCCCCTTTACCTGTAGTAATCAAGCTCGTAAACTACCGTTAATGTAGAAGCCCGATGCGTTTGAACAGGCATTGAAACACTCAGATTCGGGAACTAAACCCAGGTTGAGTGAGTGAAGCGGGCTTCGATTTTATTGCCGTTCTTCGAGACTTCAAAAGTAATTTCGGTGCCCTTTCACTCGGTTGTGTCTTTAGTAAACTTCAAGTAGCTGTTTAAAACAAGGCAAACGACTTTCCTGCCAGGAATCAGCTCAGTTTTCTTCTGTTTGGAGTAATGGACGTCTTTGTACCGATACGTAAGGCCCATCGCCGACTTTGTCGGTGTTACCTTCAGTTTTTGTCTTGACCACCATCCACGAACATTATTGATGTCAGCGGAGGCTTCTTCCGCAGTTTGGCCTACCGTAAAGGGGAGCGGTGAAATTTTGACCATTCATCGTTTCTCTCTTCTTTCGGTCATCGTCTCTCCTTCTTGTCGTTATAACAACTTGGCGTGGGCGCCATCGATAGCGTACATCCAGACCGGCCGCTCGCGATTATCCACGAACGTCTTTTAATCCCGGTCACCCCGTCCGCGAGCCTCAGCATAACATCATCTAGCCTGTGAACCGCGATCCGGGACCCGCTGAGTGCGGGCCTTCGCTTCGCGGATCGACCCTGTTCGAGAGCATGTCGCCGGCGCATTCAGACATATAGGGCAGTGCGGTGCAGCAGCGGGAGTCCATAAAGGCCAGGCAATCGATCGCCCAGCCAGAAGCATCCGGCTGAAAACATTCCGCCGCCGCCCGCGCTGGCACCGTGCGGACTCTACGGGTCGCGGCAGATTGTAGAATGGACTGATGGCTCGCGCCGCCCGGCTCTAAAGCAACATGGCAACGCTTTCGCCCACTCTTGAGAGCACACCGGTTCTCCGCAAACGACGCCGCATCGGCGTGGCGCTGCTGCTCGCTTGTATCTGCCTTTTCGGTCTGGATGCCGTGCTGTTTCGCACGAGGCTGTATACATCGATTCTGGAGCCGGCTTCCGCGGCCGGTTACTTTGAGATGGTTCTACGCCGGGAGCGTGAGGCACAAAGCTGGCTTGGCGACAATGTCGTGGTAACCCTCGGCAATTCGCGCTTTGGCTACTCGCCAAAGATCATCGACCATCTGCCCGTGAAGGCCGCCTACGTCTTGCGGCAGGCCGGCATCGGCGGGACCAATGCCCTGGTGTGGTATTACATGTTGCGCGACCTGGACCCCACCGCCCAACGCTATCGCGCGATTGTGTTCGCAGTCGACGACTACGATGACGAAGACAGGTTATCCCAGCCGGATGACGACATCACTGCATTGCATTATGTCATTGCCAGGCTGCGGTGGAGCGATACTATCGAGTTTGCCCGGTCCTTCCACAGCCGGCAGGTGCAATGGGAAGCGTTCCGCAGCGCCGCTTTGAAGGGGATTGCTTACCAGAGCGACATTCTGGCGTTTCTCACGCATCCTTGGGAGCGCCTGGCGAGCATCGAACTCCATCGCGGCGGTTTCGCCCACTGGACCTACGACTACGTGGAGACACCCCGCAGCATGGTGGGTCTGCAGGTCGATTGGTCGACTATGAAAGCCACGTTCCCCCCAACGTTCGACCAAAACCAACGGGATACGGTCTCGTTCCTGATGAGCGCCGATCCGCAGAACGGACGCCTGGCCGCCTACCGCCGCAAATGGTTTGGCAAGATCATCGACCGTTACCGCGGGTCGCGTACCAAAATCATCTTTATCAGATTGGCGCGCGGGCCCATTCTACGGCCCGACAATCTGGTGAAAAAGCTGAGTTCCTCCATCCGGGAGTTTGCGTTCCGCCCCAATGTAATTCTCGCGGACGAGCACACTTTCGATTCCTTGGAGCATCCCGAGTTCTACAAAGATGGCGTGCACTTGAATCGCGAGGGAGCGGCACGGTTCTCGCAGATGCTCTCGGACTTAGTCACGCGCATTCTGGGCGCGCCGGACCAGCACACGGCAAGGTGATTCGATGCTCTTCAACACCGTACCTTTTTTCGTGTTTCTCGCTACGGTGCTGGTGCTGTTCTACGCGAGCCCGCGCGTCCTGCGCAGATACATCCTGCTGGCGGCGAGTTACTTCTTCTATGGATGCTGGAATTACAAGTTCATTGTACTGCTGCTGACCCTGACGGCCATCGACTACACCGCTGGCATCTGGCTGGAGAAGGTCCCGCCCGGACCCCGAAGGAAAGCCGTCCTGATTGGGAGCCTTTCCGCGAACCTCGGCTTTCTGGGCTTCTTCAAGTACTACAATTTCCTGGCGGGCAACCTGGCGCTGCTGGCGGGCAAGCCCGTACACTCGTTCTTCCTGGATATCGTTCTGCCGCTGGGCATCAGCTTCCACACTTTTCAGAGTATGTCGTACGTGGTGGATGTGTACCGCGGCGAGCAGAAAGCCGTGCGCGATCCCATCGACTATGCGCTGTTCATCTGCTTCTTTCCGCAATTGGTGGCGGGGCCGATCGTGCGCGCGCATACTTTCTTCCGCGATCTTTTTCACTGGCAGGCGCCCTCGGGTGAGGATGTTGCGCGCGGCATTTTCCTGCTCACTCTGGGGCTCACCAAAAAGATGGCGTTCGCCGATCAGTTCGCGAAAGTCGCCAATGAATATTTCAAGAATGTCTCCGGCCATCCCGGGGCGGTCGCGGCATGGAGCGGCGTGTTCGCCTTCGGCATGCAGATCTACTTCGATTTCTCGGGCTATACGGACATGGCCATCGGCATGGCCAAGCTGCTCGGCTTCCACTTCCCGGTGAACTTCCGGCGCCCGTACCTGGCGGTTAGCATCACGGATTTCTGGCATCGCTGGCACATTTCGCTCTCCACCTGGCTGCGCGACTATCTGTACATTCCGCTGGGCGGCAACCGGCACGGGCCTTGGATGACTTACCGCAACCTGATGCTGACGATGCTGCTCGGCGGGCTGTGGCATGGCGCCAGTTGGAATTTCGTGATTTGGGGTGGCTACCACGGCGCGCTGCTTAGCTTGGAACGCATCGCAGGGACCAACGAGCGCATACAGAAGGAATCCGGCTGGCTGCGTCCGGCGAGGGTGGTGCTGACCTGCGCGCTGGCGATGATCGGCTGGGTTTTCTTTCGCGCGGCGGATCTTGCGCAGAGCCGGAAAGTGCTCGGGGAGATGTTCGGAAGCGTGGCGGGCCAGTCGCTGCTGGCTCCGTGGCATATCGAGCTGGTGTTGATCGCGCTGCTGCTGGCGGTGGCGGAGGAGAAGTTCGAGTGGTCCGAGTGGCTGATCAAAGCGCCGATGCCGGCTTATGCTTCGGCGCTGGCGCTGATGTTTTTTTGTATTGAGGTGTTTGGGGTGATCGACGCTTCGATTCCGTTTATTTATTTTCAGTTTTAGCAGGCGAGCAGAGCTCGACTGCGCCGACAGGAGTGTCGGCGCGGCAGGCAGGAGTGCCTGCGCCACGTCACTTCTTTTTGCGGAGGTAGATCTTGCCGTTGAAGGTGGTGAACTGCATTTCCGGGCCGCCTCCGTTGATGGCGCCGTAGGTCACTTTGTCGAATTGCACTCGGAAGCGACCGTCTTTGCCGTGGGTCTCCGCAATTTTCGGAGACGCCGGATTGGCCTCCGGCTTAATGTCGAAGTCGCTGTAGACCTCGCCGTTGTCGGCCTTCAACTTGACGCGCGCTTTGGTATCCGGCGGCATGGTCACATCGACATCGCCGTTCATGGTGCTGAAGGACATCGACTTTCCGGGAGTCACCTTGTCGAAGGTCACGGTGACGTCTTCATTGAGCGAATGCGCCACGGCCGAGCCGGAAATGTTCGTGAGTTTCACGGCGCCATTCAAGTCATCGGCGTCTATTTCACCGGTCACGCGATCGACCTGGATATTGCCGTCATTGAGAGTCTTCAAATTCAGGGAAGTGTTGAACGGCACCTGGATGGTCAGGTCCACCGTGCGATTCATGGTCCGCACTCCGACGCGGACGGTATTGTCCTCTTCCTCGACGCTGAGGCCGGTGCCGCTGTCCAGGTCCAGCCGGCGCAGTCCATCGGCCTTGTGGTCCGCGCGGGACTCGCGCTTGGACTCATGGCCCCGCGCGTGGGCTTCGACGAGGACCTCTTTGCCGTTGTAGCCAGTCACGGTGATGCTGCCGTTCATCAGACTGGCGTGCACGATCGCCGGCCGGGACGCGTCGCTCAGCGGGACGTTGACATGGTCCCCCGGCGCGTCCTGCGCGATGCCTGGCAGGGTTGCCGCCAGAAGTGCCGCAGATAAACAAAGTTGTGTTCGCATGATTACTGTCCTCGACTTAGAATTCGAATACTGCCGTTGAATGCGTCGAAACTTAGCTCGGGCCCGCCGTGTGCGACGCGCACCGCGGACCAGTCATTGCTCTTGTAGATGAACTTCCCGTCGCGCCTCTCGGCTGCCGCGGCGGGCACCGGCAGATAGCTGACCGGGAAATCCGTGTACACGGCGCCGTTGAAAGTCTTGAAGCGGAGGTCGGCCGAGAGATCCGGCAGAAACGTCACCCTGACTTCGCCATTCAGCGAGCCGAAGGAACTCTTGGCCCGCGGGTTTTCGCGAAAGAGCACTCTTACGCGGCCGTTGAGCGCGTAGACCTTGCCGGAGCCCGCCACTTCCGTCATTTCGATGCCGCCGTTGATGTTGTCCACTTTGTAATCGCCCGCCACATTCTCGATCCTGATCTCACCGTCATTGACGGTTTTGAGATCGGTGGCTGTGTCGCGCGGCACCTGCAAATCGAAGTCGTACTTCACTTCGTACTCCTGACGGCGATCGTAGTGAACGCCTCCGTCACGGCACCGGAAAGGCCCGTCGACGTAGAATCGCACCGCGTTGGCATCCTGCGTAATTTCGAGCGTGACTTCGCGGCGCGCACGCTCGGCAGCTTCGGAGGAGTCGGCGCTCAGATGCTTGTGCGCCACCAGGCGTACCTCGCTGCCCGCGTAGCCCGTCACGTGGATCGATCCGTTGAGATTGTCCACGATGACTTTTTTCGGCGCGGAGCCGGAGAGCGGATATGTTTTCTCGATAGTCTCTTTCTGATCTACTTCCGCCGCCATCAACGGCAGGCAGGCGATCAGCGCCGCAAGCGCAAAACGGTTTCGCATGGCATTCCTCCTTCTACTGCAATTGGGAAAGTCCCCAAACGGCCCTCTGCTTTACGTCTTTGTTCACGGCCGGGCTTCGCTCCAAAGCCTCGAGCGAGGGCGCGGCGGACTTGTCGCGCGTATCCACGATGAAGTCGATCAACGCGATCTGCACCAGCGGCGAATCCTGCTTCGCCAGGGACTGATCGACGGTAGTGCGCACCGCCGGGCTCGCGGCGAACTTGCGCAGCGCGTCTACCGCCGCCAGGCGCACATTCACGTTCGGATCGTAATTGACGGCATGCAACAAGGCAGCAAGGACCTGGGTATCGGACTGCTCCACCCGGTAGGCGTAATCCACGCCGCGCAGCCGCTCGCTGGCGGATTGTTGTTCGAGCAGCGACAGCGTGACCATTTGCCGCATGTGGTGTACTTCGTTCTCGAGGCGCGCCAGGTCGCCATGGTTGCGATCGCGTGTGGTCAGCCATGTCCCGATTCCGACGCCCACGATCAGCAGCGCCGCCGACCAGGCCACTTGGAATACGGGAGCGTGCATCCATCCACGCGCGCCCCAATCGAAGAAGCGGCGGCGGGCGGGCCGGGGCGCCGCGGATTCAAGGCCCTGCCGGTACGCCTCCAGCGATTGATAGAAGCGCGATCGAAGCGCCGGGCTGGGCTGCTCCTGCTCGAGCAGGCCGAGCATTGTCCAGGTTTCGGCGAGGGCCTCGGCTTCCTGTTTGCAAGCGGCGCACTGGGCAAAGTGGTCTTCCAATTCCTCGGCCGCGGGACCGCTCAAGCCGGCCGTCAGATAGTCGGCGATCTGCTCCTTTACTTGTTCACAAGTCATGATGCCTTCTCTCCAGCCAGTTCGAAGAAGATCTGGCTGAGCGCCTTGACGGCGCGATACACGCGGACTTTCACCGCTCCCACGTCGCACGCCAGGATGTCGGCGATCTGCTCGTACTTGAGGTTCTGGAAACGGCTCAGAACCAGCACCTCGCGCTTATCCAGCGGCAGGGCCGCCAGGGCCCGGCGCAACAGGCTCAAATCCTGCCTGCGGCGCAGGATCTCGCTGGGATCAGGGTCGGCACTGGCCGGCTCGATGCGCCCGCCCTCACGTTCGGCGTCGAGCGGCGTCTCGCCTTTCCGTTTCGCGACGCCATCCAGATGCGCGTTGCGCGCGACCTGGTACATCCAGGCCGTGAACGGGTTGCCGTCCTGATAGGTGTGCCGGTATTTCAACATACGGAAAAACACGTCCTGCACCAGGTCTTCGCTCGCTTCGCGATTGCCGGTAAGGCGCTGGAAATAGCGGAACAGCGCGCGATGATGGCGTTCGAACAGCACCGCCATCTTCGCCAGATCGCCGTCCCGGACTTTCTGCATGAGCACGTTGTCGGCTCGCGTTTCCGGCATTCACACAATAATACTGGGTGGGAGGGGAAAGGTTACAGGGTTCCCAGAAGTGGGTACGGCTGTGAGCCTAGTGGGCCTGAAACGCGATCACGTAGTAGCGGGATGATCCGCCAGTACACAATAGCGGGTACACTAGCCTTATGGCGTCCAATCAGGCTCTTCGGCGCTTTTCATAGCTCTTGTTCGGCGACATTAAGATGGGAGCAGAGGAGTGGGAGGGCCCGCAGCGCAAATCTCTTCTCAACGGGTTTCTAGAGGATCTGGAGAGGTCGATATTTGCGAGCCAACGGCGCACAGTTGCTAATAAGCTGTCTCGAGGATAGCCTGGATGAGGGAGTCGTAATTCATTCCGGCGGCGGCTGCCGACTGCGCAAAGTCCTCGTCCTGCGCAAGCGATGGATTTGGATTGGCCTCGATCACGAACAGTTCCCCGTTGGGCGTGAGCCGGACGTCGAGGCGTCCGAAGCCCCGAATTTTGAGCCAGCGGTAAACATTCCGCGCAAGCTTGCGCAGACTTTTCTGCATCGCTGGCGGCAGGTCCTTCGCCGGTCCATTGGTAATGCCCCATTTCTTGCGGTACGACTCATTCCACTTGGCATGGAAAGTAGCGAACTTCGGAACGTCCTCCGGCACATGCTCGAAAAAGATTTCGCGCGGGGGAAAAACGGTGAGACGGCGAGTCCCGAGCACGCTGACATAGAGCTCCCGGCCCTCGATGTACGCCTCGATGAGCACGTCGCATTCGAACTTCTGATGAATGAACCGTATTCTCTCGATGGCCTCTCCCTCGTCCCGGACAAAGGATGCCTTGCTGATGCCATCGGAAGACTCCTCGCACACCGGCTTGACGAATGCGGGGTAGGTAAAGCGTTTAAGACTGCGGAGAGGAGAGAGACGATGGGAGACGACGAAGCGGGGCAAACGCACACGATGATATGACAGCACCTTTTTCGCCAGCGCCTTGTCTTTGCAGAGAAGCAAGGCATCCGCTCCGGAGCCGGTATAGCGCACCTTCATCAGCTCCAGCAGGGCGGGGATGTTCGGTTCGTGCGACCGGTCGTGGTGGAAGGACTCGGAGAGGTTGAACACGACATCCGGAGCGCAGGCCCTCAATCTCTCCACGATGTGGGTGACATCGTCAAAAACCGCGAGTGTCTCGACGTCGTGGCCGAGACGCTGCAGACATTGCAGCACGTCGGCTTCCGTGGGTTTCTGTTCCTGCTTCAGTGATTCGGCGGAGAAGGTCTCATGGGGGTCCCTGCGGCGCGCGACATCGAACAGGACGAGAATTTTCATCGTCAGACCGACCTTTTGAATTTGCCCGTGTACAGGTGATTCGTCACCAGCGTTGCGAGGTACGAAGCAAGCTCGAAGTGGAGGCGGACAGAGTCGCGCGGCGCCATAAGGCGAAGTTCGCGACAGCGCTCGATGATCTTGCGTACTAGCATGCTTACGATGTATTTGCGCTGGCCCGTCCATTGGACGATGGAGGCGATGAGAGCGCCGCGATGCCTTCGCATCAGCTTTACGGCTGGCTCGATTCCGGGTTCGCCCATTCCGAAGATCTGGCGCAAATCTGCATCATAGAAATCCGGAAAGTCTTCGGCGTAGAGTTTACGCCGTGCGGCATAATGGCGGGCCAGCGTGCTTCGAAGCTTGCTCGCCTCGGAGATCCGGCGCCCGCGAGTCACCGCCGGCGGACTGCCTTTCGCCTCCTGCATCAGAGTGTCTACGTACTCCAGCTTTTCGAGCGCCTTCCAACCCTGGTAGCGCCGGCGCCAGTCATCCGGTCCGGTTGCCAGCCACACGGCGAATGTCTCGGCAAAATCTTCGTCCGGATGCGCCTGCGCATACCAGTTGGGAAGATGCCGGACGAAGCTCTTGCTATAGGGTCGCGGCGTGTAGGTCTCTGGCGCATACTCGGTTTCGGGGCAGCCGAAAACGAGGTGCCAGTCTTTGCACGACGAGTACTGGTAGGCATGATCTATGGCGTGACCGCATTCATGCCGCAGAAGCATCTGGCACCAATCCGCCGTTCCTCCTTCGACTTCCAGCATCTGGTGCAGTTCCAGGGCCCTGAGCCGCGGATGGGCCAGGTAGAACGGGATGGCAATGGCGGGGACGCCCTCAGGCGAGAACCACTCGTCTCCCAGGTAGGCATCGGGCCGCAAGGATACACCACGGGCCGCGAGTTCTTCATACAACTGATCGACTCGTGGCTTCAACTCGCTCTGCTCGAGGCGCAGGCCAAGATCGCAGATACGGAGCGCAAGCAGGTCCTCATCCTTGAGCGCGTACCAGAGCGGCTCTGCGGCGACCTGCATGACTATATCGTACCGTTTGGATGTGTAGGTAAGGATCCGGCAGATACCGTTGTGGAACCGGATTTTGACAGTTTCGCCTGGGGTTCGCTTGTTGCGCAAGGGTTCCTGACCAGGCGAGCTTCGATTATGCGGTGCTACATCGGGACGGGCGACGACCCAAACGTCCTGGGGGAGCAGTTTTACGTCTTCTTCACATACGGCTCGGCCCAAGGGTGGCCGGGAAATACGGTGCGGCGTTTCACGGTTACGTCCCAGTGACCATGGCCATACCAGGAAAATCGTGCCGCCAGCGCCGTCGTCATTGCTGTACGTGGACCACGCCGTCGGCGCCGGCATGGATTTGTTCGAGGCTCTTGCCGGAATGACCTGGAGGGCATTGCCGCCAAGCGGGCCGACGCGCGATGCACGCCGGAAGATCCCACCTGGGTAAGAATCAAGTCTAGGACCTATCGCCAGATCGAGGGCAGGCGGGAGTTGTTCGAGAAAAGCAGGCGGCGACCCGGTGATGCGAGGAGGTGTCTCGTGGCTTCGCAACCGCACAGTTAAGGCTGTGACGGTGGCGACGGGTGCTTGTCGCGTCGGCCCATGAACTGATGCAGGGCGAAGGGGACTTCGTCGGGATGCGAGGCGCACCAAGCGATAATGCGCTCGAACTTGAGGGTGTCGTCGGCAATGGCGCTGATTTCCATCAGTTCGGTATCGATGATCTCCGGGTCTCGCATGTCAACTCCAGCATGGCACATCTCCGCAATGGATAGGCGTGCTTTCATCAGGAGTTCGGACAGCGGCGGGAGTGCTTCTCAAGACGCAGCGCTGCAGCGGGGCTTCAGGCGTAGAAAGGGAATGTCCGTCGGGGCTTTATCAGGATGGCGAACAAACGGCGAAGCATGGTACTCCTGGCATGGCCCTCCGTTCCTGCCTGGTCTGCTGTCGCGACTTGGCCAGCACTGAGCACGTGGTCGAGGTCACCGCAGAGTCGCTGTCCGAGGCGGTGGCGCAGCCGCTGGGGATCTTGCGCGGGGACATCTGGGTCGAGGAGATCGGCGAGGGGTTGACGGAGTTGAAGGTGCGCGTCAAGCAGCCTGCCGTCGAGCATCGGGTGCAGATGAAGGATTTCCGGAGGTGGCTGGAGTCGCAGGGGAAGACGCCGGCGGAGTACACGAGGAAAAGGAAGCTTCTGGCGTTGGCGAAAGCGGACGGACGGGAGCGATGAACTGGTGAAACCGACGTGCCGTTCCCGACGGCTCCGACTCGGCCGTCGGCCACTAGCTTCAATGGCGCGGCACGCTTTTCGCTCCACGCCGGTACAGAGAGCCTCACGCCACGACCTCTTCATAGCGGTGGCGCCACGTGATTTCTCCGGCGGACTGAAATACATTCAGCGCCTGTTCATACAGGTCTCGCGGGATTTCGATGCCACCGTCCCAACAGCCCAAGGCCTGATAGCTTCTGATGGCGGGAGCTAGGACCGCGGGAGAGATGAGAGGAAAGAACGACGCTTCGGCCGCGGCGACTTCCTCGGCGGGCGACGTTCGGACCCATTCCCTGGCACGTTCGTACGCCTTGAGGAAGGCTCGATAAGGCTCAGTCTTTTGGAACTTGCGGTCGCAGCAGAGGCTGCTGAACGCTACTGCCGGCATCGATGCTCCTACCGAGACTACTATTTCGCCCCCAACAAACGGACCCTGCAGGTGCACGTAATCCGCGGTGCCAGCGCTGAAAGCTGCTTCCATCTTTTCGGGAGTCCCGGCGTCGATAACCTTGATCTTCTTCCAGTCAGCTCCATTGTGCCCGACCGCGTACCTCAACATCACCAACGGCTGAAGCCCGTGGTCCGCAAGTAGGGTTTGTCCCTCGAGCTTTGTCCAGTCGAACGCGGATTCTGGTTGGCGGCCGAACAGGAAGAAACCATCTCGCTGGTTGATTTGCGCGAAATGCACGGGAAGAGGTTCGACTCCGCGCTCCCTCGGTTTCCAATTTGATGACACGGCAGATTGCACAATATCAACCGCGCCATCGCGGATCAGGGCGTAAGTACGCTGGTCGGCTCCCAGCACGCTATACGTGACTTCGCGGCCCTCGTCTCGCAGGAATCGAATACAACATAGAAGGGGGCTGTAGAATGCGGAGTGGCGCGAGGCCATGATGCGAATGGGCATGCCTACTATTCATATCGCAAAGGCTGTGACTGGGTCCACCGCCCGCCGCTGGGCTTGCAGCCGTAGATTCCAGATCGAGTCGATATGATGAATCCCTATGCCCCGCACCTGGGCGAACTCGACCCCGGGGGGTGATTGCGTCCAAGCCGCCGAAGCTGCGCGCATTGATGGAGGCGATTCGGCGGCAAGCGTGGCGAACGGCCGCGTGCGCCGGGCGGGTGGAGGGCGAGAGATGGATCGGCTGCCGCCTGGCCGACTGCGAGGTGGCATTCGCCTTCCGATTGATGCAACGCGGAAATCCGGGGCTACGCAAAGGGAAACCGACGGTTCGCTTCGCAGTCGGGATTACAATAGGCCTACTTGGGAGGCCGCTTGGATCGAAGAACCTTGCTACGAAGGGGAATTGTTGCGGGGGTTGGAACCGCGCTTGGAGCCTTCGGTCTCAATGAGATCTCACCAGCCTTGTTCCCGGAGCGGCCCGTGTGGGACATCAACCATAGTCTCTGGATGCGCTTTCAACCTCCGCACAACCCGCCTCTGACCACCGATCTCGATTTGGACGTGGCGGTGATCGGAGGCGGTTACACGGGCCTCTCGGCCGCGTATCACATCAGGAAGGTGGCGCCCAACAAGCGCGTGGCGGTTTTGGAGGCGCGTGGCGTAGGAAACGGGGCATCCGGCCGGAATGGAGGCATGCTGCTGCCGAATGTGGCCAACGAGTACCTGCAGATGGTCTCTCCTCCTGAGGTTCACAAGCGGATCTACGATCTAACGGTCGAGAGCATGAAGAGTCTGGTAGCGCTCGCGGCGGCCTCTGGAATCGAGGGAGCCGTGGAACCAGTCGGTGCCTTGCAGACTTTCGAAACCCAGCAGGAGGCTGAGCGCGGGCGAGCGTATACGGAGAGCGTTCGGAAACTGGGTATACCCGTCAAATACCTGGATCGTGGGCGAACAGCGGAGGCCATTGGCACGCGGGCGTACACGGCGTCCGTATATGAACCGAACGCTGGACACGTCCACCCGATCAAACTGGTCCATGTTCTAAAGCTTGCGGCTCAGGCCGCTGGCGTGAAGATTTACGAAGACAGCCCGGTTCTAACCGTGGAAGAAGGGCCGATGAACCGCCTCCACATGGCGGGAGGACAGACCGTGAAGGCCAGATCGCTGGTGCTTGCGACGAATGCCTTCACTTCCAAGCTGGGCTATTTCCGCAATGCGATCGCGCCGGTTTACAACTACCTCGCTGCCACGCGCGCGCTAAGCGACGCGGAACTGGCCTCGATCGGGTGGCCGAGCAGGATGCCCTTTAATGACTCGCGAACCTTGGTCTATTATCTGGGGCTGACGCCGGATAACCGGATTCACATCGGAGGCGGCTCAGCGGCGTATGCCTGGAATGACGGTGTTGCAGGGAGGCCGGATGCGAAAGCTGTCGATCTCCTGCAAAAGGAACTGGCCAGATTGTATCCAGCGCTGCGGGGCATCGAATTCGAGACAGCGTGGAACGGAATGGTCGATATGACGCTAGATTGGGCGCCAGTGGTTGGGGCCACGGGTAGGCAGAAGAATATTTACTATGGGTTGGGATATTGCGGTCACGGGGTGAACCTGACGTTTCTTTTCGGTCGGATTATCGCGGACCTGGAGGCCGGCCGGCAACAGCCCTGGCGTGAGTTTCCGTTCGTCAATCGGATTCCACCATATATTCCGAACGAACCGTTCCGGTGGATTGGCATTCAGGCGGAGACTGCGTACGATGGCATTCCGTAAGTTGTAGAAAAATGGTGGGCGCGCACGGACTCGAACCGTGGACCTCCTGCGTGTGAAGCAGGCGCTCTAACCAACTGAGCTACGCGCCCCAAGCTGTGGCGTTCTTTGATTGTAAAACAGCCCGCGCCCCGCATGCCAATCGGCACGACGCACCTAACGGCGCTCCCCCGCGCCCGGCGTCGCAGGACTCACCGCCGGCGCGCTCTTGTTGCGTAGCGCCGTCTGCTCCTCCTCAAACACCGACGCGAAGAAATCGCGCGACGACGGCGAGCAGCCAATGTGCAGCGTCTGCTTCCCATCCTCGATGAAGCCCAGATGGCCGCTCCAACCCAGATCGTCCAGCACGAACCGGAGGCATTCCCGTTCGCCGGCCGGAAGCCGCGCCACGGAAATGTCGAACACTTGCCCGCTGGCGTGGTCTGGGGCTCTCGCGCCACCTGCGCCATCCCCAGGCCGGCCGTTTTTCGGCAGGAACAGCGCCGTTACATCAAGTGGCACAAACTCCTCAGCCGCGCGCATCGCTTCGTAGAGCCTGCGCGTCTCGAATGCGATGTAGGCCAACGTCCCTATCGTCGAGGGGAGCGCCGCCGGGTACCCGTTGCCATTCTCGGCGGCGGGCGGCGCGGCTACACGGTAGCCGAGAAAGTCCGGGTCGTCCGGAGCGCGGACCAACTTGCTGCCGTCGCTGTGGGTCGCATCGCTTGTTTCGTAAATCAGATCTTGCGGCTTCAGCCAAGCCGAAAGGCGGTCCGGCGCTCTCTGGGTCGAATCTGTCCGATACTTGTATTCTTCCACCACATCCTGGAATTCCACGGGATCGTCCAGGTACATGCGCAGCAACTGTTGCGCCCGCATCACGCGGAACCAATAGGTCGGCGAGTAGTCGCGCTCCATCTGCGCGTGAAGGGCTTGGTATAACGCGCGATTCCACACCGGGCTGCATCCGAAGAAAACGGCGGTGACAGTGGCGGGAGGGTAGCCCGGCAATTGTGCGGCTCTAGCTATCGACCGTATGTCGGCGATGCAGCCTTCGCCGCAATGGTAGGCCCAGATAGCCCAATCGCGGCCGCCGAGGCGCTGCTCCAAACCGGCCAGGTACTGGGCGGCTGCGGGGATCGCTTTTTCCGGCTTCAGGCGATCGTCCCTCACCAGGACCGTGTAAGTCGTCTTGTGGCGCACAGTTCGATACACGAGCTTGCCATGCTTATCGCGCACCGCCGTTTTCGTCTTGGTCGTCTGGTGGCGCACGGAGTAAACGATGCGCAGCCCCATGCGCTTGCCGGTGGCTTCGGCAATCTGCATGATGCCGCGCGGTCCGGCGGGGCTCTCCGCCTTCGCATTGCCCCAGCTCTCCAGATAAGCGATGGCCTGCAGCACCGCTGCGGGAAAGCCGCTCTTGCGCTCGGCATCCTGGAAGAGCCGTTGCAAGTCGTCACCCCAGATGCGCCGCGCGCCGGCCAGCGCCTGCGGCTCGCGCATGATGCTGAAGGTTTGCGATTGCACCATGGCTTCCGTACGCCGCGCAAGCGTTTCCTCCGTCAACTCCTGGCGGCCGGCGCCTATGCCCGGCAAGCGGTGCGAGGGCACGAAGTACGCGGGCTCGACCGGCCAGGCAGTTAGTGCGGCTCCCAGGACCACGGCCATCGCGGCAGAGGGAGTGAGTGACATTTGGCGCCGGAGCAACTACTATTATCCCCCGCCCTTCGCGCCGGCCGTTCCCTATTTCGCCGTGAGAGGATGCAGTCCGAACTCCATGTGCAGCCGGATGCTCTCGATCCAGACCGGTCCGCGGTCGTGGTTGAATGCCAGGTTGTTGTCGTGTTGCAGGTCGAAGGTGGCGAAGAAGCCGGGGAACAGCCGCGCACTGTAATAACTTTCCCAGACGTATTCCGGCGCGTAATTGAGCCTGCCGTCTCCGATCAGGAAATCGAGCCCGCCGCGCGCGAGGTAGACGGCATGTACGCCGGAGATCCCGCTGGCGGTGAAGGAAGTGGCAACTACATCGTCCTTGCGCTTCCACCTCGTTCCTTTTACCGAGATGCCGCCGCTCGCCAGCCGGTCGATCGCGGTGAACGCGAAATCTTGGGTTTTGCCGTCGTTCCACCCCAGGCGCACAAAGCAGCCTACATCATGCGCGATCTCCTGCTCCAGGTTCACACCGGTTCCATATTTCAGGGTGCCGTAGTGTTTGACGGCATCCACATTGGGCGTCGTTCCGGTCTGCTCGCCCAGCTTGATGGCATCCGCATAGCTGCCCGAATGCGTGTGATTGAAATACTCAAGCAGCCGGATGGTTCCCGGATGGCTGCCGAGCTTGTATCGCCGCTCGCCTTCGAAGACGGTGCCTAGATCCACCAGGAGGCGGCGGTCGAAGCGTCCCCCATTGGCGACTGTGGGTTCGGCGGCGCTGGCGTATCGGAACGACCAATTGCGCGTGTGAAACTCGTGTACCCATCCCCACGTGTAGCCGCGCGTATCCGCCGGATAGTCCCAGGCGCCGTTGTACATCACCGCCCAAGCCATGAACTGCGAGCGCGGATCGTGCGTGTAGGCATTGTTCTCGAAGAAATCCGTGAGAGAGAAGCGGCCGGCCGTGATGGTGTAGCGCACCATTGGGCGGTCGCCCGCCAACTGGTTGTCTTCGCTCTCGACGTGTTCCTTCTCCGATCCGAAACCGAAGTCGTAAGTCAGGTACAGCCGCGCAATATATGGCTTGGGCGTAGCGGTGGCTACCCGCGGCAGTTCGCCGTTCGAAGGGTTTGCCAATCCGTCGACGCTGCTAAACCCCCGGCCGCCGGCGATCTCCGGATCGAATACGAACTGCAGATTCTTGGCGAGCCGCACATCGAAGAACAGCGTGGTGGTCAGCGATACGTCGTTCTCGCGATAGTCCTGCAAGCTAAGCGGCCCGGTATAGGGAGCATTGAAAGTGCCGTGCGTCTGCCCGATCGAGGTAGCCTGATAATACAGGTTCCAGCTCTCGAAAGCCGGAGCATCGTTCGGGGGCTCGGATGTGTCCTGCTGGGCCATCAGGCGGCAACCAAGGGACAAGAGGAGAACAGCACCGTTCCATCGATTCATGCAGATCTTTCACTCTACCGCAGGGTCACGTTACAAATACGTAACGAGGGCTCCGAACCGGCGAGTGCCAGCGGGGCGCCTCCGGACGCGGCACTCTGGTTGGCGCCAGTCCCCAGATTGCGCAATTCCTTCGCCGCTATCCCACCGCCGGAATGCTCGTTATCGATCAGCACCCCCGTGTCGTGAGCAGGGTGTATGGTGCAATGTTCTGACAAAGGGCTGCTCTCCGACAGAACCTTAATGCGGCTGGATCGCTATGCCGATCGTCTCTTGGCACAGGTATCGGAATCGGCCAGGAATGTCCTGACTATCTGCCTGTCTGGGAGCACTGAAACGCTTCGGGAACGGTTGCTCCGCCGAGAGGAGCCTGGCCTCGCCAGTTCAGAGGTGTTGTTTGCAAACCGATTTTATTCCAGCGTTGTGTCTCCCGGCCCATGCTTGGCCATCAACACGGACGTCATGCGTGTGCGACGTGAAAAGGCGGCGATAGAGGCTTAGTTGTCCGATCCTGGCGCGATCAGGCTAGATGAGCGTATCCGTTGAGTTTTTTACGTGGCCTCATCCGAGCCTTGTTCGTGGTAGCGCGGATCGATTTGCTCCGGGACTCGGCTAATAGCACCTGGAAAAAAGCTATAAAGGCGGTCGATCCAGCCGCCACTCGTTCGACGCCTAAATAGAGCCTGAGTTCGCATTCGGAACGCCGGGCTCAGAATCAGAAAACCATAAGGAGACATAACGATGCGATTCATGATGCTGGTGATCCCGAAAGGGTACGAGAGCGCCGCACCGGGCACCATGCCGGACCCCAAGGCCGTTGCCGCGATGATGAAGTACAACGAATCCATGCAGAAGGCCGGCGTATTGCTGGCGCTCGATGGCCTGCATCCTCCCTCGATGGGCGCGCGCGTCTCGTTCGCCGGGGGCAAACCCAAGGTCACCGACGGGCCCTTCGCCGAGGCGAAGGAGGTGATCGGCGGCTTCTGGATGATTCAGTGAAATCGCGGAAAGAGGCCATCGAATGGGCGTCGCGCTGCCCGGCTGGGGACAACGAAGTGATCGAGGTCCGGCAGGTGCTGGAATTCTCGGACTTCCCCGCCGATGTCCAGGAAGCAGCCGCGAAGTATCCCGACCTGCAGGCTCAGTCAGGTCAGCGTAGCGCGTCGTGACGCGATCGTCGCGCGCTTGGCTTGCAGTCGCGCATCGGAAGATGGTGTGATCGGTAGCAGTGGCGGCTACCGATATACATCGTATGATCGAAGCGGTCTGGAGGATCGAGTCGGCCAGACTCATCGCCGGTCTGGCGCGCATCGTTCGCGACGTCGGTATTGCCGAAGAACTCGCACAGGATGCTCTAGTCGCCGCGCTCGAGCAGTGGCCGGAGTCGGGCGTACCGCATAACCCAGGCGCCTGGCTCATGGCCACCGCGAAGCATCGTGCGCTTGATCACCTGCGCAGAAACAAGCTGCTGGCGGGCAAGCACGAACAGCTCGCATACGAGCTTGAGGCTCAGCCGAAGATGCCGGATTTCGACAGCGCCATCGACGATGACATCGGCGACGACCTCCTGCGCCTGGTATTCACTGCTTGTCGTCCGGCGCTGCCTTCCGAGGCGCGCGTGGCGCTGACGCTGCGCTTGTTGGGCGGTCTGACGACCGAGGAGATCGCGCGAGCGTTCCTGGTCTCGGAGGCGACGGTCGCCCAGCGCGTCGTGCGCGCCAAGCGTACCCTCGCCGAAAAGCAAATCTCTTTCGAGACGCCCCGTGGAGACGAGCTGGCCGCACGTCTTTCGTCGGTGCTCGAAGTAATCTACCTGATCTTCAACGAAGGTTACACGGCGACGGCGGGCGTCGACTGGATGCGGCCGGCGCTCTGCGAAGATGCGCTGCGTCTCGGCCGGATGTTGGCTGAACTGGCTCCGCAGGAGCCGGAGGTCCATGGCCTCGTCGAGCTGAT
>Ga0187855_10000416_pt1 | contig 37608 bp, 27 predicted proteins | sample June2016WEW_8_10_2_FD_132969 | JGI IMG/M metagenome (GOLD analysis project Ga0187855, IMG submission 132969) | Peatland microbial communities from SPRUCE experiment site at the Marcell Experimental Forest, Minnesota, USA - June2016WEW_8_10 | ecosystem: Environmental > Terrestrial > Soil >... | reverse complement strand
CCGATGCAGGCTCCATGGCGACGACGTCGATCCGGCCGAGGATTTGGTGCCATTTGGGACTCGTGGGATCCCTCTCGAGTCCTCGCTCGGCCATGAGCCGCGCTTCCAGCATGTCGGGCGGCTCCGCAGTCGCGGCGCCGCGGACAGGTGAGTACATCGCTGCCGGCATTCCGTTGGGAATGCGCAGTTCCGTGAGTCTCCGTTGGTCATACGCCCGAGCCAGCAATCGATCGATGGAGTGGTCTGTCCGGTAGAGCCACAGGGCGACGGCGCCGACAACCAGAACTACGGCAACCGAGGCCGACCACAGCACCAGGCGGACGCGATTTCGAGGAGACGCCATCTTCCCTTGCGCCGTCCGCGACACAGCAGAGAGCTCGCCGCCGAGGCGCCTCTGCCAATCTTCCCGGCCGCTGGCCAGCCCGCCCAGAAATTCTCTCTCTTCCGGACTTGGATCTTTGGTGAAGACAGCCAGCGCCTCTTTGAGAAGGAGCCCGCACCTCAGGCACTCCGCGGCATGAGCGAGCAGGGATTCCGTGTTCGTCTCCGCAGTCTGGCCGGCGCAGAGGGATGCCCACGCTGACGGCTCAGGGCACGACCGAAATGACGGAATATCAAGGCGCATTTCAGGTTCTTCCCGATCAGCCATGGACTCTCCTCTCCGCGTCGAATCGAGGCAGCCATCCGCAGCGGCGGGAGAAGTCGGGAAACCTGTCCTTTCCGGAAATCATCAGGCACCCTCTTCCTTGATCGGAATTCGATCGATCTGCCCCTCAGGCAAACTGCGAGAATCTCCACCACAGGTCCTCTCCGGGTTCAGGCGCAGCCGCAAGTACCTGGAAACACGAAAAATGGCGCTTTCAACCCCCTTGGTGCTGAGATCGATGCCGGGAAGCGTAGCGATGGCGGCTGCCGTCAGCCCTTGCTGGAAATACAGCCGGAAGATGAGTCGCTCCCGCGTCGAAATGGCTGCATCGGGTGCATCGCTCAGAACCCGGTCGATCTCTCGAAGCTGGACGGTGCGCTCAATATTCTGCGCGCCGCTCCACAAGTCGCTCAAGAAGGCCTCATCGGGCAGTTCCTGCCCACCTGCAGTCTGGACGCCCCCTCGTTTCTGTGCGGTCTTGTTCCGGAAATAGTCGTGCGCAACATTCGAAGCAACGACTCTTACCAGCGCCGTCAGCGAGTTCGCCCCTTCCGCGCCGGTTCTGAAATCACGAAGGAGCCTGCATCGGTCGGCGCATAAGCGCAGGTAGGTGTCCTGAATCAGGTCGTCCACCGTGGAGGGGGAGGCCAGCCCCCATATACGAGAAATCCGGAATACGGTGAGGGCAATCGGCTTCTGGAAGCGGCGTACGAATTCCGTCCATGCCTCCGACTCGCCGGCATCGACGCACAGCCGGGTGAGCTCTTCCGAGGAGATCGCGCTCAGATCCATCGACGCACGCGTACCTGCCGATGTTACTTCATGTTGGACGTTGCCACTCCAGCGATCTCGTTAAAACCATGTCTTCTCATTACATGGTCCACATCGACAGGTTTAGATCGCTATGTTGATCACCTCGTTACTCATTTTGATTTCTTTCCGATCACGGTCGAGTGCGAAGGATCCAGGGGTGCCAGAGCCACCAGCTGGGGACTCATCCGACTGCTAAGTCGAGGAGGAGCACGAGGTGTTGCAAAATGCTGAACTCAGCCGTGAGGCTGATTCAGAGAACGAACCTCGGAGGCTCCTCAGAGACTATGTATTACATCGGACCGGATGTTCACAAGAAGACGATCAGCTACTGCGTAAAGGACTCGGCTGTCTGCGCCGGAGTCCGCAGCGCGTGCTCTCGCAGCCGCCGGGTTCATGTTTCGGGAGCGCCCCTTGGTTCGGGTGCCTTTGCGCAGGGCGTTACTGCTGCAGGTGGAGAATGTCCGGGGGATGGAAAAGGGGGCACTCGCCGATGACGAAGTAAGCGGGGGTAAATCCGTGGCTGAGAACGAGGCCGAGGGAAGAGGCCGTTGCCGGGACCTCGAAGACCTGATCGCTGAGGACGGTTTCGCCGGGATGGAGGCGCGCTGTTAAGGCGGGGGTGGCAGGATGGGTGGCTTGCCAGGCGTTTTGCCCGCGGGCGGAGACCTGGTAGTAAGTGCCGGAATTCCAGAGGAGGGCGTGGAGACCGCCTTCGCTCTGCGTGCGCCCACGGGAGTGACTTGTAACTCTGACGGTTACGACATAGAAGATGCCCCTGGCCGTGACCGGATCGCTGGGCGGACCGAGTTGCGAGGCGGTCTGCGCCTGGGCGACCGCGAAACACATCTCGTCGAAGCACTGATCCTGGCTCATGGGGACGATACGCTGCGGGGTTGCGGCGGCGGATACGAAGACGATGGCGAGATACGCGACCCAGGTGCCAGCAAAGATCCAGAAGAGGCGCTTTGCGGCGCTCCCGCGTCCGCGCACGAGCAGGACCAGCAGGGAGACGACGACGACGGCCGAAGCGAGGAAAAGGAGAATAAAGAGAAGATCGAAGAGGGTCATGAGGCGCTCTTTCCGTCGAGGGGCAGAGTTGAGGGGGCCGGCCTGCCCAAGGAAAGGAGCATGAGGGCGCCCTGGAGGACGAAGCTGAGGGAAAGGAGGAAGGTGAAGCCTTCGAAGTGGGCGGAGAGCATGTTGTGGACGAACGCATAGCAACCGAAGGCAAGGAGCGGAACGGCGGCGGCCCAGAGCCAGCGTTCGCGGCGGAATCCGAGGCGGAGGAGGCGGGCGAGGATGGTGGCGAAGCCGATGAGGGCGATTGTGACGGCGAGACCGATGCGCGCGGGATAGCCTGGGTGCTGAAGAATCGATTCCATGAATGCGAGCCATGCGGCGCAGATCAGGGTCCACGTCGAGGCGATGAGGAGAGGCGCGCTGAGGGCCCTGTGCGCCGGGAGCGAACAGGCAGCGAGGCTGAAAACCTGGCGGAGATACCAGAGATCGGCCAGGAGCGAGCCGGAGCGGGGGAGGATGACTTCGACGTATTCCTCGCCCAGATCGCCGGTGATGGTCTGGCGGTTTCTTGCGGGAAGGAGGCGCTCGAGCAGGCACTCCGCCCATCGGGGAGGTGCATTAACGCCGGTGTTCATAGTGCCACCTTTCTCGCATTGGTTGGCCATTTCACGCTCTTCCACAGGGTGGTCATGGTTTGGTGGGCCTCGTCGAGAGCGCGCACGCCTTCGGCGGCGACTTTGTAGTAGCGGCGCGGGCGGCCACCGCGCGTGGGCGTGCCGTCGGCAAGGCTCGAAGCGATGAGGGCGCGCGCTTCGAGACGGTCGAGGGTCGTGTAGACAGAACCGGCGGAGATATTGCGCCGCAGGGATGTTTGCACCTGGTGGAGGATCGCCCGACCATAGGCGTCAGCGCCGAGATGGACGATGGCGAGGAGGACAGCCTGTTCGAAGGTACCCAGAACTTCGGCCATGTCTACATTGTAGGCATTGACAGGAAAATGTCAAACTGTTTTGATGCGGTGCTTGACAAAGACAGCCAGCGGACGGCTTCAGGCGCCTGGTCTGCCCGCAACCAGGCACCGGTATACGCACGCGATCGAAGATCCGGACGGAGACCAAATCGTTTTCATCAGAACTGCAAAGGGTACCCCGTGAAGAGATCCCGCAACCTGTCCTGCCTTGCGCTCGCTCTCCTCGGATTTGCCTCGATGGCCCACGCCAGGGATTTTCGCGTGAAAGATTTTGGCGCGAAGGGCGACGGAAAGAGGCTGGATACGAGGGCCATCCAGGCGGCGCTTGACGCTGCCGCCGGCGCGGGCGGCGGAACGGTGGTGGTCACACCGGGAACGTATCTCAGCGGATCAATTTTCGTGAAGTCGGGCACGGTGCTCAAAGTCAAGAAGGGCGCAACCATCGTCGGTTCGCGGAAGCTTGAGGACTATCCGATCATGCCGACGCGCATCTCCGGCATCGAGATGAGCTGGCCAGCGGCACTCGTGAATATCTACGGGCAACACGATGCGAGCATCGTCGGCGCGGGCACCATCGATGGCGACGGCCAGGTCTGGTGGCTCGGCTACTGGGCACTGCGGCACCAGGACGAGCCCAAAGGGCTGCGCTGGGCGTCGGATTACGACGACAAGCGCCCGCGTCTGATTCAGATCTTCAACTCCACCAACGTCACTCTTTCCGGCCTGCTGCTCACCCGCTCCGGCTTTTGGACCGTCCACATCTGCTACTCCGATCATGTACACGTCGATGGCGTCACCATCCGCAACAACGTGGGCGGACGCGGTCCCAGCACTGATGGCATCGACATCGATTCGTCAAAGCAGGTGCTGGTCGAACACGCCGACATCTCTGACAACGATGATGCGCTCTGCCTGAAGGCGGGCCGCGACTCCGATGGCCTGCGGGTTGCGCGCCCCGATGAGGATATCGTCGTACGCGACTCCACGGTGCGCGACGGCGCAGCGGCTATCACCTTCGGCAGCGAGACCTCCGGAGGTTTTCGCAACATTGAGGTCTACAACATTCATGCGTTTGGGCACGTGCCCCTGGGCGTGCTCTTTAAGTCGACGCGTACGCGAGGGGGCTGGGCCGACAACATCCGCATCCACGACCTGCAGCTGGAGAACGTGCCGATTCCGGTTCAAATCACCATGAACTGGAATCCCCACTTCAACGCCGTCCAAATACCGCCGGGACTTACGGATGTTCCGTCGTATTACAACATCCTGGCCACGCCGGTACCCCCGGGGCGGGGACTGGCGCACTTTCGCAACGTCTACATAGCCAACATCAAGGCCACCGGCGCGAAGATTGGTTTCGATGTGAGCGCCACGCCGCAGAACCCACTGGAGGATTTTCACTTCGACAACCTGACCATCGACGCGCAGTCGGCAGGCAAAGTCGCGAATGCCAAAAACTGGACGCTCTCCGGGGTGACCATCCACGCCGCCGACGGCAGCCAGCTCACTTTCACCGACAGCAGCGGGATAACGCTGAAGGACGATTCCGGAGTCGCGCCCAAAGAGCAACCTTAATTACAGCCGCATCGCGAACCGCATCTTAGCTGACCGTCCCTTAGCTTCGGTCGACGGATACATCAATCGCAGTATCATCAAGCAGCGAGATCGCCATGGTGAAGTGGCTGGTGGCCGGGGTCGGAGACATCGCGCGCAAGCGTGTCATCCCGGCCATCCTCGCAGAGCCGCGCAGCTCGCTGGCCGGCGTGGTCACGCGCACCGCAGCCAAAGCGCAGGCATATCCTGGAGTACGCGCGTGGTCCACCCTCGAAGCGGCTCTCCAGGAAAGTGCGGTCGATGCGGTATACGTCGCTTTGCCCGTGGCTATGCACGCTCAGGCCACGATCGCTTCACTGGACGCCGGCATCCACGTGCTCTGCGAGAAACCCATGGCCATGAGTTTTGCGCAGGCGCAGAGCATGGTCATCGCGGCCCAAAAGAGCGGACGCCTGTTCGGCGTCTCTTATTACCGCCGCCTCTACCCGAAACTCATTCGCGCCCGGCAACTCATCGCGGAGGGCGCCATCGGCCAGCCCGTCCTTGCCGAGGCCAACTGCCACGGCTGGCTCGAGAGCCAGGAGCGTGCCTGGTTGCGCGACCCAGCCCTGGCCGGAGGCGGTCCGCTCTACGACATCGCCTCACACCGCATCGACGCCCTGAATTTCCTCTTTGGCCGTCCTCGCCGCGCCACCGGCATCACATCCAACGCGGTTCACGCCATGGGCGTCGAGGACTCGGCGACTGTTGTCATACAGTTCGACGGCGGTATCCACGGCATTGTCGATGTGCGCTGGAATTCGCGCGTCCCACGCGACCAGTTCCGCATCGTTGGGACCGAAGGCGAGATCGGGCTGGACCCTTTGAACGGCGCGGAACTGCGTTTGGCGGGTAATGTCGAGACGCTGGCCACACATGGCAATGTTCACTATCCGCTAGTGGAGAATTTTGTCGATGCCGTTGTGAACAACGGGCCGTCCGCGACTCTGGCCTCTCCCGGCGATCAGGCAATGTGGGTCGATTGGGTCATCGAACAGGTCATGCGAGCGCCGACGTAATAAGGAGTTGCCGACTGTGAAAATGCCTTTCGCTGTTCCAGCCGTTCTTGCAGCCACGCTCGTTGCCGGTCAGCTCTATGCCCAGACCACGGCCGCGCGCGATACGCGCATCAGGGCTGCCGGCCGGTCTACTGCGCAGGCACAGGTTGTTGCTCTAAAAGTTGGAACCTCTTCCTGTCCGTTTGTTGCTGACGGGAGGCCTGTTGCATCTGGGAAAGCCGTTTGACAAGTATGGGAATTTCATCAGGTTGGTTCTTTTGTGGGGAATGCCGCAAAGCGACAATCAGATGATAAATCGCTGTCTCGTCCGAAGGGGAATCCTGCAGGGCAAGCCTGCATTGCTCGATGGCAAGATCGTATTGGCCGGACCGCGTATAGATACTCGCGAGCAAATCCCTCGCATCGACGAGATCCGGCTTCAGTTTCACAGCCAGCAATGCGGAACCGATTGCCTCGCCAGACACTTTGCTGTCTGCATCGGGTTGCCGATAAACGAGCAGCTTGGCAAGCAGGTAATGCAGCAACGCGCTTTCAGGATGAGCTTTCAGTTGCGCCCGAATTCCAAGCAGCGCCTCATCTGGATTGCTCTTGCCGGCCATGTCTTTTTGAAGCTCCACAATGTCTGAGGCATAGGCGCTGAGGCTCTGCGCCGAATCGAGGTGTTCTGCCGTATGAAAATCGGCTTCCGCCTTGTCGTACTGCGCGAGCTGCGCATAGAGCAAACCGCGGGAGATATATAAGGACGGGTCGTCGGTAATGCGCTGCAGGCCGGCATCCACCATATCGACCCCCACCTGGAACGACTCGTGATTCAGGCAAAGCACCACAAAAGCGTTGTAGTAGTTCGCATTGGCCGGACTCAGTACGATCGCCTGACGCAGAAGAGAGACCGCTTTAGGAGTATCGCCTAAGGCCTCGTACGCGTCGGATGCCAGGCTCAATAGTTCCGGATCGGACTGGTCGGCTGTAAGCAGCGGCCCAAGGATCCTGGCAGCGGCTTCATCCTGCTTCGTTTCCACCAACACGACGGCGAGGTCGTATTTTGGATAAGTTTGCTCAGGAAGCAGCGCCGCAAGCTGCTCAAAGACAGAAACCGCCTTGTCAGGCTGCCCCACATGCACGAGACAATAGCCGTATGCCTCCAGCGACTGAGGATGATGTGCGATCACTTCCGCGCTGAGAAGGAAATGGCTGTTGGCGACCTGACAATGCTCCTGTTTCGCCTCCAGAATGGCGAGCATTTCGTGTGCCGTCTCATCTTTTGGATCGGCATTCAGAATTCTTTCCAGAATCGCAATGGCGCGTTTGTCCTGTGCCTGATAGAGAAGTTGCGCTTCGGCCTTCAGCGCCGGCCTGTAATTCGGCGAAAGGGCCAGTGCCCGCTGAAGGGCCTTGAGCGCATCCGGGTTGGCGCCCTTGATCGCGAATACAATTCCTTCAAGGGTCCAGACGCGGAAGTCGTTGGGCGTGGCGTGCAATGCAGCCTTTGTAGCAGCAAGAGCTGCATCGTATTGCTGGGAACGAATCAACTCTTCGATTGAGGAAACAGAGACGGTTGCCTGCTGCGCATTTGCCGCGAAGATGGCGTACAAGATAAACGGAATTGTGCATTTGTTACGAAACATAGACCGGCCATTCTCCGCGCTAACGCGCCCATCCCATATTGGGTATGAACCCGCGCGCCTCCTGTATTGTGAGGAGCCGATCGCATTTGACGCCCGGATATTTCTCAGTCAGGCCGCTCGGCCAGTGGATTTCCAGATCGGCAGTAGTAGCCGGTCCAAGGCCAAAATGGAGGCGCGAGTCATTGCAGGAATAGTAACTCGACTGACTCAGGACCTCCTGTGCCTGAGTGCGACCCGAGTAGCGGGCTAACACGCGGGCGCCCACGGCGCTGCGATTGGACTTAGTGCCGACAAGCTTGAGTTTCAGCCAGTGATGTGTACCTTTCAAGTCGTTTCGCAGCAGGGAGGGCGGCTCGTTCATATTCAGGATAAGGATATCGAGATCGCCGTCATTATCGAAATCGCCAAATGCGCAACCGCGGCTGGAGTGGGGGGTGGAGAGCCCCGGTCCCGCATTCGTAATCTCTTCGAAGCTGCCGTTGCCCAGATTCCTAAAAAGAACACGCGGAGACTTATCCGGGTTTGCGGGGATCAGCTTTTCAACCCCCGGATAAACGCTGCCGGTTACAAAAAAGATGTCCGGCCAGCCATCGTTATCAAGATCGACGATTCCCACTCCCCAGCTGGCGAAGCGGGTTTCAACGCCGAGTTTCGCCTCGAGGGTCTTGTCATCAAAATTCCCGGTGCCATCGTTGCGATACAGAACATCGGTGTCTTCGGCGAAGTGAGTTTTGAAGATATCCAGGTGGCCGTCCAGATCGTAGTCGCCCGTCCCGATCCCCATTCCGGCCTCCTCTCCGCCGTCATTGCTCAACGCCACGCCACGTTGAATTCCTTCCTCTTTAAAGGTCCCGTCATGCTGGTTGATGAACAGGAGGCTGGGGGTCGAGTCGCAGGCTATGTATATGTCGGGCCAGCCGTCTTCATTGAAGTCCGCGGACACCACGGTCATTCCATAACTTGGCCAGGGCTGGCCGAGACCGGATTCAGCGGTGACGTCGGTAAAGGTTCCGTCTCCATTGTTTCTGTAAAGGGAGTGAACGCCGAAGGGCATACCTCGCGGGCCACATTCAACGGGAATCCCTTTCCAGTTGCAGTTGGCGCCAGCTCCCGGTTTAGGGACATGCGCGAAATCGAATTTCAGGTAATTGGCGACGAACAGGTCCAGATGACCATCCAGGTTGTAATCAAGAAAAGAGCATCCCGAGCCCCATCGGGCCTCGGAATTCCACAGACCGGCTTCCCTTGTAACATCTTTGAAGGTACCGTTTCCGAGGTTCCGGTAAAGTTTGTTCTGGCCCCAGTAAGTGCAGAACAAATCCTCATAGCCGTCATTGTCGTAGTCGGCGATACAAACGGCATTCGCCCATCCAGCCGCCTCTAGTCCCGCCTGCCTCGTCACATCGGTAAATGTGCCATCCCGATTGTTCTTATAAAGCCGGTTGGATGCGCCGGGAGGTGCGCCGTCTAACCTCGTGCCACTTAGAAGGAAGATGTCAATCCACCCGTCGTTGTCGTAGTCACAGAAGGCGCATCCGCATCCGTTTGCTTCGATGATGTAGTCATCGTGATCCTCGCCGCCGTAGATGACCGGTGAAGTCAAGTCGGCGACCGCGGCGACATCAACGAAATGTGCGTCAAATGGGCGGCCGGATGCGGCGGGCTTCTTTTGAGCCTTGGCAATGCGGCCGCCCATGCCACCCTGCTGCAGGGCCCCGGCGCGCCGCGAAAAGGCCCCGGCAAGGGCTCCCAGGGACAAATGAAGGAATTTACGCCGACCCGTCAGCATGTCAGTAATCGTGGCCTCAAAGAAGCTGTTGGCGATACGATACGACGAAGTCGGCCTCTCGGGCCAGCTTTATCATGTGCGCCGGATGAGGAAAGCTTCGATGGCACCGCCAGTTTCAATTCACCAAACGTAGACCGCAACGGCTTGGGGTGGACCGGGGAGCAAGTCGGTAATGGTGGCTTGTATCACGATCTGCACGTTTTTTGCTGGCCAGTCATGCGGGGCAGCCTGGAGGGCCTTCCGGAGATACTCCGGGTTCGAGACGAACTCACCAGCTGCCTGAGTTCCATAGGATTTGATTCCGGCCACCACGACAACGAATTGACCTGTTTTGGAATCCAGAAGTCTGGTAATCACGGCATAGTCCTCAATGGTTCTGCCGTTCGGGTCCGTCTCTGAACGCCACCGCCGTGCCGGCGGCGCCTCTTCCCGAATGATGGATTGGTCGCCTTCCTCGGCGAATGCAAAATGAAGGTTCGATGTCATTTGCATCGTCCACCGGTTATTAAAGGCCCCAATGACCACGGCAGGAGAGTTACGCAGGTCTTCGAAGGAGTAGTTGCCTCCAATTCGCACCTGATTTTTCTTCCCGATTTGGCCAAAAAGAGCGGAAATTCCGGTCGCTGCATAAACATCCCCAGCCGCGAGCCCATAGTCCGGGTATTCGACCATATCGCCCCATACCATCTTGTCGTTTGGCTGCAGATCAGGTCTTTGACTCAGCCTCTCGAACTGGCTGGTGAACTGCTTCGGGGTCTTTGAATGCCTCTGGTACAGCTTGACCGAGGGAAGGTAAACGGCGGGTTTCGCGAGGCAGATGAGGACAGGCTGCGAAGACGAGAGCGCAGGTGACCAGAATTGTTCAAGGGTTGATTTTGGCGCTTGTGAACGGGAAATGACTGACCCAATCGTGACCAGAGCGGCGAAAACGGCGAGACCAATTGCCGACAACACCCATACGAGTGGTTTGCGAGTCCGGCGAGGGCGATTCGTTTCCGGCGACGCAGACCACTCGGCCAGCCGGGGCTCCTGCTCGTGCACGGTTCCGTTGGCGGCTTCCTCTGGGAGCGCAGGATGGGTTTGAGGTGGTTCCTGCTCGTACGATGCGGCGGTTTCCCACCTGAACTCGGGTGTGTATGAGCCGACATGGATCTCAATGCAAACGCCGGAGTGCGCAGTGTTTGCGCTGTAATACTTTTCCAGCCTTCTGCGCACTTCGCCGGCTTGCACGCGTACCACAGGATCATCCCCGGTTGCGTAGCCTGCCGGACGGTGAAAGATGTCTACGCCTATGGTTCGCTCTTTCAACCGATCGTGGTTGCCCTCAAGGCGGTGCTGGACCACATACGAGAGAAATTGCTGACAGCGCTTGCTCGTCTGAAAAATCGGGCTGCTCAGAATCGCTTCAAGTTCGTGGAGGACAGCCATTCTCTCGAAGTCGCTGAGGGCACCGGCATCGGAATGAACGTCTTCGCGCCAAGTCGGATCTGTGGTCGAACCCATGGTACTCACCGCCCATCCGTACCAAGCCAGCCGCGAACCAGGGAAAGGAAACGCCGCGCGGCATTCCCTGCTCAACCGATTCCGTTCACAATCTCAGCTCCGCGACTTTCCCGCCTGGGGTCGCCGAAAACCGCTGTCTCCCGCCCCTATGGGCCCGCACCGGCCATCTCTCACATTCTCAAACGCATACTCATCACTGCGGCGGTAGCGACGATACAGACCACCACACTGTAATACACCGTGTCCTACTTGAAAAGCCCTTTCTGCCAGCGAATACTCCCCGGGAAATTCCGAAGGTGTATTTAACGGAAGCGAAAGACTTTCCAGCAGTAGGGGGTCTACCCGCAGCCTGACCCACAAGGGAGAGCAGATGACCAGCATCAGATTCGCAACGAGGGTTTTCGTATTCCTCATCCTCCTGGTATCCCTGGGAGGATCATCGGCATTCGCTCAATTCTTAAGCGGAATTGAGGGGACGGTGAAAGACCCATCAGGCGCCCTTATCGCGGGAGCCAAGGTCACCGTGACTGATATACGGCTGGGTGTGAAAAAAACCGACACAACCAACGGCGCTGGCTATTTCCGCATTGACAGTATTGCGGCATCCACCTACACGGTGCAGATTCAGATGAACGGATTCAAGACGTGGGAACAGACCAACCTGGTACTCCAGGTCGGAGAAATCCGAACACTGTCGCCGGAATTGCAGGTGGGGCCGGCAAACGCCGAGGAGGTTTCTGTCACCGCGTCACAGGCGACACCGGATCTGGTATCGCCGACGACCGGGGCCGTGATTCCCGAAGCTACCCTGCAGGAGACCCCGCTCTCGGGCCAGAACGTTTATGGATTGTCCGCGCTCACGCCGGGCATGACAGGAGCCGCGACTCAAACGGGAGCCGACAACTTCACCAACGAGTACTCCATCAACATCAACGCCGCAGGCCTGCGGCAGGAGCAAAACGGATACGAGATTGACGGCGCGCAGACCAATACGCCCTCCCGCGGCGGCGGCACTTCCATCTCTCCCAATCCTGAAATCGTGCAATCCATGCAGGTCATGACCAACGATTTCGATGCCGAGAAGGGAAGAAATGGCGGCGCCACGGTCGACGTCTTCACGCTATCGAGTTCGAACCAATTCCATGGAACCATTGACTGGGAGTTCACCAACAACGACCTGTCGGCGCTCACCCATTTTGAAAGCAAACTTCCCAGCTCCCAGCGCAACGATACGAGTGCGACCATGGGGGGACCGCTTTTACGGAACAGGCTATTCTGGTTTGGCGCGATCGAAGTGCTTCGATCCAGCGTTACCAGTGCCAGCTCGACTACGGCCGAGACCCAGGATTTCTATAACTGGGTCAAGAACAATCTGTCCACCCTCGTGCCAGCAGGTTCACCTCCGGGAACAGCTGCGGGACCCAACATAGCCCTTCAGTCCCTGACGGAGGCGCCGCCCCTGGCCTACGCCAGTGCAAGCGGTGCGACGACGGTCGCCGGCATCGAAAGCACGGCCTTCGGCGGCACCTGCGCCAGCTGCTCGGAACTCTACGCGCCGCCAGCGGGCATCCCTACCACCCTGGATGCGGTTGGATCTGTCAACTACACAAATGTGTCGCCCAAAAATGGGTATCAGTGGAGTTTCCGGATCGACGACTATCTCGGCAAGAAGGATCGCATCTACGTGGATGCGATGCGAACTTATGACACCTCGGCAAGCACCAATGCACGGCCCGCTTTTGCCGCCCCGAGTACAAACCATTCCGATTTTGTCAACGCCGACTGGACGCACACATTCTCCTCGAACCTCCTCAATGAAGGCGGCGGAAACATGATTCGCCCCTACGGCCAGAATGGAGCCAGCCCCGCGTTTGCCATTCCCAATGTCACCGTCGGTTCAGGAGTTACCGGATTCGGAAACTGGGGACCGGGTAACTTTGCCCAGACTACCGTCGCCTGGCGCGACGTGATGACGGCGACCATCAAAACGCACACGCTCAAGTTTGGCTTTGACCAGTTCAACATCCGCGAGAATGACGAGCAGGAAGGCGCTCAGGATCGCCCCTCGTACACCTTTAACAATCTGCTCGATTTTATTCAAGATGGTCCGGTCTCGGAAACAGGTGTCCCTGTCAGCCTCATTCCCGGACCAGGTCAACATCAGCAGGCCCCCTATGAGCGGCGCTACCGCGAACTCTACACCGGGTTCTTTGTGCAGGACGGCTGGAAGGTCAAACCGACACTCACGCTGAACGCCGGCGTCCGGTACGATGAAATGGTAAATCTCTTTTCCATTCTCTCCCCGCAATTGGCCAACTTCACCTACGGATCGGGTGCAACCCCGTCGGCCGAGGTCGCCAGCGGCGTCGTCGGGCTGAACAAGAACGATCATGTCCTGGATCACAACGTGTGGGGGCTGACTCCGCGGCTTGGATTCGCCTGGGATGTTTTCGGGAAAGGTAAAACGGCATTGCGCGGCGGCGTCGGCATGTTCTCCGATCAACCGCCATATCTGCACATGACCGACATCACTTCAGGGAACCTGCCTAACACTTACACGCCAAGCCTGAACGTGCATACTCCTGGGCAAGCAAACTCCCTCTCGTATCAGCTCTGCAATCCTCCGCAGGGCTTCACGATTGCCTGCCCACTGCTGGTCCTGCCCACCAACAACGTGACGATCAATTCGACGACAGGCGCTTTATACCTCAACGGAGTTCTCGATAATGGCGTCGGTCTGGGAGGATACGCTACCGACTATAAGTTCACCCAGGTCATCGAATGGACCCTGAGCGTGCAGCAGCAGCTGCGAAGCAACCTCATGGCAGAACTGAACTACTCTGCTTCGGTCTCCCATCACCTGCCGATCTACAATCAGGACGTTAACCGGTTTGCCGGCGACTTGCTGAAGTACAACGCAACCGGCTCCGCCCCTCCCACATTGTCGCGTCTCAATCCCAATTTTTCCGGAATCAACTACGCGACTTCCGACGGCAATTCCGCCGGCAACTACGGCACCGCCATGGTGACGCAGAGCTATGCCCACGGTCTGGCGATGCGCGGCATCTACACCTGGGGTAAGGCGCTGGACGCTCTCAGCACTTCGGCCTCGCTGGATAGTGGCAATATCACCTCAGGGAACCAGAACGGTCCCATCGTTCAGAACTTCGGCTTACCTGCGCAGCGGGGCCGGTCCGACTATGACATTCGCCAGCAATTCTCGGCAGTGGGCACCTGGGTGGTTCCCAACAATTACAACAACACCCTGGCCAGAGGAGTTCTGGGCGGCTGGCAGTTTGGCGGCTACTGGATCCTGCAGACGGGATTGCCGGGCTGGGTCACTCAGAACCTCGGCTTCTCCCCAACCTGCGCCGCCAATCCAAGCGGCGATTGCTATAACTCCTCCGGCGTTTGGATTCCCGGAAGCATCATCACCAGTACCGCTGGTGACTACAATGCGGACGGAAGCAATGTGGACTCGCCGATGATTCCCCAGTTTGGCAGTCACCTGAGCGGTTTGAAGAAGAATGCCTTCCTCAACGGAGTCTTCCCTGGTGGCGCGGCGGCGTTTCCTGCGCCATCTCTGGGCATGGAAGGAAACCTGGGTCGAAACACCTACGACAATCAGGGCTATAACGCCATGAATTTCAACTTCGGGAAGTTCTTCTCTGCTCCCTGGTTCTTCGATGAGAAGCTGAAAATCGAGGCAAGAGGCGAGGTCTTTAACCTGTTCAACCGCACCAATCTCACCGGACTGGACACGGGTCTCGGCGATGGGAACTTTGGGAAGGCGACCAGCCAGTTGCCGGCTCGAAGTTTCCAGTTGCATCTGCGCGCCAGCTTCTGAGCTGCTGGCGCCTCGATCAGGAAGTGGTGAATCGCACTCTGTTGCTCCCGCGATCGCGTGCGTTCCACCACTTGTCTTATTCCTTACTTGAAAACGAATCGATGGTTGGAGGTCGGTCTCTGCTCTTTTGCCGTGCCGCAGAGGCGCCTGCGCGCCGTAAGGCAGAGAGGAGATTGCGAGATGTCATCTACTTTGAATCGGGGGAAAGTTCTGTTTGGCGTCCTGGCGGCCCTGGTGGCCGGCACGCCCCTCGCGGCCCAAAGCGCAAACATAGTTCTTGAACGGGATGGCAGTACGATTGTCCTTGAGCCGTACGCTCCCAACATCCTCCGCGTGACCATGAGCGCGCTCAAGGGTCCGGCCACGGCGGGGCCGGGATATGGGATTGTTGCCAGGCCTGCCCCGGACGGCTGGACACATGACGCAACCTCAGCCGGAGATCTTTACCGATCCCCCCGAATGTCGGTGCTCCTTCCACCGCCCGTGCCTCCGCGTCGCAGACCCGATGGCTCGATCTGGAGAGGTCCCAGAAAGAATTTCGGCGGTCCAGGCGGCGAGCCATTTATCCGCATCACAGGCGCCGATGGCAAGCCGCTGTTGACCATGCTGGGCTGGGAAATGGCGGAATTGAACGATAAGGACGGGGATAGTCAACTCAATTTCGATCGTCGTCCGCAGGATCCGCCCTTTTATCGCGTCGGCGCCACATTCAGTTCTCCGGACGAGGAGCACTATTATGGTTTGGGCCAGAATCAGGAGGGATATCTCGACCACCGCGGCCACAAGGTCGACTGCTGGGCCGACTATCAGCTGGCGGGAGGACCATATTTCTGCGTTCCTTTCGTCGTAACCGACAAGGGATATGGCCTTCTCTGGGACAATCCCTCCAAAACCACGATTTTCCCCGGATTCAACGAACAGACCAAGTGGGTTTCGCAGGCAGGTCAGCGGGTTTCGTTTTTTGTGGTGGCAGGGTCGACCGCAGATGAAATCTACGCCGGATATCGGTTGCTCACCGGCGATACGCCGATGCTGCCGAAGGCTGCGTATGGGTTGATTCAATGCAAGCAACGGTATTCAACCCAGGCGGAAATGCTGGCGGTTGCAAAAGGGTATCGAGATCGGCATTTGCCCATCGACATGTTGGTGCTGGATTGGTTTTATTACACCGGGATGGGGCAGATGGACTTCAGTCCGGAGGCGTGGCCGGATCCGGCGGAGATGAATCGCCAGCTTCATGCAATGAACATCGAGACCATGATCAGCATTTGGCCGCGTTTCAAGCCGGGGACGCGCTACTACGATACGGTCATGCAGAATGGCTGGTTCCTGCATCACGCGGATGGAACCCCCGAAGATGGACTTCCCTATGACAGTCAGGGGTCGGACATCGATACCACCAATCCGGATGCGGCGAAGTGGTACTGGGGAGTCGTGCGCGACGACATCGGCAGCAAAGGGTTCGATTCGTTCTGGGCGGACGAGACCGAACCGGATTTGCCTCCGAATGGGAGCTACTTCAGCATCGGGCCGGGAACGCAATACTTCAATGTATATCCGCTGCTCCATACAGCGGCCTTCTACGAGGGAATCCGCAAAGACATGCCCGAGAGACGCGCCTTGATCCTGTCCCGCGACGCCTATCTGGGCGCACAGCATAACGGAACTATCTTCTGGTCCTCGGATATCTTTCCCAGCTGGGACGCGCTCCGACGCCAGATTCCAACGGGCCTCGATGTTACAGCTTCCGGGATCGCTTACTGGGGGAACGATATCGGCGGATGGCAGGGCTTGCCGAAGATCCATGTCCCCCCAAATCCTCCACTGATCGATCCATCCGACGCGCGGGATACTGTCGGAGGCTACGACGACTATCCTGAGCTGTATGTCCGTTGGTACCAATACGGTGTTTTTCAGCCGAACTTCAGAACCCACGGCACTCGGCCACACAATGAGGTGTGGTCGTACGGCAAGCAGGCTGAGCCCATCCTGGAGAAGTACCTGCGCCTCAGGTACGAGTTGATGCCTTATATCTATTCTCTTGCGTACACCACGCACCAGACTGGGGCGCCCTACATGCGCGGACTGTTCATGGACTTTCCGAATGACCCGAAAGTAGCGCAGATGGGAGACGAGTATATGTTTGGGCCGGCATTCCTGGTGGCGCCGGTAACCTCTCAGGGGCAGACGACGAAAAACGTCTATCTGCCCGCCGGTACTGCATGGTATGACTACTGGACGGACAAGCGGTACGAGGGCGGCCAGACCATCCAGGCGAGCGCGCCGATCGACAAGATTCCGCTCTTTGTAAGAGCGGGCTCGATTGTGCCGCTGGGGAGCGCTATCGAGAGCACGCATGACACGCAGAGCATCGCGCATGTGAAGGTCTATTCCGGAGCCAATGGCGAATTCACGCTCTATAACGATGATGGGCAGACCTATGCGTACGAGAAAGGCAATTTTGAGATTACGCACTTACACTGGGATGATAGCACCGAGAAACTGACACAGATCGGAACGAAAACGTGGAGCGGAAGTGCAGTTGTGGAGGTGGTCCGGGGACGGTGAGGCGCCTTGCTGAGGACGACTTGTATTTCGATTTCTTCCCGGAGGGCTACAACCATCCTGCCTTGCGGGCGCACGTACAGTTAACTCCATGCCCCTGGTTTTTACTTCCGCGACTGGCCGCAGAGTCAGAACTCCGGGCAACATCGTCAGGATGAAGACGAACAGCAGGCGGCACCCATGACGGCTTGCGGTATCGAAAGAATCAAAACAGGAGTAATCCGCGCGAATGAAAATGAATGCGGTATTCACCTTAGGCTGGCTTGTGTGTGACGCTGCCTTGACGCTTTGGGCCGCAGCACAAACAGATAATGGTGTGCCACACTTGCGGGAACAGGGCGCCGCCACCCAGTTGATCGTGGATGGCAAGCCGTTTCTGGCTCTCGCGGGAGAACTCACCAACAACGCAGCGACTAGTCTCCCTATGATGGAGCCCATCTGGCCAAAGCTTATCGACGAAAACCTGAATACCGCGCTCGTAGGCGTCTCCTGGGCGCAGTTTGAGCCGGAAGAAGGGACGTTCAACTACATTCAGATTGATGGCGTGATCGCCGGGGCCAGAGAGAACCACATGCACCTTGTCATTCTCTGGTTCGCCTCCTGGAAGAACGGCACTTCCAGTTTTGCGCCGTACTGGGTGAAGAAGGATTACACGCGCTTTCCGCGCATTCAGATCGGCGATGGCAGTTCCGTTTCTATCTCGGGCCCCGTGGAACTGCTCAGCACATTTGGCGACGTCACGCGGGATGCGGACGCGGCCGCGTTCGGGGCCTTGATGCGTCATATCAGGGAAGTCGATGGCGCCCAGCACACCGTCCTGATGATGCAGGTAGAAAACGAAGTGGGTGTGCTGCGGGACTCGCGAGATCGATCTCCGGCGGCGAACCGCGCGTTTGCCGGGCCGGTGCCGGCAGGGTTGATGAAGTACCTGGAAGCGCACAAGGATACGCTCATCCCCGAGTTCCGTGCGGTATGGGCGGCAAATGGCTACAGGAGCTCCGGAACCTGGGAAGAGGTCTTCGGTCCCGGCAAGCCGGCTGACCTGAAGATTCCGATTCAGACGACGAGCCCGCCCATGAGCGCCGATGAACATGAAGTCAGCTGGAGGGAACTCCACTGGCCTTCGGACGAGATATTCATGGCGTGGAACTATGCGCGCTATGTTGAAAAGGTGGTTCAGGCGGGCAAGACAGGCTATGACATTCCCATGTACGTGAACGGGTGGCTGCAGCAGCCGAATCACGCTTGGCCGGGAACCTATCCCAGCGGCGGTCCAATGCCTCAGGTGCACGACATCTGGCGGGCCGGAGCTCCGGACGTGGATATTCTTGCGCCCGATCTCTACTTGCCGTATTTTGACGAAGTTTGCCAACGATTCAGCAGGAACGGGAACCCCCTCTTTATTCCAGAGACGGGAACCGATGCGGCCAATGTGATTATGGCAGTTGGCAAGTACAATGCGATCGGCTTTTCTCCGTTTGGCATTGACGGGGGAAGACCGATTCCCCCAGACCTTGCAGCCACATATGAAATGCTTAACGAGTTAGCACCGATCATTCTGGCGCACCAGGGGAACGACACCATGACCGCGGTGCGGATGGTCCAGGGAGACCCGCCAAGGCAGGTCAGACTGGGCAATTACACTCTGACGTTTGCCTATACTGGCTCGATCAGGGGCCTTCCACCGCAGGCCAAAGGCGGAGTGGTGGCGTCTCCTCCTCCTAGGCAGTCCGGAGCGCAGCCGGGAGAACCTCTGCCGCCACTGGAAGCGGCTGCAGTTGTGATTTCCACTGGTCCCGATGAGTACTATTTTGGCGGAGGGGGCATGCGCGTCGATTTCACGCCGAACACGCCCGGACCCTCCAATGTGGGACTCGGCGTCGTGCAGCAAGGAAGATTCGTGGATGGAAAGTGGGAACTTACCCGTTGGATCGAAGGCGATGATGATGCGCAGGGAGAGATCCTAATGCTGCATCCGGCAACGATAGATCGGGTTCAACTCTACCGCTTTCCATAGGTTGAGGCCTCGCGCGGTTTCTGTACTGTCGACTCCATCCGTCGCATTTGCGCGATATGCAATCTGCCGGGCAATGGCTGTCCCCGGTGGACAGCCCAGCCTGGGTGCCAAAGGAAAATTCCGAAGAGGCACAGTTAGCCTTAAGCGCCTGATTTTGTTGGCGTCCCCGACGGAAGTTGAACCCGTGTTTTGGTGGGTTGGCCTCAACCCAGACAAACTCCTCCCAAGCGACGCTCGCGCACGCGCCTACTGCTCTCAAAAATCATGCTTCCTACCATTCATTGCCCCCGGGCCCACCTTGAAGAATCCAGCATGTCAGCCCCGCGCAGGTCGCTGGGTTTTCCAGGATTTGCCCCCACGCAGCCTGCGCGACGCGCCCCGCGCATCGGAATGGCGTCTCCCCTGTCACTTCAGGGGAACTGCCGGATATCACAGAGGTGAGGCCCTTCGCCCGTCCTGCATGGCTGAGGGGGCCCTGGCCCGAACTGTTTCCTGCATGGGTCGAAGGTCAGGGCACCTCTCCACACCGGGAAAATGATCGCTTGCTGGAAAACCGTCTTCATGCGCCGGCCACATGCAAAGCAGCACAAGTGAGTTCAGACAGAGGGAGCCAGAAGTGCGCTGTTTTGCACAGTCTTCCGGTGAACTCTGTTCGATGATCTATGAGGAACCACCTGGCCCGATAACGGCGCGCGTGGGTTCTGGATGCGATCTCACATCCGGGCGCCCGCAAAGGATTTCACCCGGTTGAGCTGCTTCGAACCAGCGTCAGCTCCCCCCACATTCACGCTGTGGAGCCTTCTATGTCACTTGGACCGTCCGGAAAGGAACCTACCTTGAGCGCAGATGACTTTTCCTTGATTTCAGCCCGCAATCTCGCATTGCCGAGTGCAGCGCGTTCTCGTCTGTTCGAAACAAAATCCGTGGCGATGTTTGGGTCAACCGGTCTGCCGATTCCACGGGTGGCGATGATCGGCAACCACATTCCCCGGCAATGCGGAATTGCCACATTCACGACTGATTTGTGCAATGCGATTGTTGCAGGGTACGGGGACGCCAAAGTCTTTGTCGTGGCCGTCAACGATCCGCATTCTTATTACAGCTATCCGGCACGGGTGAGGTTCGAACTGACCGAGGCCGACCTCTCTTCCTATCGGGCAGCAGCCGAATTTATCAATTCCAGCGGTGCCGATGTTGCGTCTCTGCAGCACGAGTATGGAATTTTTGGGGGACGGTCCGGCAGCCATATCCTGCATCTTCTGGAGCACCTCAACATGCCGGTTGTCACAACCTTGCATACAGTTCTCCGCGAGCCCGACGTCAACCAGCTCGTCGTCATGCAGGAGATTGCCGCGCGTTCCGACCGCCTGATTGTGATGAGCGAGCACTCCTCTCGCTTTCTGCAGGACGTGTTTCGCGTTTCCGAGGAAAAGATTGAACTGATTCCTCATGGCATCCCCAACCTGCCGTTCGAGGAACCTGCATTCTTCAGGAAACTGTCTTCGACCGAAGGAACGACCGTCTTGCTTACGTGCGGACTCCTGTCTCCCAACAAAGGACTTGAAAATGCAATCCGCGCGCTGCCGCAGATTCTTTCTCGGAACAGCGACGTGCTATACATCATTGCTGGCGCAACGCACCCGCATGTTCGGCTGGTCGAAGGCGATCGGTATCTGCTCCAGCTACAGACTCTGGCGACGGAGTTAGGAGTGGAAAACCACGTGGTCTTTCAGAATCGCTTCCTCAGTCCGCAGGAGATGGCTTCGCTGGTCTGTTCAGCCGACATTTACGTCACACCTTATCGTTACGAGGCGCAGGCAGTATCGGGAACCCTTGCCTATGCCCTGGGTGCCGGGAAGGCGATTATCTCGACGCCGTATTGGCACGCTGCCGAACTTCTGAACAATGGACGCGGCACGCTGGTTCCCTTTGAGGATCCAGCCGCGATCGCCCGTGCGGCTATCGAACTACTGGACAACGATGCTGCGCGCCGTTCGATGCGCAAACGTGCTTACCTCTATTCAAGACCCATGGTGTGGAACCAGGTGGCCCATTCCTACATGCGTACCTTTGTTCGAGCTTGCTCGAATCGCATGCAACCTGCACGAATGGAGGTTCCCCTCCAGCCTGTCGGTCGGATCGCTGTAGATCGGCGTACCGGCTCCCTGATGGCGTTCTCCGGCATTCCTTCACCCGGAAGTGAATTATAAAAGGCGCTGCTGACTTACCCCAAATTCCCCGACACTTGCTGCTTGAGATAACGGAGTAGAAGTGCGGTCGAGAGCGCGATGACAGCACCCGATACGAATTCTGCGGTAGAAGAATCAGACGAGAAGGGACGCCCGGCGGGCCTGGACTCGGCGGGAACTCCGCCGCCCCCGGACAAGTCTTCGCCCGTTGCAAAGGCCAGGAACCACAACATCCGCATCTCCTCTGCCGTCCTCGATGCGGCGGGGAAGGACGGCGATGCACTGTTTCAGTCGCTGCACACGACACCCGAGGGCCTGACCCAGGCGGAGGCTGAAGCGAGAGCGCGCACTGCGGGCCCGAACGAGGTTGCGCAGGAACGCCGGCGCGGCTGGTTCATGCGCCTCCTGATCATCCTTCGCAATCCGCTGGTAATTCTGCTGGCAGCTCTCTCATCGATCTCCTTTGCCACGGGTGACGCGCGCGCCGGGACGGTGATGGCATGCATGGTGGTGCTCAGCGCTACTCTCCGATTCGTGCAGGAAGCCCGGGCGGACTCGGCGGCGGCGAAGCTCAAAGCCATGATTCACGTGACTGCCAATGTCTTTCGGGATGGCACGGCGGAGGAGTTGCCGCTGCGCGATCTGGTCCCCGGGGACATCATCAATCTGCACGCAGGCGACATGATCCCCGGCGATGTACGGATTCTCACTGCCAAGGATCTGTTCGTGAGCCAGGGTACGTTGACCGGTGAGTCCTATCCCGTTGAGAAGTTCCATGATCCGGACCCCAAGGCCTCCAATTCGCCGATCGACCTGAAGAACATTTGCTTCATGGGGACGAGCGTTGAAAGCGGAACCGCAACCGCGGTTGTGGTGGTGACGGGAGTCAACACTTATCTCGGCACCATGGCCGGCTCGATCACGGAGCAAGCGCCGCCGACCAGTTTCGACCGCGGCCTGAGCCGCTTTACGTGGCTAATGATCCAGCTCATGGCGGTCATGGTGCCTCTGGTCTTCCTGATCAACGGCTTTACCAAGCACGATTGGAAGAGCGCGTTCTTCTTCGCGATGGCTGTGGCCGTCGGTCTCACCCCCGAGATGCTGCCCATGATCGTCTCCGTGTGTCTCTCCAAGGGGGCCATCGCGATGAGCCGCAGGAAAGTGATCGTTAAGCGGCTTAATGCCATTCAGAATTTTGGTGGAATGGACGTACTGTGCACGGATAAGACCGGCACGCTGACCGAGGATCGTGTCGTGCTGCAGCGACATTGCAACGTAGCGGGACGGGAAACCGACGAGGTGCTGCTGGACAGTTACCTCATCAGCCACTTCCAGACCGGCCTTAAGAATCTGCTCGACACGGCGATTCTGGATTGCTCGGATTTCCATCAACGATCGCTGATCGAAAAGTATAAGAAGCTGGATGAAGTCCCATTCGACTTCAGCCGACGCATGATGTCGGTCATGGTGGAAACTCCTGAAGGTAAAGCAATCCTGCTCACCAAAGGCGCTCCGGAAGAGATATTCCACCAGTGCTCTCAATTCGAGTTGGACGGGAAGCTGTCGCCCATGGATCCCGGGCTGATGAAAGGGTTGCGGGATGAATATGCGAGCCTCAGCAACGATGGCTTCCGGGTTCTGGCCGTAGCCGTCAAGGAACTACCGGGGAAGAAGATCTGCTCAAAGGAGGACGAGTGCGACCTGGTTCTTAAAGGGTACGTTGCATTTCTCGATCCGCCCAAGGGTACGGCGGCCATTGCAATCCAGGCGCTGCACAAGCACGGCGTAGGAGTAAAGATCCTCACCGGCGACAACGACCTGATCAGCCGCAAGGTGTGCCGGGACGTGGGACTTGAGCCCGATCCAATGCTTCTGGGCGAGGCCGTGGAGAAGATGCCGGACGGGGAATTGGCGGATGCGGCGGAAAAAGCGACGCTTTTCGCACGTCTTACTCCTGCTCACAAGCAGCGGATCGTTCGCCTTCTCCGCAGCAAGGGACATGTGGTCGGCTTCATGGGAGACGGAATCAACGATGCTCCCGCACTGCATGCCGCGGACATCGGCATCTCAGTGGATACGGCCGTGGACATCGCCAAGGAGTCGGCAGATCTGATTCTGCTGGAGAAAGACCTCATGGTGCTCGACGGGGGCGTGATTGAAGGACGAAAAGTCTTCGCGAACATTCTCAAGTACATCCGGATGGGAGCGAGCTCCAACTTTGGAAACATGTTCAGCGTGCTTGGAGCGAGCGCCTTTCTCCCGTTCATCCCGATGGCGCCGATCCAGATATTAACGAACAACATGCTGTATGACTTCTCCCAGGTGCCTATTCCGACGGACGCGGTGGATGAAGAACTGGTGGCGCGGCCGCGGCCCTGGGACGTCGGAGAAATCAAGAGGTTCATTCTCTGCATTGGACCCATCAGCTCGATCTTCGACTACAGCACATTCTTCGTCATGCTCTACCTGTTCAAGTGCTGGGATCCATCGCGCGCTCCGTTGTTTCAGACGGGCTGGTTCGTCGAGTCCATCATGACGCAAACCCTCATCATCCACATCATTCGCACCAATAAAATCCCCTTCTTTCAGAGCCGCGCAAGCTGGTCTCTGACTCTGACAACAATGGCTATCATGGCCTTCGGAGCGTGGCTTCCGTACTCACCACTGGCCTTATCGCTTGGCCTCGTACACCTGCCGGGGCTTTACTGGCCGATTCTGCTGGTCACACTGCTTGCATACTCGTGCCTCACGCAAGGGATCAAAGTTTGGTTGCTGCGGAAGAAATGGATTTGAACCGGCATCCGTTGTTCCTGGCCCTGACCGGCTGCGGTTGATTCGAGAACAAGACCTGCGATTCCTGGGTTGCGGCGCTTCCTCGATCGAAAGGGACTCAAAATGGTTGCAGGCAAGAAGGAACATCATCATACCGGACGCATTGGCTGACTGCGCGCAGCGGTTTTGGGCGCGAACGACGGCATCCACTTCGGTAGGGGAATTCAGCTGCGGAACTTGCAGCAGGGATGTCTGCTAACTGACAGCTCCGCACAACGAGAATCGCTGCGAATCAAAAAACAAAGCGAGCAAGGAGATAAACCGTGTTGTTGTCACTTGCATTGCGCCCGGCGCCGTCATAATTCGTGGCTGCTCCGTTAAAGCGAGTGTAGGCGGTATACTGCGCGGCGAGATCGAGATTCTGCATTGGCCAGAACGAGAAGTTGGCGATATATCCGGCGTTTCTGGGGCTGCCGTTGGCGCTGCCCGTGATCGCGGCCGGTGCGAACAACGCGATGTCGGAAGTACCCGACGTGACGAAGCCTCCAAAAATGGCGGAGTAGCGGTTTCCGAAATGGTATTCGGCGTTCGCATTGCCTGAATTCAAATGATGTGCGATGAGATCTGCGGCCCCGCCTGACTGACTGGCAACAAGCGCCGAATTCTCGCGAGCAAAGGCCCCACGCACGGAAATTACATCTTTGCCAAGGGTGTGATCGTACTGAAAATCCGGACCAAAATCGGTGTAGCTATCCTCGGGCCCCGTGACGGCCCCAGGGGTGGATTTCACATGGATGCCGTAGACGCCGACTTCCAGGCTGTCTTTCCGCCCATTTTGTTCCCAGGCCAACCGCCAGTAGGGCGCCACCCCGCGAATGTTCAGCGAGGTTCCCTGGCCGTTTGTCGGCTGAGGACTGCCGATGTGATCGGAGCGGTAAATGGTTCCGTCGAAATACAGATGCTGGTTCCACATCGTATAAGCTCCGATGCCTGCAACACTCTGCGCCAGCGGGCCGTTGATGAGGGCTGCCGCTGCAGGAGTTGGAGCCGAGTCACTCGCGATGAAGGGGTACCCATAGGCCGGCGTGCTGTTCCACAGATCTTCGACCGTGGGATTGTTATTAAGAGTCAGACCGTAGACCCAGTCTTTACCCTTGAACTGTTTCTTATCGGCATAGCGGATGTCGGTGTTATCGATGCTGAAGTGATCGTCCTGCGCGTCATAGGTTACCTGGAGAAAGCTGCCGACGTGCGAAGCCCACGCCCCGGCGAGAAAGAGCGAAACATCCTGGGGGAATTCGAAATTACCATCCTGGGTTCCCGTCTGGGCGGCCCTGGTGCTCGTGAACGAAGTCTCAAACCACGCTCCCAGAGGCAGAGATGCGAGCATATCCAGCCCGGATCGGCGCCCGCCCGATTCAGCCACAATATCAGTGTTTTTCACCTTGTCGATGTAGCCCATCAGCTTGAAGAGCCTTCCAGCGGCGTTCAACTCAGGGGGAGTGTAATGGCAGCCGCTGCACGGTAGTCCCGTTTGACGGGCATAGCTGGGAAGCGCGATGGCGTCGGGCACCAATCCGCAGAAAGCCAGCACAAAAAACAATGAGCCGAGGACTGAGTTACGCATGGCGACCATCTTTCTGGCCGGAGCTACCGGCAATGCGAAATAGTGACAGTTATCGTTGTGCATAGACCACTCCAGTAACTCGCCACGGGGGATCGGAGACGAGGCGGATGTATGCGATCAAAGCCTGAATATCGGCTTTGCTGAGCGTGGCGCCATAGGGCGGCATGAGGGCGGAGCGGTTCAGGGCTGGTCCGCCATGACTGATGATGGCGATCAGATCGGAGTCGCTGAGTTTGTTGAGGGTCTCTCCTTCGGTGAAGGAGTGTGGCTTCTCTGCGAGATTGTCGTAATTGGATACTCTTTGCGGAGAGGATTCCTGATCGTGGCAGCGGGCGCAGTACTGGTCCTGGAGCTCGTAGCCGAGTTGCTGCTGATACCCTGCAGCCAATTCGGTAATTTTCAGGACGAGTTCCTTGCCGTCTTTGTCGTTCGAAGCCGCGATTAGCTCATAGCGGCCTGAAACGGCGCCCAAAGTCACGTTGGTGGTGACCTGTCCGCTGGAATCCGTCAGGCTCTCGGCAGGATCAAAGCTCATGCCTACCGGTGCGCTGAATCTCACCAACGCGCCAGTGACAGCATTTCCCTGGGAATCGTTGACCTGCACTACCAGCGGCTGCGGCAGCATCGCGCCTGGCGTGCCCAGTTGTTTGCCGCCGCTCGACTCCGCGATGGCGGAGCCTGTGGCTGTCGCATGGAGCGCGGGGGCCGAGGCGGGATGGCGCGTACATCCTGCGGCCAGTGCCAGCGCCAGTGCTCCAGAGAGCCACTGAATTCTTCTCATCGCTTTGCCTCCCGGGTTGCGGGGGTCTTCTGTGCCATGAGGAATGCGGTCAATGCGCCGGCGTCTTCGTCGCTCATGTTCTGGTTGGGCTCCATGGTGCCTGGGCGCAATGCCTGAGGGTTCTTCAGCCAGTGAAAGACCCATGCTGCATTGAGCCGTGAACCGACCTGAGTCAGTGGAGGTCCGATGTAACCTTTGTCCTGCTGCGGATTCACCATGTGGCATGACTGGCAGGCGTATTTCGAATAGAAGAGTTGGCGCCCCTGCTCAACCAGGGCCGGGGAATAGCCGGTGATCGGCGTGGAATCGCGGTCGATATCCGCTGTCTGGTACACGGTCATGAAGTAATCCGTTAGGTCGGCGCGTTCGCTGTCAGAAAGGTTGAACTTTGGCATGCGGCGGATGAGGGCAGGACGCAGAGTGTTGGGGTTCTTCAGAAAGTCATCAAGCCATTGGCGCTGCACGGCAGACCCCTCCCAGGTGAGGTCCGGCGCCATATCGCCTCCGCGACCGTTGATGCGATGACAGGCAAAGCAGTTCAGCTCAGCCATTAGCTTCCCGGCGTGCCCTGCTGGCTGGTAGGTCGAAATCTGCGGAGAAGGGATCTGCAGGCGCGAAGGCAGCGTGAAGCTTCGATCGGTCAGAGACAGAAGGGCCGTGGTCAGGGCATCGGCCTGGTCGGCCGTGAAGCTGTACTGCGGCATGCGCAGAGTGGCGCCGAAGGCGCGCGGCCGCCGAATCTTGGCAGCCAGGTAGTCAGGCAACGCCTGCTGCATACCGGGCAGGAAGACCAGCTGCGCGAGAGGCTTGCTGCCGATGCGGCTCAGTTCGGGCGCAAAGTTCTCCGGCTTCTGGATTCCGCGGATCTCGTGGCAGACAGCGCATCCGTATTCTGTGACCAGAGCTTTTCCGTGCGCGATTTGCTGCGGCGTCGCCGGCTCCACGTGGACATTCGTCAGGAAATCGGGATCCGTCTTGCTCTCCACATAGCCGCTCACGACTTTGAGCTGCTGGTCGGTCCAGCGGTAGCGCGGCATTAAGGTATGGGAGTTATAAGTACGGGGATCCCGCAGCCAGGCCTGCAGCCATTCCGGCTTGACTTTGGTCCCGACGCGCGTCAGCTCGGGACCCAAGTCTCCGCCCACCAGATTTCCGGCGGCGTTTTGCACGGCATGACAGGAGGCGCAGAAAGCCTCGCCGTAGAGACTCGCTCCCGCCGCTGGATCTGGCGCGGGGCTCGACTTTGTGGCCGCGGCGGGGGCGATGTCTGCCGGTAGCGGCTCGCTGTTCGCCATGAGAAAGGCGGAAATATCTCGGGCGTCGGCGTCGCTGAGCTGGAAGTTCGGCATGGTTGCCGATGCAGCATAGCTCGCCGGATCCTTCAGCCAGGCGTAGATCCACTCGCGTGTGGTCTTGTCCGCAATGTGCGTGAGCGGCGGCGGCTGGTCGGTCGTGGCCATGGTGCTGCCGTCCGGCAACCTGATTTGGTGACACCGCACACATCCATAGCGGGCCAGCAGTTCGCGGCCTTCATTGAGTTTTGGAGTTCCTGGCAGCGCAACGTGATGGCACTGGCCGCAGGAGGCCTCGATGTAGCGCGCCGGCAAAAGGGGTTCTTCTCGCGCGAGCGTGCTGTGGTGAGCTTCCGTGACGGTCGTGGCTGCGCCCTGGCCGCGATGGCAGACCACGCACCCAAATTCATCCAGACGATGCGGGATCGGCGGGTGCCTGCGGAAGGGCTGCGTACTTACATCCACAAGGCTCGCCTCGTCGAGACCCGTGTGGCAACTCTGGCAGCGATCCACCACCCCGAGATCCGGCAGCCATATCTGACGGATGCCGCCCTGAAAATGCCGTTGCAGGGTCACGGCATCGCCACGGTCGTGGATCAGGCGGAGGTATTGCTGCTGATAGTGACGCCACTCGCTGAAATGATCCTTGGCCGGAGCGATCGCCAGAGCTATCAACAGGAGAAGGCTCACCACGCCAAAGAGGCGGATGAGATCGCGCGACAGAGCCTGGCAGAAGGAGACGAGTTTAGCCTTCATCGACGGCACTATCCCCTCCATGGCAAAACCCATGACCATCCGGGCCCGCGGAAGAAAGTGCCCACGACGGTCAGCACAATCAGTTCGAAAAGAAACCAGGTCATAACCCACCAGGAGACGGGTTTTGAGGCGAGATAGCGGCGAGAGCGGCTGGAGGAATGAGGCGAACTGAACGCCGCAATCAACATCAAAGCAGCGACGATGAGGGTTGGAACCAGCGCCACATATACGTCGAAAAACCAGAGGAAGAGCGACAGGCCAAGGGCCCCGACATAGAAGATGTGGAGGCGGCGGCCACGATTCTTCAGGAATAGTCCGTCGGCTTCGATATTGACGTTGAAGTACGGGATGACGACGAGCGCCACGACCAGCACGGTGGGAATGAGAACGCCCGCGACCACAGGCGGGAAATAGTGCAGCATCTCCTGCAGCCCGAGGAAATACCACGGAGCCTTGGCCGGATTGGGCGTGTTCGTTGGATCGGCAATCCCTTCGAGCGGCGCATTGAAAAACAGGGAGATCAGCACCAGAGCGATGGCGAGGATTTCAATGGCCAGCGCGATGCGCAGCAATCCTTCCGGAAAAGTCTGGACCTGTTCCTCGTCGCTGACTTTTACCTGCGCTGAGGTTCGGCGGGTGACGAAGAGGACGCGCTTCTGCGACTTGCGGATGTCGGAACCGACGCCGGCGACAAAATCCTTTGGCTCTGTCATTGCTTCCCCACCAGCACTTCGTCGTTGTCCGTCGCAGGTACTTCGGGTTGCGGCGCGGATTCTCTGGCGGGTTCGCTCTGCCGCACATAGAGGCCTCCATCTTTGCGAATCCTCCACATATGCACAGCGACGAAAAGCACCGCCGCCAGAGGAAGAACAACGCAGTGCAGCACATAGAAGCGCAGCAGAGCATTGGCGTTGACCTGGTGGCCTCCTAACATGAGGAAACGAACCTTGTCGCCAAAGACAGGAACAGCGGATGAGATATTGGAGCCAACGGTAATTGCCCAGAACGCCAGCTGATCCCAGGGAAGCAGATAGCCCGTGTAACTCAAAAGCAGCGTGATGAGCAGGAGGACGACGCCGATGACCCAGTTGAATTCGCGCGGGGGACGATAGGCGCCGCGATAGAAGACGCGGAACATGTGAGCGAAAACCAGCAGCACCATGGCATGCGCAGACCAGCGATGAAGATTGCGGAGGAACATGCCGGAGGAGACGACGAACTTGAGATCCTTAACATCGGCATAGGCCTGCGGTACCGAAGGGTGGTAATAAAGCATCAGCAGGATGCCGGTGATGACGAGAATGAAGAAGGTCCCGAGCGTGAGCGCGCCCAGATACCAGGTCGCTCGGAAGCCGAGCATGCGACGCCGCACTTTGGTCGAGAAAAGGTGCAGGAAGATGTTCTGCTGGATGGCGAGAGCGCGATGGAGGGTGCTGGATCCTGTGCCGCTGCGAAACACGGAGCGCCAGACCCGCGTGCGTTCCAGCCTGTCGAGGAACCCCTCGTTCTTGTCCGTCATCTTCAGATCCTCAGAAACTGAAACGGAACGATGGTGGTGGAACGGTCGACCATAATGTCGCCGTCGTCACTTAGCCACGTCCTGAGCCAAGGCAGGGGTTTGGGCGCCGGACCTGCGAGCTTTTGTCCTTCACGACTGAATTTGCTGCCGTGGCAGGGGCAGGCGATGATGCCTAACTCCGGTTTCCAGGCCGTCATGCAGCCCAGGTGGGTACAGATCGCATTTAGCGACAAAAAGCCTTCCTGCAGATGAACCAGGTAGATTGCTGAGTTCACATCGAGGGTGACGGACTCGATAGGGTAGCCTTCGGGCTTGCCCGCGTTCACGATCGGAGATGCCTCATAGAGAACGTTGGGCGAGAGGAACCTATAGGTGAAGCCGAGGGTCCCAACCGCGGCTACGCCCAGGGATCCCATGCCGAGCTTGCTAAAGAAGGCCCGGCGGCTGATCTCCTGTTCAATTAGCGGTGGCGTGGATTTGTTCTCGCTCATAACTTCTATCACTTCCTGTCTGCGGCTACGGTGCGGAACGGCGCATCGATGGATTCAATGGAAATCAGGCCTGTCGGTTCGGCGGGAATGAGGTTGTAGGACTCCATCGTGATGGTGCCCACCGGACAGCGCGCGGCGCAGAGGCCACAGCGGATGCAGCGAGTCTCATCTTTCAACATCACCGATCCGGAGATCACGCCGAGTTCGGCGGCGCGCACATTGTCCAACTCGACATGGAGCAGGCTTTCCTGATCGACGAGCTGCTGCAATACTTCCGGCTCGAACTGAAAGCGGTCGAGGCTGACCAGTTCAAGGCAGTTTTCAGGACAGACATCGATGCAGCCGCCGCACAGGACGCATAAGCTGCCATCTTCGAGATTGCCTTCGAAGATGGTGTTGACCCAGCAGTGGAGGCAGCGCTGCGCCTCCAGCTGCGCGGCTTCTTCGTCGAAGCCCAACTCCACTTCGGTCATGCCAGTGCGACGATCGAGGGGCAGCGCGGGGATCGGTTGTCGCACGAGATCGAGAATCCCGAGCGGCATGCTGTGACGCTTGAGGATTTCAATTTCGACCGTCGGTTCCGGATGCCGCACTCCGCGCAGGAACTCGTCGATCCCCACGGCCGCGCGTTTGCCGTCCGCGACGCTGTCGATGATGAGGCGTGGGCCGAAGACGCAATCGCCGCCAGCGAAGATGCCCTCCGCGGAGGTCATCAGTGTTTGTGCATTGACGGCAATCAGTCCGCGGCGGGAAATCTCCACGCCGTCTTCAGGCTTGAGGAAATCGAGCCGGGGCGCCTGGCCAATGGCCATGATGACGGTGTCGCACTTCAGCTGCGTTTCGCTGTTTTCCTCGAATGCGGGGTTGAAGCGCCCGGTCTGATCGAAGACCCATTTGGTCCTGAGCGCCTCGAGCGCCGTGACCCTGCCGTTCTCGCCAATGATGCGGTGGGGGCCGAGGCCAGGGTGGAGAATGATTCCTTCCTCTTCCGCTTCCACGATCTCTTCAAGAGCTGCCGGCATCTCCTTGCGGCTTTCGAGACAGACCAGGTGGACTTCCTGCGCGCCGAGGCGGAGGGCGGAAAGAGAGACGTCAACCATCTCTTTCGTAGCCACTGCGGTTACATTTTCTGTCGACGGTTCGTGAGACTCGACGCCGGCCACATGCTGACGGAGGACTTCCCGAGCCGCGGAGCGAGCTACATCCATCGCAACGTTGCCGCCGCCGATGACGATGACCTTCTTTCCGATCGTGAACCGATATCCAAGATTGACGTTGAGCAGGAAATCGATGCCTTTGTGGACTCCGTCCAGATCCACGCCGGGGATGGAGAGATCGCGGCTGGCATGGGCGCCGACCGCCAGCAGTAAGGCGTCGAAGCCCTGACGCCGCAGATCGGCAATCGCAAACTCGCGCCCCGCTGCATGGTTGAGCTTCAGCGTGATATCGCCGGTTGCCAGGATTTCGCGCACTTGTGCTTCCACGACGTCGCGGGGCAACCTGTATTCGGGAACGCCGAGGTAAAGCATTCCGCCCGCTACCGGAGCGGCTTCGAAGATGGTGACGGAATAGCCCATGAGTGCGAGGTCGTGCGCCGCGGAAAGGCCGACCGGACCTCCGCCCACGACAGCGACGCGGAAGGGGAGCTTCTGTTGTCCACGTCCGGCATTTACGTCGACTGGGTGCTTCGACTCCGGGCCATGGCGCTCGGTCAGGAACCGCTTGAGCGCGCGGATCGCGATGGGATGGTCGATGTCGCCGCGGCGACAGGCGGTCTCGCAGGGATGGGCGCAGACACGGCCGCAAATGCTGGCGAGGGGGTTGGGATCGCGAGCGATACGGTATGCGTCTTCGTATCGACCTTCGGCGATCAGAGAGACATAACGGCCGGCGTTGGTGTGGGCGGGACAGGCGGTCATGCAGGGGAAGTTGCTGTTGAGCCACTGCGGGTCGACCGTTTTGTTTTCGTACCGCTTCAGCATGATGACCCGTTCCGGCTGTGCAGCATGCAGCCCGCCCGTTTCCTTTCTTACTTCGTGAGAGTTACATCGGCTTTGGTATCGCCGGAGACAGTGACCTGGCTGGAGTGAGGTTTCGTTCCTTCATTCCAGAACGTAACGGTATAAGTGCCGTCAGGGACATTCTCGATGCGATATTGTCCTGACTTATCCGTCGTGGCGAAGTAGGGCGTCGGCGACACGATGATGTAACCAGCCATGTCGGGGTGGACATTGCAGAGCAGCGGAATCGCGCCCGGCGTGTCGAACTTAAAGCTGCGCTTCTCTCCCTGGGGCCAGGTTCCCATGTTGTGGCCGAGCTTCTTGTTTCCGGCGATCGAGGACCAGAAGACGTTGTGCGCGACGCTGTCGCTGTTCAGAAAGTCCACTGTGGTACCCTGCTCGACGACCATAATGTGGGGAACAAACATCAGCCCCTTCTGGTCCATAACAGGGTTCTGTGATGGCGCGGGGAAGGTCTTGCCCGCGACGGCCTCGATGTAGACGACCGACTCTCCTTTGGCACCGGAGACTTTGCCCTGAATGGTTCCCGCATAAGCGCCTGCTGCGAGTGCGAGAGCTACAAGCGCGGCCGGAATGCTGTATTTCATGAGTCCTCCCTGAGTGAAACGTTTTGGTTTCCTGTGCATGCCTGGAAACCGGTTCAGAGCCAAAGGGGGCGCCCAGGCACGGTGAATCCCTGCACACAGAAATCCAGCTACGGGTGTTGAATTGGAACCGGGTGCGGCAACTCCCTGCGACCGGCCTGCTCTTCGACGGATGAGCGATGTTTCTGACTGAGGAACGTACTGCACACGCATCAGACAGGGGCACCGCGAGGACTGTCTGTGATATACGTCACAAAATCACTGCCGGGCTTCAGTCTCGAAAAGGCTGTCAGTGCCTAGGAGGTTGCGAGTCACCATTCGGCGTCATGTTGGCAGCCAGTTGTTTTGGTCTCAGGGCGTACCGAGGTATGGGTCGGCTGCTCGGAAGTGAGATGGGGGTTTCGCAAACCGCACCGTATGGAAGGGCCGGATCCTGAAGGCTACGGCGGATGTCATTCCGATTCATCAATGAGCCTAAGCGGTTGGCTTATTCGCCTGCAAGACGCCCGGGGACAGCCGCTTTTCCTTGCCGTCGAACCGGAACTTCAACCGCCACCACTTTCCGCCGGACGGAGAGACTTCCAGATACAGTCCGCCCGCGTCGAAAAGCTTCATGGGCTTGTTGCTGGGTTTGATGCTACGGATCTCGCGGTCGGTCAGGGGCATAAATCTGGGGGCGACTCATTTTCGAGAAGTGCAGTTGCCCCCAGATGTCAAGAGATAGCGTTGGACGCTATTGGACGATTATTTTCAACAACTTCATCATTTTGAATGATTTATTGGACATCTATAGGATTTGCCTGGAAGTTGAAATGGTAGGCGAGGCGGGAATCGAACCCACAACCCCCGGCTTAGAAGGCCGGTGCTCTATCCAATTGAGCTACTCGCCCGCGGTTGCCGTATTGCGCAGCACGTCTCTCATTGTAATCGGCGCCGCAGCCCGCAAAATCGCGTCCCAGGCGTCGCGCGCCGCGAGAGTATCCGCTCCGCAACCGGCGGCGTAGAGCGTGATGCCGAAGCCCTCCTTACCGCCAGCCGTCGCGCCGCGAATCACCAGATCCGCGCGGCCACGCGGCACCGGCAGCGCCCGCAGCCGCTGCACGGCGCGACGAACCCAGGCCTCATGCTCTTCGAACGAACCGAAGACCTTCGCATCGCGCGCAATCACGTCGATCCAGGATGCCAACCCATCCCCAGCTTCCGCCGCCGCGCAATCGAACTCCAGAGGATCGATCTCCTCCGCCGCCAGCGCCCATACATCGCACTTCGATGTGAACACCGGTGAGTCCAGGCCGTTCAGCTGCACAAGCACATCGCGCAGGGCAGTCCTCCCGACCGCCTCCGCAATCGATCCAATCTCTTCGGGACGCTTCCGCAGGTCGATAAATCCCGCCCAGTCCACCTCAATAGAACCGAGATTCCGGCCGACCTCCGCCGCCCAGTCAGCTTCCATGCACTGATGCCCCCGCGCCGCCCGCACGTTCCGGGTCCTCGTGCGTCAAGAATCCCAGCAGGGTCTTCTCCGCCCAGTATCCGTCGCCACTAGCCTGTCCCCCGGGCGCCAGGAAAGCGCAATGACCTCCGTGCTGCGTTTCGAGGAATGTCACGTGCGGGTTCCCGATCAGCGCTTCGCGCGTCTGCGGCAGCATGCGGATAAAAGGATCGTCGAGCGAATGCACAATCAGCGCCGGCACACGGAGGGTTCCGGCATACCGGGAGCTGGCGACCGTATGGTAGTAATCGTCGGCATCGGCGAAGCCGCCGTAGCGCGCGACGATGTGGTGGTCGAACTCACGCATGGTATGAATCCGATCGAGCGCCGCATTCGCGTAAATCGCGGGGTACATCGTCATCCGCCGTCGTACCCGCGCAATCATCGACCGCAGGAAATGCCGCTCATAGAGACGATTCTGCATGCGATGCAGTGCCGCCGACGAAGCCGCCAGATCCATCAGCGGCGAAATGCCCACCACTGCCTTCAATTCTCCTGGCGGATTCGCACCCACTTCCCCAGCCCATCGCAGCACCAGATTCCCGCCCATCGAGTAACCGACCAGAGCCACTGCCTCGAGCTGCTGCTCCCGAACAATGGCCTCGAACACGCGCCCCATATCGCCCGAGCGGCCCGAGTGATAGATCGTCGGCGAAAGATCGTCTGTCCCGCCGCAGGAACGCATGTTCATGCGCACCACATTCAGCCCCGCAGCCAGAGCGCGCGCCGTGTTGCCCACAATGTACTGCGAGTTCGACGAGCCTTCGAGCCCGTGCACCAGAACCACCGTCAGCCGCCGGCTGCGCACCTCGCGCGGCTGCCAGTGGCAGTGGCACAGCACCTGGCTCGGCCCATAGCCTGCCACCGGGCCTTCCACTTCTACCCGCAACGGCTCCGGTTCAGGCAGCGTCAGACGCCGCGGCAGAAAATTCCCCGCCAGCGTTTGCAGATGTCCGTTGCGCAGCCACAGCCGCGGGATAAATTCCGTCAGCCACTGCGCTTCTTCAAGGGCCCGAGGCGCCGGCAGAACATTCACGAAGCGCGCCCCTGCGCCGATGCGAGCACGGAGGCCGCCCACAAGGCTCCCATCGGCTCCTCTTCATGCTTGAAGTACGCGAACACATCGCCTTTGGCCGCGCGCTCTGCCAATCCTCGGCTGATCTCCGCCAGCTGCGCCTCGGAATACTCCGTCTTCCGCCGGCGATAGCACGCGAACGGCGCGGTCGCGACATCCGGCGTCACCAGATCGTCGCTCTCGGCGACGCACAATGCGGCCTCATGCCGCTCCAGTAGCCGATAAATCGCCGCGTCGAACCAGGACTCGTGCCGAAACTCAAACGCAATGCGGAGGCGGCACCCCTTCGCATCGGCGAGAAACTGCGCGAGCCGCCCTTCATCGGCCTTGAAATTCGGCGGCAACTGAAACAGCACCGGCCCCAGGCGTCCCGCATCGGCAACCGGCTGGAGCGCGCCGGCGAAGGCCTCGAGCGTCGGCCCACTCTCGTGCAGCCGCTGAAAATGCGTGATCCGCTGCGGAGCCTTGAATGAAAATCGGAAACCCTCGCCCGTCTGCGCCAGCCACGAATCGATGGCCGTCCGCCGTGGAAAGCTCCGGAAGGTGTAGTTCACCTCAACCGAGTTGAGCCGCGTCGCGTAGTATTCCAGAAACTTCTTCGACGGCAGCTTCTCCGGATAAAACGCCGGCTTCCACGTCGGATAAGCCCACCCTGAGCAGCCCACATAGACCGCTCCGCCGCTGTTTCTCTCTGCTGGATTGTTCACGGGAGTATGCAGCCGGGAGCGGCTGCGAAACAATCATCTGGGGCGGCTAGTGGGGGTCGAACCCACGACACCCGGAGCCACAGTCCGGTGTTCTGCCACTGAACTATAGCCGCCATACCAACCCTGATTGTAGCATTGGCAGCACAGCCCACTCGCGCTGCGCAGTGTCGCAAAAACTCATGCCAGAGCCGCCGAAACCCGAAATTCTGCCGCCCGCAAACGCTCCTCTGCCGGGCTCCGCGCTCACTCTGCGCCAGCGCGCCGAGAGGCTCTTCTCCGACGAGAATCTCGACTTCTTCGCCCACCTTCTCGATGACTTTTTCCGCATCCCCGGCACGCGCATTCGTCTCGGGCTCGACGGTCTCATCGGCCTCATCCCCGGCCTCGGTGACGTGCTCGCCGGCATCGCTTCCTTCGTGCTCGTCATCGCCGCTTGGATTCGCGGCGTCCCTTACGTCACCCTCATCCGAATGATGGTCAACATCGCGCTCGAAGTGCTCATCGGCTCGATCCCGCTCTTCGGCGACATCTTCGACATCGCGTGGAAGGCGAACCGCCGCAACTACCGGCTCATGATGCGCCACCTCCACCAGCCCCGCCAGCACACCTGGAAGGACTACGCCTTCCTGCTCAGCCTGCTCGCCGCGGTGCTCGTCATCCTGGCCACACCGATCGTCGTGCTGCTGCTCATCATTCTGTGGATCGCCCACCGGATGTGAGCCCGGCGCGCCGGGCGCGCTCCGTGCCCTGTATTTGGGAGGTCGCGCGCCTTTCCGAACGCTGAACGCTGAGCGCTGAACGCTATCCGAACACCGCCGCCCCTGGGCTACAATTTCATCAGTCGGGGCGTAGCGCAGCCTGGTAGCGCATCTGCTTTGGGAGCAGAGGGTCGGGG
>Ga0187855_10000415_pt1 | contig 37730 bp, 32 predicted proteins | sample June2016WEW_8_10_2_FD_132969 | JGI IMG/M metagenome (GOLD analysis project Ga0187855, IMG submission 132969) | Peatland microbial communities from SPRUCE experiment site at the Marcell Experimental Forest, Minnesota, USA - June2016WEW_8_10 | ecosystem: Environmental > Terrestrial > Soil >... | reverse complement strand
TGCGTAGATGCGCATATACGCATTAATATGAGGATACGACGATGGAAGAATTTTTAAAACCCTTTAGAGCGCTTTCCGACGAGACCCGGCTGCGGATGCTGAACATCCTGACACAACAGGAGTACTGCGTCTGCGAGGTGATGCAGGCTTTGAACGTTTCGCAAACCAGGGCGTCCCGCAACCTGAAGATACTGGAGGAAGCCGGTTTTCTGAAATCGCGGCGCGAGGGCACATGGATTCATTATTCTTTGAACGGAGACCCGCCGCGGAATTTCGCCGCGGCCCTGGCGAAAGTAACCGGGGAATATGCCGGTAAAAATCCTGCGTTTAAAAAAGACCACGCACAATTGAAAAAAGCCAAACAAATGGGGTTATGCTGCGGCGGTAACTTGAAAAACTGCCGGAAGCCATAAATCAAGGGGAGCAACCAATGAGCAAAACCGTGGTTTTTGTCTGTGTGCACAACGCCGGGCGGAGCCAGATAGCCGAGGCTTTCTTCAATCAAATGGCACAGGGGAAAGCATTCGCACTTTCAGCCGGGACGCAGCCGGGCGACAAGGTGAACCCTGTCGTCGTGGCAGCAATGAAAGAAGCAGGTATCGACATCAGCAGCAGCAAACCGAAAATGCTGACGCCGGAAATGATTGAAAAAGCGGACAAGATGATTACGATGGGCTGCGGCGACGATGCCGGAGGGCTATGTCCCGCCGGCTTCATCGAAACGGAAGACTGGGCGCTGGACGACCCGCAAGGCAAATCTTTAGCACAGGTCCGGATTATCCGGGACGAAATCCAGCAAAGAGTAAACAGATTATTACAGCGGATGACTGCAGAATAAAAAATCAGGAGATTTCGTGACAAATCAAACACCAGAAGTTTGTTCACCGAAGCTTTCTTTTGTCAATCGGTTTTTAACGCTCTGGATATTCCTGGCAATGGGCATCGGCGTGGGATTAGGCTATTTTATCCCCAGTGTCGGCACTGCGGTGAACAAGCTCTCTATCGGCACGACTTCAATCCCGATTGCCATCGGGCTGATTTTGATGATGTACCCGCCGCTGGCCAAGGTGAAATACGAGGAATTGCCCAGGTTTTTCCGCAACTGCAAGGTGCTGGGGTTATCGTTAATCCTCAACTGGATTATCGGGCCGGTGCTGATGTTTTTCCTGGCGATTATCTTCCTGCGTAACTACCCTGATTACATGGTCGGGCTGATTATGATAGGGTTAGCGCGCTGCATCGCGATGGTCATCGTCTGGTGCGAGCTGGCCCGGGGCGACAACGAGTACTCAGCCGGACTGGTGGCTTTCAACGCCATTTTTCAGATGCTTTTTTATTCAGTTTTCGCCTACATCTTTATTACCGTCCTGCCGCCTTTCTTCGGCTTGAAAGGGATAGTAGTTCATGTTACCATCTGGCAAATCGCCCAGAGCGTGTTGATATACCTGGGCATCCCGTTTTTCGGGGGGATGCTCAGCCGCTATTTCCTGCGGAAAGCGAAAGGTGACGACTGGTACGAGAATAAGTTCATCCCGAAAATCACGCCGATTACATTAATCGCCCTGCTGTTTACTATCATCGTGATGTTTTCGCTGAAAGGACAGTTTATCGTCAAACTGCCGCTGGACGTTTTGCGCATCGCCATCCCGCTGGTGATTTATTTCGTGGTGATGTTCTTCGTGTCGTTCTACCTGGGCAGGCGGCTGAGCGGCGACTACAAAAAAACAGTAACCATCGCTTTTCATGCCTCGGGCAACAACTTCGAGCTGGCGATTGCGGTGGCAGTGGGGGTTTTCGGCATCGCTTCGGGACAGGCATTCGCGGCGGTCATCGGGCCGCTGGTGGAAGTGCCGGCATTACTGCTGCTCGTGAATGTGGCATTGTGGTTCCAGAGAAGGCTGAAATGGAAAGAAAACGGAATCGAGATCTAATAATCAAGAGCGAATAAGCAAATAAAATATTAAATCATAAATACGAAATCTGGTTTGTCCCTTCTAAGCTAAAAGCTTTTAGCAATCAGCTTCGATAATGAGTGATGAGTTGCTGGTAGTAAATATTTGATACACCTTTAATGCGTAAAGTGTACGATGCCCCCTCAGCCTATACTTTTGTTTCGATGTAAGTCTACCGAAACAAAAGAACCTTCGGCCCTCTCCCTCAAGGGGCGAGGAAACTAACCCAGGGGATTTCACATGTTTGAAGCGAACAGGTTTTTAAATAATTCTCCCCATCATCTCCTTCCAAAGGAGACAAAGCTGATATCCCAGTTTTGGTATTTGGAGCTTGGAATTTATTGCGATCAGCAGGCTGGGAGACCCTTCGTCTGCGGACTCAGGGTATATAGGGTTTCGATATTCATATTTAGGATTTGTTTGATATAGCTCTTAGTCTGCGGGAAATGGCCGAAAATTCTTTCCTGCTAAAATAAAAGATAGGACTAGTGCAAAAATAAGGAACAATTACATGACCAACTCCGAAAATTCAGGCTATCTGGAGACCGATGCATACGGGCGGCTGATTATCCCGCAGGAAATGCTGACCCGTTACGGCGTGAAACCGGGGGATAAAATCCGGCTGAGCCAGAATCAGAACAGCCTGCAGCTGCAGTCGGCCTCGCGGCTGGCGAAGCTGTACATCGAACCGACGAACCTCTGCAACCTGGACTGCCGGACCTGCATCCGCAACGTCTGGACCGAGCCGATGGGCAGAATGTCCAACACAGTTTTTACCCGGATTATCGAAGGACTGAAAACCGTTTCCCCGGCACCGAAAATTTTCTTCGGGGGCTTCGGGGAGCCGCTGTTTCATCCCGATATCCTGGAGATGGTGCGCCGGGCCAAAGCGCTGGGCGGCGAGGTGGAAATGATATCCAACGCCACGCTGTTGACCAAAGAAATCTCCCAGGAGCTGGTGAAGCTGGGATTGAATATGCTGTGGGTCTCGCTGGACGGTGCCACGCCGGAGAGCTACACCGACATCCGGCTGGGGGCGGCGCTGCCGAAGGTGCTGGAGAACCTGGCGTATTTCCGTGAAGCAAGGTTCGCCAAGGGGAACTACTCGCAGCAAAAATACGCGCCGGATTTCCCGACCCGGCTGGGCATCGAATTTGTGGCCATGAAGCGGAATATCAACGACCTGCCGGCGGTGCTGGAACTGGGCGAAAGGTTCGGGGCGGAAGGGTTCATCGTAACCAACGTTTTGCCATATACCCGAGATATGGTGGACGAGGTGCTGTACTACAGGGCGATTAACAACGGCAGCTACCGGAATTTAAAGTTGCCGGGCATGGACGTCAACGAAGAAACTTACACACCGATATTCAAGGCCATCCGCAAAATGTACGGGACGTTCGCGGCGATTAATTCCGAAAACGGCCGGGACGTCTGTCCGTTCATCGAAAACGGCGCCGGGGCGGTGAGCTGGGACGGCAACCTCAGTCCGTGCCTGCCGCTGATGCACAGCCATACCAGTTACATGGGCTATCTTTATAATGAAGAGCGTTACTCGCGGCGGTGGCTGGTGGGGAACCTGGCCGAACACAGTTTGCCGGAGCTCTGGAACGCGCCGGAACACATCGCCTTCCGGGAACGTGTTCAATCGTTCGATTTCTCGCCGTGCAGCCAGTGCGGGAGCTGCGAATATTCGGAAAAGAACGAAGAGGACTGTTCGAATAACAAATTCCCGACCTGCGGCGGGTGCCTGTGGGCGCAGGGGGTTATACAATGTCCCTAGAACGGGGAAAATACCAAATAACAAAATCCAAATACCAAATAAATCCTAATATCAAAACAAATTCCAATAGCCAAACTCCAAATACCGGAGAAAATACCAATTACGAATAGCGGGATACAATCGGTTTTCACAAGAAACAACAACAAATATGCGCGCCAGTTAACCGGACAAATTAAATAAAGCGCCGCAATCAGAGGTAATGTTAAACCCTTATTCTGGCACTTTTTTCAGGAACATTTTGAGATTGCTTCGTCGCTATTGCTCCTCGCAAAGGAAGTGGAGGAGGGCCGTCAGGTTACTAATCTGACCCTACAGCAAGCGGATTTCCACGCAAAGGCAGTGGAGGGATTGAGCGGACGTTGAAAAGCGGTTGGCGACGGCGGGTACGGCGACTGGAACCCGATTGACATCGGGACGGAGATAATGGATGATTTTCCAGCAGGGAAAAAGGGTTGGGAAGTGGGATTGAGAAATCTCACTGGTATATAATGGAACTTATAACAAAACCACGTAAAGTGAAACGGGAGTAAGTAATGTTCAGCGGCAGCACGATTGTCTTAATCATTACGGTGATGGCCGCCAGCGCCGTGGAAGCGGTGGAAGCGCTGACAATAATCATGGCCTCGGGCATCACCCACGGCTGGCGGTCGACGTGGGAAGGCGCCATTGTGGCATTTTTAGCGCTGGCGGCAGTCGTCGGGGTGCTGGGCACGACAATCATCCACCATGTGGATATCGACGTTTTGCGGGTCATCGTGGGCACGCTGCTGCTGATTTTCGGGATGCAGTGGCTGACGAAAGCGATACTGCGGTCTTCCGGCTTCAAAGCCATGCACGATGAAGCAAAGATTTTCGAGAAGGATGTAGAAGAACTGAAAAAAGAGAAGCACATCCGGACCGGCAAGCGCGATTCGGTGGCTTTCGTGGTTAGTTTCAAGGGGGTTTTCCTGGAAGGGATGGAAGTGGTAATGATTGTGGTTACTTTCGGTTTATCAAACGGCAACGATTACAGTCAGCTCAAGTGGGCGGCGCTGGGGGCAGTGATTGCCATCGCCGTCATCGCGGTAATCGGCGCGATTGTCGCCAAACCGCTGGCGAAAGTGCCGGAAAACACCTTGAAGCTCGGCGTCGGGATTATTTTAGTATCTTTCGGGATGTTCTGGATGGGAGAGGGCGCCGGCGTAAAGTGGCCGCTCTCCGATGTTTTCATCATCATTTTAGCCGCAATCATCGCCGCTACTACTTTCGGGCTGATTGCCTTTTTCAAACGAGCGCATAACAGGATGCACCACGAGGCGCACACGGTATGAAGATATTGAAAACCATCTGGAAATACACCAAAAGTTTCCTGTTGTTCTGGCAGGATTTCCTGGTCGGTGATTCGCCCGAGCTGGCAGTGGGGGTGCTGATTATTTTGGGCACCGCCTATTTACTGCGGAAATCAGGAGACTGGGATGTGGCGGCAGTAGTGGCACTGGCACTGATTTTGATGATAATCACAGTGTGGCGGAAAACACGGGAACACTAACGATAAAATAAATAATATTCAAGTTTCATAATCAATAGTCAAGAAATACGAATTCCGATATTAAACGGTTATCACGGCCGGAAGCGGGTGATATTTCCACCAGTTTAGCGGAAAAGCTCGGTAAAGCACCGTATTAAGGAGTAACATAAACCGGTATATTCTGCTGCTTTTTTCGCTTTCCATTTTTAGATTGCTGCGTCACTCCGGCTCCTCGCAAAGACAGTGAGGAGTTTTCAGGTTACCCGGGGAAGCTATTATTCAATGAAAGAACGGGCGGTCAGGTTCGAAACCTGACCCTACAACGCAGGATACCGGGGCTGGATTCCTGTTCATTTGCTTCACAAAGTATTTCGACTGCGGTCTCAACCATCCGCAGGAATGACAAGGGCGGATTTACCCGCAAAGACAATTGATTGACAGAAGTTTGGGTTTTTGCTAACGTAGACGTAATAGAAGACACTGTCCTCATAGTGATGCCCAACCCGCAAGTGACCAGCAGTGTCCCCGCACCAAACAGTAACGGGCGCTCAGCCCGCTTAAACCTCAGATTGTTTTAGGGGGTATTATGTTTTACAAAGCACTGGACGGCGTGAAGGTCGTCGAATTCGGAAACCTGGTGACCGGACCTTTCTGCGCGAGAATACTGGCGGACTTCGGCGCAGAAGTAATCAAAATTGAAGACCCCTGCTGCGGCGATGTGTCCCGGAAAGAAGAACCGTTCTTCAAGGATATTCCCGGCATCGAGAACAGCGGTTTATTCCAATACTTGAATATGAACAAGCTGGGCGTGACGCTCAACCCGGAAACAACCACCGGCAAAGAGATTTTCGTGCAGCTACTGAAAAGCGCCGATATCTTCGTCGAAAACAACCCGCCGAAAAAAATGAAGGAACTGGGACTTGACTACAAGTTCGTGAAAGAGATTAATCCCCGTATCGTAATGACTTCCATCACCCCCTTCGGACAGACAGGCCCTTACAAGGATTATAAGGGCGGGGAGCTGGTAGCCACCCATCTAGGCGGCGTGGGTTATCTTTCGACACGGGAAGGCGACCCGACCAAGGAACCGCTGAAATATCCGGCGCATCTTTTCAGTTTCCAGGCCGGTTTATGCGCCGCCAGCGCGACGCTGGGTTCGCTGTACCGACAGAAATTGACCGGCGAGGGGATGCAGCTGGACGTCTCCGAACAGGAAAGCGTGATACAAAACGTCAACGCCGCCATCGCCCGTTATTCATACATGAAACAGATTTCGCGGCGCACTGATATTCTGGATCTGGCGCCGCACCACATCCTGCCCTGCAAGGACGGCTACATTTATGCCTCTTTCGTGGAGGAACACCAGTGGCGGCGCTTCGTGGAAGTGATGGGGCATCCGGACTGGGCAGATAACGAATTATTCGCCAACGCACAGATACGCTCGCAGTACTGGGACGCGCTGAAACCGCTGATGCTGGAATGGACAATGCAGTACACGGTCGAAGAAATTTACCGCCGCAGCCAGGAAAAAGGCATCCCGCTGGGCGCGGTGCGCAACGCCGCGCAGGTGCTGGAAGACAAGCAAATGAAGGCGAGAGACTTCTTCGTCGAAGTCGAGCGCAAAGGCACCGGCACACTGACGTTCCCCGGGGTACCTTACCGGTTTTCCGGGATGCAACGGGAAGCGCCGAAAGCCGCGCCGCTGCTGGGCCAGAACAACGAAGAAATTTACTGCGGGCGGCTGGGCTATACCAAACGCGACCTGACCAGACTGAAAGAAGCCGGCGTCATTTAGCACGCCGTGTGATACCGAATATTGAAACTAAGGCAGGGAATTTAAAATGAATATTGCTCCGCTGAAAGGGATAAGGGTAGTTTCGTTAACCTGGGTCTGGGCCGGTCCGTGGATGGGCGCGATGCTGGCAGACATGGGCGCGGAAGTAATCAAGGTAGAGACCCGGCAACGTCTGGATGCGCAAAGAGTGGTAAAACTGACCAAGGATTCCGTCGAGGATTTGAATATGGGGCAGTTCAATTTCACCAACCGCGGGGTGAAAAGCTGCACGATTAATATGAAAGAACCCGAGGGCATCGAAACCTTTAAAAAGCTGCTCAAGGTCAGCGACGCGCTGATTACCAATTTTGCGCCGCGCGTCCTGCCGGGCTGGGGGCTGGATTACGAAGAAGTGAAGAAAATCAAGCCGGATATCATCATGGTGACGCTGCCGGCTTTCGGCAGTATCGGGCCGGATAAAGATTATGTTTCTTATGCCTCGACCATTGAAGCGGTAGGCGGTTTGAATATCTCGTTCGGTTATCCCGGCGAACCGCCGGTGCTTTCGGGGACTTATCCGGCAGACCCAATCGGAGGAGTTTACGGGGTCGCGGCATTTATGGCCGCATTGATTTACCGGAACCAGACCGGCCAAGGGCAGCTGGTAGACGTCGCGCAGAGCGAAGGCGTGACGAGCCTGATTCCGGAAGTAATCATGGAACAGGTGATGAACGGCCGGACCCGGCCGCGGATGGGGAACCGCGATGACATCATGGCGCCGCACGGGTGCTACCGCTGTAAAGGCGAGGACCAGTGGGTGGCGATTGCCGTCGGTACCGATGATGAATGGCGGGCGATGTGCAAAGTGATGGGGAATCCCGCCTGGTGCAAAGATGATAAATTCGTAGACCAGTTCAGCCGCTGGCAAAACCAGGACGAATTGAACCGGCTGGTGGCCGAATGGACGAAGAACTATACGCACTATGAAGCCCAGAATATGCTGCAGAAAGCCGGGGTCGCGGCCGGAAGCTCCCTGGATATCGAAGAATTAGTAAACGACCCGCATGTAGTGAAACGCGGCGCGATTATTCAGCAAAATCATAAAGTTGCCGGGGAAATTAACGTGTACCGGTCGCCCTGGAAATCGGCATTGACGGCGCAAAATCCGCCGGCGCCGCTACTCGGCGAGCACAACGATTATGTTTTCAAGGAGCTGCTCGGTATGACCGATAGCGAAATCGCGCGATTAACCGAGAAGAGAGTTATTTATTAATAATAATGTAATATGTAAACGAAATGGAGGAGACCTGACAATGAATTATGAAGCATTACTGTTTGAAAAGAAGGACGGCATCGCAATCATCACCCTGAATTCGCCGGATAAAATGAACGCGATTTCCACCGCGATGAAAGCAAGCATCGCTGCCGCGGCCGATGAAGTGGACAAAGACGAGACCATCAAAGTGGCAATCCTGACCGGGGCGGGGCGGGGCTTTTGCGCGGGTCATGATATTTCCGAAATGGCAGCCGGGACGGCCAAAGCACCCACCACTTACGACCTTTTAAATACGGCCAATAATGAAGCCTGTTTTTATAAAATGCAAAAACCGGTCATCGCGGCGATTAACGGCGCCTGCGTGGGGGCCGGTTTAGCGCTGGCGTTAAGCTGCGATATCAGAATCGCCGCCGACACCGCCAAAATCGGGTCGGCTTACGCCAAACTGGGCGCGGCGCCGGGACTGGGAATGACTTACTGGCTGCCGAAAATCATCGGACCGGCGGCGGCTCTGGAATTCATGTTCACCGCTAAAATCGTGCTGGGACCCGAAGCCAAAACGATGGGTCTGGTTAACCAGTGCGTGCCGGCCGCAGATTTAATGAAAGCCAGCATGGAAATGGCGGCCACGATTGCCCAATACCCAACGCTGGGTGTGGCATTGACCAAGAAACTGGTGTACCGCAGCATGCTCGATGATGTCAATAATCACTATGATTGGGAAAAATGGGCGGCGCAAATCACCATGGCTGCCATGATGAAAAAATAAACTGAAAGAAACGAGAATTAAGGAGACTAAAATGCCGGCAAAGAAATTGGCACCACTCGATCAGATGGTGGAAGCCTGGGGCAAACTGAAAGGACGCATTCTGACCAGTGAAGATTTCCGGTCGCGCGGACCGGGATGGGTCGGGAATATTTTGAGCGATAACTCATTGAACCGCGAAGCAACCGAAGACGGAATCAGAATTTTCGTGAACGGCGAAGGCGATTTAAACCCGTTGTACCGCGATGCCGAATACGCCAAGACAACCAAATACAAGTGTTTAATCGCGCCGCCGAACTATCTGTATACGATCACCTACGCACAGTCACCGCTGGACCACGGCCCGATGATTCCGGAAATTGCGGGATATTATTCCGGGTGCGAACGCGAGTGGTTTAAACCCATCTGCGTGGGGGACAAATTCACCTACAGGGTGATGTGCCCGTCCGACAATAAAGAGATGCACAGCGCCTGGGCAGGACGGAAATTACTTTCTTACGAACAGTGCGATTATTACCGGCAGGGCGGCGATTTAGTCGCCGGGTACATGGCTTACGACCAGTGGGCGGATGTCAACGAAGTGGCCAAGCGAAATATCCAGGCGAATACCGAAATTGAAGAAATACCGGTTTACACCAAAAAACAAATCGAAGACATCTACAACGCGCAGGACGCAGAAGAAATCCGCGGCGCGAAACCGCGTTATTTTGAAGATGTTAAGGTCGGGGACGAACTGCAGCCGGTGGTACGCGGGCCGTTAAGCGCCACCGAAATGACCGCATGGCATGCCGGCGGACACGCGCATAATTTATCCGATAGATTGAACAGAATCATGTGGAAGAAGATACCCTGGGCCGAAACCAAAATGGAATACGGCGTGAAAGTCGTCAAGAGAAGCTTCGCGGTGGGGCAGCAATTAGAAGCATGGCGCTTCATCCTGCTGACCAACTGGATGGGCGACGACGGCTTCCTGTGGAAATTCGACGCGCAAATCCGCCGATTTGTGATGGAAGGCGACACTACCTGGGTGAAGGGCAAAGTCACCAAGAAATACATTGATGACGGCAAATGCTGCGTGGACATCGAAATCCAGAATCTGATGCAAACAGGCGCCAACTCGGTAACCGGCGGCGCGACGGTCATCCTGCCTTCACGGGAACACGGGCCGGTAGTTTATCCGCGGCCTTACAACCGGGTCCCGCCGGAGAAATAAAGCCAGTTTAGTTAGAGTATTAATGAGCAGGGGGAGTTCCGAACGGAACTCCCCCTTTTTTATTGTAAGCAGATTCATCCCCCGGGGACCAGGCCGGAGGCACGAGCAAAGAGGACAAAGCGAGAATATTTTATTCCGGCAATACCCCCTCCCCACATTTGCTTCGATGTAAGTCTACCGACGCAAAGTACCTTCGGCTCTCTCCCGCTGCGTGGGGCGAGAAGAGATAAACGGGAGAGTGTGGAGAAACGAGGGATATTAGCGATAAGTCACCGATAATTGAGGTAAAGCATTGTTTTCAGGGTTTAGACAAATCATATAATTATACGACTTCTTTACCCACAATTTGGAGATTGCTTCGTCTATATTCTTCCCCGCAAAGACAGCAGGGAGTTTTGAGGTTACGCGGCGAGGCTAATATTCAATAAAAGAATGGGCAGGCGGGTTCGAAACCCGCCAGTACCGAATGGGACACCTTTGTTACTTTTAGCGACTTATACCAAATATGATTATGTCAACAATAAATGAGGATAACTATCTTCGCCGGTTCGGATCGGGCAATCGGTTTATAAATTTGAACGTCCATTGTTATGTCGGTAATTGAATGAGGACGTGGGTGCCCTGGGACGGTTCGGAGGTAATAGCGAGTTCGCCGCCGAGCAAATTGACCCGTTCTTTCATACCCATCAGGCCGAGGCGCCCGTCCCGCGGCAAATCGCCAACATCGCCGGCAAGTTTGAAGCCCTTGCCGTTATCGGCAACGGAAATATTGATTTTCCCTTCGGCAAATTCGATGCTGACATCAACCCGTGTTGCGGAGGCATGTTTTTCGACATTGCGCAACGCTTCCTGAATGATGCGGAAAATCGCCAGTTCGACATGGGGCGCTAAACGCCGTTCCGCGCCGGAGACTGTCAATTTCACGGTAATGTGGGTCCTGTGTTCCATATCGCCGGTAAGCCAGCGGATAGTGGACAGAAGGCCCAGGTCGTCCAGCAGCGGCGGGCGCAAATCCTGACTGAAGCGGCGCACTTCCTGGGAAATGGTTTTAGTCTGTTCCACCAGACCTTTAAGGAAAGCAGACGTCTCTGCCGCTAAGTTCGGGGAGCTGCGGATAAAGTTATCCAACTGCCGCGTCAGGGCGTAAAGGGCCTGGGCAGTCTCGTCATGCAAGTCGCGGGCAATCCGATTCCTTTCTTCCTCCTGAATGCGGGTAATCTGCTGCACGTAACGGCGGAGGTTGTCCTGCATGCGCCGTTCCCGGGTCACGTTACGCGCCACATGTTCAAAAACCGGGGGCTCGTCGCCGTGACGGACGAGGTTGGAGGAGAGCATTAAAATGACTTCGGTTTTATCGTTACGAATCAGCTTCTGTTCGTAGGGCTGAGGAAAAGGCTGGCCTAATAAAAGCGCACGGCGGACGCGGCGGGCAATTTCCAGCTCTTCCGGGGAAAGGTAACGGCGGATATCGGTACCGATAACATCTTCCACAGTATCGCCCATTAATTCGGCGGAAGCCCGGTTGACTTCGATTAATTTACCGCTTAAATCGGTGACAAAAATGGCATCGCTGGCCAGATCAAAGAGACGGTGGTATTTTCCTTCGGACAATTTTAATTGTTCCGTGACCTGCCGCTGAACCCCATAAAGGCGGGCGTTTTCAATCGCGACGGCGATTTCCCGACCGACTGAAACCATTAAATCGCGGTCGTAATTATTAAACTGTTTCGGGGCGCGCACACCAATGTAAATAACGCCACCGGCATGTTCCTGAAAAACCAGCGGAACGGCCATTTGCGTGCGGATATTCATGCGCAGCAAAATGCCGCTAAACTCCGGCGGGATGCCGGTATTGTCTTCAATGATTAGAGCTTTACCGGATTTAACCAGTTCACCGAAAATGCCCTCGCCGGTTTTCAACGGTTTGATTTCCGGCACGAGGTCGGCGGAAATACCCTGATAAGCCGCCAGTTCCAATACCCGAGCGGATTCATTGGCAGTGAAAAGCAAAACGACGTCCGCAGACATCAATTCGGCGACCATGCGGACGGCTTTATCAAAAACGCCGGGCAACTCGAGGGAACTGTAGAGAGCAGCGGAGATGGCATTGAGCATGCCGAGGCGTTTTTCACTGACGGTCAGGGCGTCCAGTTTCTGCTGGAGAATTTTACACTGCTTTTCCAGTTCTTCGGCACTTGGCGCGGTTAATTTCTGTTCCTTACTCATCTGAATTTCAGGAGATATCTTCCAGGCTGAACCAGCCTTTCTTCAGGCCGCAAACGATGGCTTCGGAACGGGAGCCAACCCCGATTTTATTGAAAATACTGCGCATATGCGCCTGGACAGTACGCAGGCTGATATTGAGCGCTTCGGCGATATCTTTATTGCTTTTGCCGCTGACGGCTAGTTTCAGGACTTCCATTTCCCGGTCACTCAAGACGCCGACCGGGGTTTCGGTCTGCCGGGGACTCATGGTTTTGCAGCGGTCCATCAGTTTCCGCATAACGGTGGGATGAAGGACAGGTTCGCCGTTGTAGACGGCACGGATGGCACCGACGAGTTCGTCGCCGCTGACATCTTTGAGCAGGTAACCGGCCGCACCGATTTCCAGCAAGCTGAAGATATACTCATCGTAATCGTACCCGGTCAGGACCAGGATTTTGGTGCCGGGCAGGATTTCCTTGATCTTTTTGGTGGCTTCGATGCCGTTCATACCGGGCATAGCGACGTCAATGATAACGACATCCGGTTTCAGCTTAGTGACAAGTTCGACGGCTTCGGCGCCGTCGCTGGCTTCACCGACAACATCCATATCGGATTCGTGTTCCAGCAATTGCCGCGTGCCCTGGCGCAAAATCACATGGTCATCAGCTAATAAAATGCGTATTTTAGGCATATCTCACCCGCAATTATTGTACCTCTTCAGAATGAAGTTAACAAGCGAAGGTGGATTCGGGCAATATTCGCTATTATTTGGAATGAAAACCCACATTATTGTTATTTAGACAGTATTAATATATTGGACCACAGGGAGTTCCTTCGAGGCTGTGTAAAATCTCTGGATTGTCGGGGCAAGCCCGACAATGACAATGAAAAGTAAATCCCAAGGTATTAGGCAATAATGCCTAATCTTTTACGCCAGTGAAGTTGCGTTTTCTCCAATTCACGTAATGAAAAATGCAATGTGCGCTGCCCTGAATACGGATGCGGTAGAAAACCGAATGTGGTTGAATAAGGATAGATTAAAAGGAAAACTGCGTGTATCTCCGGAAATTGGGATGCGGGCAGATTTATCCGACCTTCGCTCAAAGAGCTAAAGAAAAAATTTCCAGGGTAGGTTAATGAAAACAAAAGTTCAAAGGGTTGAAGAAGTCATTAAAACCGGAACCACCAAAGAAGAACTGGCAGAAATCTATCGCGTTATCAATCAATTTGAAGAAGTAATCAAGCACGATGTCACGCCGGTCGAAATCACCGAAATCGAAAAACTGGTGAAAAGTCACAGCGGCAAAGTGTTTGACGATATCCAAAAAATTGTAGACGATAACAAAGATAAGGCCGGGGCTTTGATTCGCGTACTGCAGCAGGCACAGGGAATCGTGGGGTACCTCCCGAAACCGGTGATGGCGGCAGTATCGTACGATTTAAAAGTCCCCTTCAGCGAAGTTTACGGCGTCGCCAGTTTCTATCATTTTTTCTCGATGAAACCAAAAGGGAAATACGTCCTGCAGGTCTGTCTGGGCACAAGCTGCTATGTTAAAGGCGGCGATAAAATTATCGACCGTCTGAAAAAAGACTGGAACCTGGAACCGGGCGGAATCACGCCGGACGGGCGGTTCTCGTTAGAAATCGTGCGCTGCCTCGGGGCCTGCGGCCTTTCCCCGGTGATGGCAGTGGGCGCGGATATCCACGGCAGAGTTAAACCAGGTAAGCTGAATGAAATCCTGGATTCATACAACTAGGTGAAAACGATGACAAAACAATTGAAATCGGTAGCTGAACTAAATACTCTTTATGAGTCGGCGAAAGCGAAAATGGCCGGGCTGGAACAACAGACCCAGGTAAAAGTACACCTCGGGAGCTGCGGCATCGCTTCGGGCGCCGACAAAGTGCTGGATGCTTTTAACAAAGAACTGGCGGCATTAAAAACCGGCAGCGAAAGCACGGCACAACTCGAACATATCGTCGTGGAGAAAGCCGCCTGTATCGGACTTTGCGGCGTCGAGCCGACGGTAACGGTGCTGGTTCCCGGCAAAGAGAAAGTAATCTATTTCAGTGTGGACGGCGACAAAGTAAAGCAGATTATCAAAGACCATTTAATCGGCGGGAAGCCGGTGAAAAAATGGATGCTGGACTTAAAAGCGCCGCGCATGGCGATGCAAGAAACGAGGGTGCTGCACAACCAGGACCTCGACCCGATGGACATCGAACAGTATATTTCGCGCGGCGGTTACCTGGCATTAGCCAGAGCACTGACGCAAATGAAGCCGGAAGACGTGCTCGAAGAAGTAAAAAATGCCACATTGCGAGGACGCGGCGGTGCCGGTTTTGCCACCGCCACCAAGTGGGGCTTCGTGCGCAGCGCCGTCAGCAATGAAAAATATGTCGTCTGCAACGGCGATGAAGGCGACCCCGGGGCTTACATGAACCGGGCGGAACTGGAAGGCAACCCCCACGCTGTCCTGGAAGGGATGGCCCTCGGGGCTTATGCCATCGGCAACGTAAAACAGGGTTATGCTTACATCCGGGCGGAATACCCGCTGGCGATTGAAACGCTGGCCCACGCACTGAAAGAAGCGGAAGCTTACGGCCTGCTGGGAAAAGACATCCTGGGAACAGGCTTCGACTTTGATATCGACATTTTCCCCGGCGCCGGGGCTTTCGTCTGCGGCGAAGAAACAGCGCTGTTGATTTCCATCGAAGGCAAGCGCGGCAACCCGCACCAGAGACCGCCTTTCCCGGCGAACGTCGGGGGCGGGCTGTTCGGGAAACCGACAACCATCAATAACGTCGAAACATGGTCGGACGTGCCGACGATTATCCTGAACGGCGCGACCTGGTTTACCGGTGTCGGCAGCGAAAAGAGTAAAGGCACCAAGACTTTATGCCTGGTGGGAAAAATCAACAATCCCGGTCTGGTGGAGGTGCCTCTCGGCACAACGCTGGGCAAGCTGATTTTTGATATCGGCGGCGGCATCCCCAACGGTAAGAAATTTAAAGGGGCACTGCTCGGCGGCCCTTCGGGCGGCGTCATTCCGATTGAAGCAATCAATACCCCCATTGATTACGAATCCGTGCCGTTACAGGGAGCAATCATGGGCTCCGGCGGCGTGGTCGTAATGGATGAAAATAACTGCATGGTAGATATCGTGAAGAATAGCTTCCTGCAATTCACCGCGGAAGAATCCTGCGGAAAATGCACCCCCTGCCGCGCCGGCATCCCCCAGATGCAGGTAGTCCTGGAAAAAATCAGCAGCGGCGAAGCGACAATGGAAGACCTGGATGCTTTGACCCAGTTGGCAGACATGATTACTTCAACATCGCTGTGCGGTCTGGGACAAACCAGCCCTAACCCGGTCATCAGTACACTGCGGCATTACAAAGCGGAATACGAAGCCCATATCATTGATAAACATTGTCCGGCAGCCGTGTGCCGGCATTTATTCAAATCACCCTGCCAGCACACCTGTCCGGTGGAGCTGGATATTCCCGGCTACGTCAGCCTGATTAAAGAAGGAAAATACGTCGAGGCTTATGCTTTAATCAAGCAGAGGAACCCGCTGCCCGCAATCTGCGGCCGGGTCTGCCACCATCCCTGCGAATTGAAATGCAACCGCGCCCAGGTAGATGAAGCGGTAGCCATCCGCGACCTGAAACGGTTCGCGGCCGATTATACCTACAACACCGGCGCAAAAATCAAACAGAAATGCGGCCCGGCCAAAGCGGAAAAAGTAGCCATTATCGGCGCCGGCCCGGCCGGTTTATCCGCCGCCTGGGACCTGGCAATGGACGGTTATCCGGTGACAATTTTTGAAGCGCTGCCGGTGGCCGGCGGGATGTTAGCGGTCGCCATTCCGGAATACCGCCTGCCGAAGGATATCCTGCAGAAAGAAATTGACGAAATCAAAGAACTGGGGGTTGAAATCAAACTGAATACCCCGGTGAAAGATACGAACGCGCTGCTGAAAGAAGGCTATAAAGCGGTCTTCATTGCCACGGGCGCGCACCTCGGCACGAAGATGAATATTCCGGGCGAAGAGTTGCCCGGAGTTTACGACGCAATTGAATTTTTACGGAAAATTGCATTGGGTGATAAAGTCGAGCTGGGCAAACGGGTCGCCGTCGTTGGCGGCGGCAACTCGGCGATTGACTCCGCCCGTGTGGCCGTACGCAAAGGAGCCGAGGTACATCTGGTCTACCGCCGCGAACGCAACGACATGCCGGCCATGGCCGAGGAAGTCAAAGCCGCGGAAGAAGAAGGCATACAATTCCATTTTCTGACCAATCCGGTGAAAATTGAAGCCAAGGGCAAAGCGAAGAACCTGGTACTGACCAAGATGGACCTGGGCGATTACGACCGCTCCGGCCGCAAAGTGGCCAAACCCATCGCCGGTTCGGAATTTGAACTGGAAGTGGATACAGTTATCGAAGCAATCGGACAAAAACCGGACACTTCTTTCATTAAGAGCGAAGGCGTCGAAGTTAAAGATAACGTAATTGTGGCCGACAAACGGACACTGGCAACCGCACATCCCGGTATTTTCGCCGGCGGCGACGCAGTACTCGGGCCGCAGACAGTAATTGAAGCCATCGCACACGGGCAGCGCGCCGCTTCGTCGATTAAGCGCTATCTGCAGGGCAAACAGCCCGGCCCGAGAGTAGAGAGATACAGCTACGAGCCGATTCCGACACCGCAGACCGTGCCGACCGATGAAGAAACGAAAGAAAAAGCCCGCGTGGCGGAAAAAGAATTACCGGTGAAAAAGAGAAAGACCACCTTCAAAGAAGTAGCGCTGGCTTTCACGCCGGAACAGGCGAAGGAAGAAGCTTCAAGATGTTTACGATGCGACCTGGATATCGGAGGATAAACTTATGCAAGAAATAACCCTGACCATTAACGGTCAGTCAGTAAAGGGAAAAAGCGGAGATACCGTCCTGAGCGTTTGCCGGACGAACGGTATTGACATACCGACACTTTGCCACCTGGAAGGTTTAGCTGATGTCGGCGCCTGCCGTCTGTGCGTGGTAGAAATCCAAACGGAGAAAAAACCCGTTCCGGCCTGCAACTATCCGGCACGTGACGGACTGGTAGTTAAAACCAATACCCCGCAAATCGAAAGATACCGCAAACAGGTGCTGGAGCTGTTATTCGCAGAGAGGAACCATTTCTGCATGTTCTGCGAATCGAGCGGCGACTGCGAATTGCAGAAAATGGCTTACCGCTACCAGATGGATAACGACCGGTTCCAGAGCCTTTTCCCAAAACTGCCGTTGGATACACTGAGCAAATTCCTGGCCATCGACCACAACCGCTGTATTTTGTGCGGACGCTGCGTGCGGGCCTGTAAAGAAGTGGCCGCTTTGCGCACCCTGGATTTCGGCGGGCGCGGCGGGCAGACAATGATTGCAGCAGACATCAATCAACCGCTGGGCGAGTCTTCCTGCACGCTTTGCGGCTCCTGCCTGCAGGCTTGTCCGACGGGGGCCATCATCAACAAAGCCAGCCTGTTTAAAGGCCGGTCTTATGAATGCACCTCGGCAAATACGATTTGCCAGGGCTGCGATATCGGCTGTGAAATCAAAGTATTGATTAAAGACGAAAATCTGGTCAAGATTGAAACACCGAACAGGAATTCCCCGCGGGGAGCACTGTGCAAAATCGGGAGGTTCGAACAATTAGCGGAATCCAGAGCCCGCATCACCTCGCCGATGATGCGTAATGCCAAGGGCGAACTGGTCAACTGCACAATGGACGAAGCATTGAGCGCAGCAGCGAAAAAATTAAGTGAACTGGGCAATAACTGCGGCGGCCTGATGTCAACGCGGCTCACGAACGAAACGATTACCCAATTCCAGAAAGTGATTACAAGCACACTGAAGAGTAAAATAATCGATACCCTGGACGGGAAAGAATACCGGCTGATTTCATCAGGCATCCGCCAGTATACCAACGGCGGGACAACACCGGAAACAGACCCCGGCATCGAGGGTATTTTAAAAGCGGACTGCATCCTCGCCGTCGGCGCGGATGTGGACAAAACCAACCCGGTCATCGGCAACCTGATAAGGCGCGCCGTGAACCTGAACCACGCAAAACTGATTATGGTGGATGCGAATCAGGACATGCTGCCGCTCTGGTCCGAGATATGGCTGAAACCGGCGGCCGGCACAGAACGCGTGCTGGTCAACGGCCTGGCAGAAATGGTAATTAAAAATAATAAATCGCTGGCGGAATTAAAGCCGGAACTTTCAATGGTGCTCGGCCTATATGAAGCCGATAAAGTTACCGCGAAAACTTCCATTACCGAAAAAGAGCTGCAGGCGGCGGCAAAAATTTTAAGTGAGAGTAAAAATGTCTATATCGTCTGCGGCAACAAACTGGCTGCCCAGAACGATACCGACTTAATAACCGGTCTGTTAAACCTGACATACCTGGTACAGAACGGCCAGGGCGACAGGATGAACATCATCTTCCTGAAACCGAATATTAACAGCCAGGGAGCCTGGGATTTAGGCGCGGCTTCCAAAGATATTAAGACCCAACAACTGCGCGGTCTTTACCTGCTGCTGGGCGACGATAATGTGGACAAAGAATGGCTGGAATGGATAAAAGCCATCGATTATCTGGTGGTACAGGCCAGTTTCCGTTCACCTGTCGTTGATATCGCGGATGTGGTGCTGCCTTCCCGCACATGGGACGAACGCGGCGGTTCTTACATAACTGCCGGGAAACGGGCAGTACAATCCAATCCGGTGAATCAGCGGTCAGGAGTAATCCCTGATGAAGAAATTTTACAGTGGCTGACGCAAAAATTATACGCGTCGCCGACTCGAAATTAGAGGTGCAATAATGGCAAAGGTAAAAGTTGCTACTGCGTGGCTGGATAGTTGTTCCGGCTGTCACATGTCTTTTCTGGACCTGGATGAAGCCCTGATTGGACTGGCGGACAAACTGGAATTCGGAGAAAGCCCCATTACCGATTTCAAGAAATTTACACCGTGTGATGTCGGCATCCTGGAAGGCTCGATCAGCAACAAGCATGACGAGGAAGTCGCCAGGGAACTGCGGGCCAATTGTAAAATCCTGATGGTGATGGGTGACTGCGCCTGTTTCGGTGGAATCAATAACATGCGCAACCTATTTACGAACGATGAAATAATTTCCCGGTATTATGCCACGGAAAGCACGACGCCGGACAGCACCGCACCACATTCCAAAGAATTGCCGGCATTAACCAAAGTCAGACCGGTCAACCAGGTCGTGAAAGTTGATTGTTACGTACCGGGCTGCCCCCCCACACCAAAAATGATTCTATACGCTTTAACGGAACTGCTCGAAGGCAGACTGCCGGTCTTGCCGAGCGAGATTATGCGTTTTGACTAACTCGGAATAATCAGTACAAAGAGAGAAAATATGGGTAATAAAATTACAATCGAACCGGTCAGCCGGGTTGAAGGCCATGGAAAAGTAACCGTTTATCTGAACGACCAGGGACAGGTGGATAAAACCTACCTGCACATCACCCAGGTCAGAGGTTTTGAAAAGTTCTGCGAAGGGCGCCTGTTTAACGAAATGGGCATCATCACGCCGCGCATTTGCGGCATCTGCCCGGTCAGCCACCATCTGGCGGCAGCCAAAGCCGGCGACGCAATCCTGGGAGTAGAATTGACACCAACCGCGGTGATGCTACGTCGTTTACTGCACTACTCTCAAATGCTGCAGTCACACGCACTGCATTTCTTCTATCTGGCCGCCCCGGATTTACTTTTCGGGATGGAATCCGACCCGGCAGCGAGGAACATTATCGGCCTGATCGGCGCTGACCCGGAACTGGCAAAGAAAGGGGTGTTTCTGCGCTCTTTCGGGCAGAAAATCATCGAATACCTCGGCGAGAAACGGGTCCATCCGAATGCGGCGATTCCGGGCGGGATGAACAAAGCCCTGTCGCAGGCGGAACGGGAAACAATCGCCAGCCAGATTGACAAGGCGATTGCCGATTCAGAACTGGCCGTAGATATGGTCAAAGAATACATCAAAGAGAACAAAGAACTGGCGGACAGTTTCGCCAATTTCGACAGCAGCTACATGGGTCTGGTGGATGCGAACAATAACGTCGAATATTACGACGGCAACCTGCGGATGAAAGACAAGAACGGCGCCGTGCTGGAAGAGAAATTTGCGCCGAAGAATTATCTGAACTACATCGAGGAAAAAGTAGAAGACTGGTCTTACCTGAAATTCCCGTTCTACAAAAAGCTGGGCTATCCGGGCGGAATGTACAGAGTGGGCCCGCTGGGACGTTTCAACGCGGCAGAAGGGCACAGCACACCGCTGGCAAATGCCGAATTCCAGGAAGCCCGCAAGATGGGTAAAAACGGGGTTTTAAGCGGCTCGTTATATTATCACCTGGCCAGGATGATTGAAATGCTGAACGCCGCCGAACAAATTAAGGCATTAATCCAGGACGACCGGATTTGCGGCAAGGATATCTGGGTGAACGGCACGGTGACCAATGAAGAAGGCGTGGGCGTCATCGAAGCGCCGCGCGGCACACTGATTCACCATTATAAAGTGGATAAAACCGGTCAGATTAAACAGGTCAATTTGATTGTTTCCACCGGCCATAACAACCTGGCAATGAACAAGGCCGTTTTCAACGTGGCCAGCGAATATATTAAAAACGGGAAAGTGACGGAAGGGATTCTTAACCGCATCGAAGTCGGCATCCGCTGTTACGACCCATGTTTCTCCTGCTCGACGCATGCGCTGGGACACATGCCACTGGAACTGACCATCCTCGAAGCGGACGGTTCGGTTAAAGAAGTCCTGAGGCAGTAATTGAAAACCCTGGTGCTGGGAATCGGTAATGACATCCTGGGTGATGATGGTGTCGGGATTCACATCGCCCGGGAAACAGCCCGCCGAATCAGCAAGCCAGATATTACAGTTGAAGAAACCGGCGCTGCCGGATTGAGCCTGCTGGAACAGATCCGAGGCTACGACAGGCTGATTATCGCGGACGCCATTTTAACGGAAGAAACTGAAGCCGGCAAAATCCACCGGCTGACGCCGCAGGACCTGGCAAAAACCAACGATTCGATTACCCCTCACGAGGCGGCTTTGCGCACCACGCTGGAAATCGGCAATAGCCTTTTCCCGGGAGAAATGCCCAAAGACGTAATTGTTTTTGCGGTGCAGACGCACAATGTCGAAATTATCGGCAGTGAGATGACGCCGGCAGTCAGCGCGGCAGTGCCAAAAGTGGTGAAAATGATAATGGCGGAGATTGAGGGGAAATAAATGACAGCGGGCAGCTTTCTGCTATCAGCTGATTAGCTCCAACATGCAAAAAAAGAGGCAGTGCCTTCGCATTCCCTCTCTTTTTACCATTAGGCAGGACACATTAATTAGAAATAAACCGTTATTGCGCATCGATTTGCAGTTTATAACCGGCGGGTTGGATCTGTTGGGGATAGCTGCTTAAATCGAAAGTGGTGATGTGGCCGGCTTCAACCTCACTGTCCTTAGTATAAACAAAGGCAGTACCGATAACATTTTTATTGGCATCATAATAGGTGGCAATGATTTTGACTTCGCCGGCCGGATTAGCGGAGGAATTATTCACCTGGCCGGTGATATCGTAGCAACCGGTATCATCAATCGAAGTTGCGGTATTCTGTATTGTGAGACCCGGGAACGGCTGGTCGGTCGTCGGGTCGCCCTGCACGGTCAACTGGTAAGTTGCTGGTTGAATTTTCTCAAGGACGTCGAACGGCGTGGCGGTGTTAACCGGGAGAACATAAAGCTCGGTATCGGTATTTCCCGTGCCGATAACCGTCCCGGAAGCATCATAATAGGTGGCGATGATTTCAATATTTTCCATATTGGAATTGCCGGAGTTAAGCACTTCATCCACCAGGTGATAATAGCCATTTTCGTCAGTATAGCTAGTGACGCCCATGGTTTGTAAAACCAGGTGCACCGCAGTGGTCGTCGTAGATGTTTTACTGCCTGACGCGGTTGTCGATGGGAGCGCAGATGAAGTAGTAACCGCCGCGGTTTTGGTGGTTCCGGACGAACCGCAAGAGCATAAAAGAACAATGACGAAAACTAGAGGCACAAGCAAAAATCGTTTCATTAGTTTCCCCCTATTTGATGTACGATAAAACAACCGGTAAACAATGTCAATACAAAATATACGCGTTAATGGCCCATTTGCTTTTTCAGTTTACGGTCAACCCAGAAACGGGCCGGATAAAAAAAGTAAAGCGGCGGGCCGCCGGAAGCCGCCGAGACCGCAAAAAATTGTCCGGAGTATCCCTTGAGCCACGGCTGAAAGAGGGAGTACTGCACCGGCTGGACCAGAGAAATCGCGAAATGCTGCCGGGCAACATATTCATTGGCGTCGCGGACGATTTTCTTGATTTCATTAATACCATCCGCCGCCATCGCCCGGGGAAGAAAACTATCAAAAACAGGGTCGCTTACCATCAGATAATTCGGCACGGCGCCGGTGCGCAACCTTTCCAGTTGACGAATAGGTTCGGTGGCCAGGCCCAATGAAGAAGCAGAGCGCTGTACCAGCTGGTCGTTGCGATGGGAGGTGAGCACGTAATTGACAAAAGACGCAGTATCCAGCGGACGAATTTCCATTTCAACACCGACGGCGGCAAAATATGATTTCACAATATCCAATAACTTTATGTCAACTGTTGATTCTACCACGATGTGAGTACTGAAGCCTTCGGGATAACCGGCGGCGGCTAAAAGCTGCCGCGACAATTCGGGATTATAAGTGTATTCATTTTTCAGGTCCTGCGGCCAGTCTTCGTAAGGGAATCCCCACCCCCGCACATCGCGCGAGGTCAACGTAGAGGGGTTCGCCACTGCCTTGCCGCCGTAGTACGTCCTGGCGATAGTCGGCAGGTCTATCGCCAACTGCAGGGCTTTACGGACGCGGATATCGTTGAAAGGCGGCCGGTCATTTCTGGGGTCGAGGGAAGGGGTACTGGGCGAAGGCGTCATGATCTGCAGTATGTCCGGATTTGATTTTTGCAGGGCCTGTGCCCGGGCAATAGAAACCTGGTCGAGGGCCGCGATTTTACCGTCCCGCAACGCCGCGACGGCGTTACCTTCATCCGGGATGACCAGAATTTTGAATCTGTCCACATAGGGAAGACGATTTTGCGGATACCGTTCGTCACTTCCCCAGTAATCAGGATTCCGAACCAATGTTAGTGATTTCCCCGGTTCGAAATCCTGCAAAATAAACGGGCCGGTGCCGACGGCGTGGCGCCAATCACGCACGTCTCCCCATTGCCGGACAGCTTCCGGGTTTTCCAGGCACAACGAGGCTACCGGCGCCTGCATGGTTTCCAGAATGAACTCCGGATTGGGGGTCCGCCATTTAAAAATAACCGTGAATTTGTCGATGGCGGCAACAGAAATCAGATTTTTAAAGGCGCTGACAGCGGCATGATAAGGCGAAGGCTGCTTGAAGCCGCCGCCCAGTCCATAAAGACGGTGATAGTGAAAAACGACATCGTCGGCGGTAAATTCCCTGCCGTTCGCCGGGGGAACAGCCTGCCAGCGGATGCCGCGGCGCAGATGCACGACCAAAGTATCAGGAGCAGGAAATCCCCAGCTCTCCGCGAGGTGTCCACGGACAAATTCACCCGGCCGGAAATGGGTGTTGTAACGATAAAATTGCGGGTCCAGCGTCCAGTCATCGGCAAAGAGCCTTTCCATCCAGGCGGAGTTGATATTGGGCAGCATTTCGAAGAAATAGGGGTCAAAATTGGCGATGTCCCGGTTAATACGCAGAGCGATTTCACCGCCGTATTCCGGCCGGCCGATTTGCTCCCACCACGGTGACGGTTTATCGGTCATAAGATTTCAGTTTGTCTCGACACCAGCATTTACCGGCAAAGCTATTGCACTAAATCCGGAATGCCGGGAATTACGGCGCTTTTGATTTCTTATATTTTTCAGTCCGTTCAATCACTTTTTCCAATATTGAAATCAATTGCCGGCGTTCTTCCTCGGATAACACAGAGAAAATCGCTTTTTCCGATTTCATTTTACTGCTGGTTTTATAGGCCGCGACGCCTTTTTCGGTCAACTCGTATTTTAATAACACCGAGCGGGGATTTTCCCGGATTTTTTTAACCAGACCGTCCCTTTCCATTCTGGAAATAATGATGGAAAGAGTACCGGTTTTACGGTCGGTGAGGCGGGATAACTCATCCAATGTGGCTTTATGGTCAAGGTTGTAAAGCAGGAACAGAATGTAGGCCTGGCGGGGGAGGATATTATACGGCATCAGTTCCCTCTGGCGAACCCAAAACAGCAAGTGACTGACTTTGCCGATTAAATGCCAAGAATATTTATAACTGTTCTGCGCGATTTTAGTTTCTACTTCTTCCATGCCAAATACCCCTGGTAGTTATTTCATTAGCCGGAAAATAAAACTGATTAACCTATCTTTCCGTTGTTATTACCCGCACCAAATCAACCACATAATATTATATACTATAGATTATAAAAATACTTGATATTTAATTAAACATGCACTTTCAGCACGCGATGTTGTTAAATTATTCAACTTCCCCGTTAATTTTTAGCCAGCAAGCCGAGGAATTCGTTAGCAGTGAGGACGGTGGTTTTGTGGGTGAGGACCTTCGCCATTAGAACCCGCTGGACCTCTTCATCGCGTTCCGCACAACAATCCGAGATGACAAACATCCGGTAGTCCATTTCCGCCGCCCATTTAACTGTAGACAGTACAGCACCGCCGGTATAAACACCCAGAATCACCAAAGTATCAATCCCGCGTTTTTTCATGCGGGCATCGAGGTCGGTGGTGGAGAAAGGCGAGCTTTTCTTTTTCGTGAGCACCAATTCATCCGCTTTGCGAACCAGTTGGGGATGAAGCTCCGTGTCAGGGGTCCGCTCGGCTTTTTGCAGCCGGATAAAAATAACGGGAATGCCTTTCTGACGGTCCGCGGCGGTAATTTGATTGGCTCTTGAAATGAGGCCATTGCTGATTTCTTCAGGGAAGTAGCCTAAACTGCCGACCTGATAATCTAAAATAATAATTGCGGTCTTATCGCGGTTAATTGCGGTTTCTGCCATTTCGTGGTTAGCTCCTTCGGTTTATTTCATCTCCAGAGATGATGTATTATTTCAATTCCTGCAAACACCGGTTAAGATAGCCGCGGCATTCCGCGGCGATGCCCATCTGCTGAGACAGCGGGTAGGTAAATGCGCCGACCATTACCAGGGAAAGCGCTTTGTCATAGCCGACACTTTTGAGTTGACTTAGAATCAGAGGATAATCAATTTTGCCACGGCCCAGAATCTGTTCCTCCGGGGTCGCCGGCTCCCGTTCCGGACTGGGATAATCGCGGATGTGGGTATGGACGATTTTTTTACCCAGTTTATGAATTACTTCCGAATAATCCTCTCCGGCTTTATAGATTTCCCTCGGGTCCAGGTTAACGCCCAGCGCGGGGGATTTCACTTCGTTTAAAAGCTGAATCTGCGTCGCCAGGTTATAGACCGAGGCGCCTTTGTGATATTTGACCGCCAGTGTGACGCCCCGGCTTTCGGCCCGTTCGCAGAGTTTGCCGATATATTTGAATTCCTGTTTGGTCAATTCCTTATCGCCGGTTTTACCGCCAGCCGGGATGGCAACGACCGGGATGCTTAATTTTTGGGCGACATCAAACATTTTCGTCACGTATTCTATTTTTTCTTCCGGCGTGCTGCCGTCGGCGTCAAGGTGAATCGCCAACAGCTCGATGCCATGTTTTTTAGCCACCCATTTAATCTCATCGAGATAGGCTTTGCCGGTATCCGGTTCGATATGACGGGCATGAGTTTTCAAACAGGCGAGTTCCGCGCCGTCATAACCGGCCCAGGCTAAATGCTGCAAGGCGCCGTAAAGGTCGAGTTGATTAAAGAGCACGGTGCTGCAAGCTATTTTCATTTTTTCAACCTCCACACATACCTGGTTAACTTGAAAACAGCAACCGACCAGGCGAATTTGATTTCAATCAACGCCCGGTCAATTGTTGCTACCCGTTATATTTTTAAAACATTAATCGCAGGTGATGATGCGGGTGACGGTATCATCCGGGCCGACCCAGACGCCGCCGCGCATATCGTCGCCGTTGCGGCGGAAATCGGAGATAAATTTGCCTTTCTTATCGAAATGACCGACATCCACCCTCTCGGTATAATTGATAAAACTGGGATGTGATAAGTCCATGCCGCCGAGCAAGGCAACGGGGCTCCGGCCCAATACCGGTTTCGGTCGCAGCATCAGACGGAAATTGATGCCGACGATGTAGAACTCATTCTTACCCGCCTGAATCAACAGGCCGGCCCCGCGCGTCGGGTTGCGGTCATTGACGCCGATTAACCCCATGTGGCCTTCGAAATCAACCGGATACAAAAGCCTGCCGTGAATCCCCGGGTCACCTTCTTCGAAAGCATGAATACGCCCGGTGCCCTGATATTTCAGCAGCAGCGGTAAAACCGCGGCGGCCGCCCGGGTGAGCTGAATCCGGCGCTGCTGTTCGGGAGGAATAGTGCCGTCTTCTGCCTGGCTGAAGTGTACGAAATAACCGATGGCATTAAAATCCGCCATGTCATAGAACATGCCGTTCAAATTAGGATGGGATTCAACAATGAAAAGAGGATTATCATCCCGCACATAATTGACATAGACGGCATTGTGCGAAATACGGTCAGGCTGGAAATTATCCGGCGCCAATAAATCCAGATTCGGGGCGAACCACTTCCAGATATCTACGGTTTTGTGCACCGCACCGCCGGAGGGATAAGCCTCGCCGGGAACCGGCCACCAGCCTGCTTCCGCACACCAGACATTGATGAACATCGGGATGTTGTAGGCGGCCTTTCCGGCGCCGGCAATTTCGTTAATAAAGGATGAAATACTCCAGGCTGTCATCAGTTCGCCGGCTTCAACCCCGAAGATTTCCGGCCAGCTGCCGGCAGACTTGCCGCCCGCTTTCTGCCATAAATCATAGACTTCACCCCGGCCGGCTTTTTTCATGGCGGACATCAATTTGGCAGGGACGGGACTATCGTAAACAGCCTGAGCTTCGGGGCCATAGTCGCGTTCGCTGCCGAGGATGCCGGCCTCATTTTCGATTTGCATACCGATGACCGTCTGCTGTTTGCCGTCAACTTCTTTCAGATGTTCGCAGACAGCGGTATAAGCTTTTTTATCCGCCGCGAGGTTAGCTTTGCAATGTGAAGAAAGCACCCAGAGCGTGCCGCCGCTTTGCGTGACCACCCGCCGGTATTTTTTCGGGTTGGCTTTCATATACGCCGGGGCAAAATCCATTACGCCGTTCTTCCAATGGGCGAACCAGAGAAAAATCAGTTTGGATTCATATTTACGGGATATCCTGAGCAGCGTATCGACGCTGGAAAAGTCATATTTACCCTCTTCGGGTTCGATCTGGTCCCAATAAATGGGGACACACATGGTATTGCCGTTACATTGTTTTAATCCCTGAAAACTTCTTTCGATGACAGATTCGTCACGGGCGGTATAACCGCCCATATAAAGGTGATGCCTGCCTAGTGGATAAAACGGTTTCCCGTCTACTTTGAAAATACGCTTGATTTCTGCTGCCATGAAAACCTCCGTCCTTTAATAAAAAATCAGTGAATACCCCCGGGTTTCCGGGGGTATTCACCATTTCAGCGTCACTACAAAATTATTTTACTTTGCTCTGTCGATTGAAAAAAACTAATGTGAGTTTGCGGCTTTGACAGCCGGGTCAATCCAGAACCGGGCCAGATAAGTGCCGGCGGAAGTGGGGCCAGCGCCTGTCGAGGAGACTGCTCCGGCTTGACCGTTGAAACCACCCTTGAGCCACGGCTCGCAGAAACAGAAGTTGTACAATGCGGGCAGGTTAATAACCCAATGCCCGTAGGCAACAAGCTGATTGGCCTTCAACAGGATTGCCTGCATATCGGGTACGGTAGTACAGGCGTTAAAAGCGGTGTAAAGGCCGTTAAAGGTCGGGTCATTAACCTCAGCGTAGTCGGTGGTATAGCCGTACTGGAAGCGTTTTAACTGCGTCACCGGTTCGTAGCTCAGGTTAAGCGAACCGCCGGAGCGCATGGCCATTTGCGGGTCAAGGTGATTAACCTGAACATACTGGGTCCAGGCAGTGGCATCCATAACGTTAATGGCCATATTAATGCCGACGGCCGCCAATTGGGACTGAACGAGTTGCACCAACGTTGTATCGGCATTGCTTGCAACCGTAACACTGGTGGAAAAACCGTTAGGATAGCCGGCCGCTGCGAGCAGCGCTTTCGAATTAGTGGGGTTGTAGGCATATTCAGCCTGGAGGGATGCCGGCCATTTATCATAGGTCCAATCCCAACCGGTCTCTTCATAAGAAGTTAAACCCAGTGGATACGGATAGGCCTGGTTATTATCGTATGTGGAGACAATTAACGGGAAGTTAATTGCCTGCTGCATGGCGATGCGGACATTGAGGTTACTAAATGGGGTAAGGTCGTTCCTCGGGTCGATACTGCAGTTAGAGTTATTCGGGGTTGAGGACTGAATGATTTCAGGGTTCGTCTGGGCCATCGCCTGAGCATTGGTCGGCGAAATGCCGTCCATGGCATCAATCTTACCGACGCGCATGGCCGCTAATGCGGTTTGCTGGTTGGGGATAATAAGGTAAACCAGGGTATTGACGTAAGGAAGTCTATTCTGCGGGTGCCGCTCGTCATAACCCCAATAATTGGGATTCCTGACCAGAGTACAGGCACTGGAATCAACAAAGTCCGCCAGTTGGAACGGGCCGGTGCCGATGGCATGGTTCCACTGGGTGATATTGCCCCACTGCTGGACGGCAGCCGGATTGATTTCCAGGTTATTCACGGCAGTGACCAGCATGGTTTCCAAAATTGTCTCAGGATTGGTGATGTTGAACTGGAAAACAAGGGTAGAACTGGTAGAAGTCAACGAGGTTAAGATTGCGCCGATGGAACTGGCGGCATTAACCGGGTTGGCAAAAGCGCCGAGGCCGTAGTCACGGCTGTAGTCGTACACCATATCAGCGGTGGTGACCTGGGCGCCGTTAGCCGGCGCGATGTTCTGCCAGTAGACATTCTGGCGCAGGTGTAAAACGAAGGTGTTCGGAGAGGTAAATTCCCAGCTGGACATCAGACAGGGAACAACATACTGCGGAGGACGCCAGGTGATACCGTAAGCGAAGACTGATGGGTTTAAAGACCAATCATCCATGCCGGTCCTTTCCGCATAAGTGCACTCAATATTTGTAGCGCCCGTGAGGTAAGGGTCCCAGGTGGTGATATCGCCATTGAGACACATGGTCATGGTGCCGCCGTAAATCGGCGTACCAAGATTATCCCGCCAATTGCCGGTGGAAGTAGTGGAAACGGTAACAGGGGAAACTGAGGTTGTAGGTGTAGTTGAAATCACAGAACTCGTTGTGGACGTAGTTGTGGAAGTTGTTACCATCGTGGTGGTCGTCGGTGTGGTGGTTGAAGAAGTCGTTGAGGTTGAACTGCCGCAAGACGCGAGCAATAGCGAAACAACGATCAAGAAACACAACCCGATCATAAAAATCTTGCTCTTCATTCTATCTCCCTTTTGATTAATGATAAATGTTATACAGTATTAATTAAGAAGCCAGGCCGGATAATGCAGAAATGGATCCGACAGAGTGCAGGACGAAAACCGTAGATTCGCTGTGAAAAAATAATCAGAAATACGTTTTTTATTGTTCTTGCGGCTACACCTCCTTAAAACATACATTACGCCGGGATTTAACAATGATATTGTTCCACTTTCATTCAGAGGGTAATACCGGATATCGAACCCACAAAGTAAGGCTGGCCATGCCACTAACCCCGATTACTCCCAAGGCTCCCTCACGGGAGGGGACGTCTACCACACTTAGCTATGAGTTCAACCACAAAACTCTCAGTACCCTGGAACTCCCCTGGCACGGCCATCCTTACGGTAATTTATTAAATTATCCGTGTTTGCCGGTATGTAATACTTTTTTACCTCCTGAGTAATTATTAGCATGTCTTATCAGGCATGATATTTGATATAGAATATTAAAATCAATACAGCTTACAATAAGAGATGAACCTTTGTCAAATATTTTTCAGATGGTTTTCTCATAATTTGTGCCAATAACACCGATGTCAATGCGCCGCAGAAACAACCGCCAGGCTGGCCGTTCCGGCTGCGACCGCGACGGCGCCGGTTATGCCGCTCACCTGCACCGGCGTATCCTGCTCCGTATCAGTACCGTCCCCTAATTCGCCAAACTGGTTGTAGCCCCAGGCCCACACAGTGCCGTCCGACTTGAGGGCCAGACAGCCGATTCCGGCAGCGACTGCGGTAACGCCGGTGAGACCGGTCACCTGGACGGGGGATTCGACACTGGTACTGGCGATAGTCGATGTTCCGCCGTGGCTGCCGTTGCCCATCTCACCAAACTGGTCGTATCCCCAGGACCAGACTGTGCCATCCGACTTCACTGCCAGCGTATAGCCGTTACCGGCAGAGATGGCGCTGATGCCGGTAATACCGGTAACGTGAACAGGAACCAGACTATCGGTTTCAGTGTTGTTACCAAATTCACCGTAACTGTTGTGCCCCCACGCCCAAATCGTGCCGTCTGAAGCGAGCGCAAGGCAGTGCGAAGCGCCCGCGGCGACAGCAATAATTCCACTGAGTCCGCTTATCTGGACCGGAACATTGCCGTTGACCATGGTCCCGATGCCCAATTCACCAAAAGTATTATTTCCCCAGGTCCAAACGGTGCCGTCTGATTTCAGCGCCAGACTATTGCCGCCACCGGCGCTGATGGCAATTACATTTGTAAGCCCGGTTGCCTGCACAGGGACATTGCTCGGGTCACCGCTTCCATTGCCAAGCTCCCCGTAAGTATTATCACCCCAACTCCAAACCGTGCCGTCCGACTTTAGCGCCATAGCATGGGTCTGACCGACCGAGATAGCAATAATCCCGGTAAGGTTGCTGACCTGCACCGGCACCTCACTGCTGGTAGTAGTGCCGTTACCTAATTCGCCCAGGCCGTTGTTCCCCCAGGCCCAGACCGTGCCATCGGATTTGAGCGCCATGCTGGAGTTCTGTCCGGCAGAAACTGCAATGACACCGGTAAGATTGCTGACCTGAACAGGAGTGGAAGAAGCCGTCATGCTGCCGTTCCCTAAAGTGCCCGAAGTATTTGGTCCCCAGGCCCAGGGATTACCGGGTGTAGTATTAGATTTTATTGAAACGACCGCGGAAGTGGTTGCTGCCACGGCTGTGGTGGTTGCGGACTTAGAACAACCCGCCAGATTCAAAATAATTGCAATAATAATGATCGAAACAGCGATAGCAGTGAGGGTTTTTTTCATTAACAATCTCCTTTAGTGTTGTTGGTATTATCAGCAGGGTATTTGCTACTCGATATGTAATAAGTTATGATATTTGATATCTAACTGTAAAATTTATGGAAAGTATACTATCAGCATAGCATTTTGTCAACTGTTAGTACGATATCAAACCGGAATTATTTTTCGATGGGCGCAGCAGTAGACAGCAATTGAGCGTTTTTAGAAATATTTTACACAGCAGCGCAGCAATATTCCGGCACAATTTTTTCGTAAAACAAATTGAAACAGGAGGCATTAACAAGTGACTGCAATTAAACGAGTATTCCAGGTTAACGGCGAGCCGTTTTATCCCATCGGGAGGCACCGCATCTATATGGCGGGATATCATGTCCGCGACGAATCTGAAATCGAATTAAATTTAAAAGCATCCAAATTATGCGATGCGAACACTGTTTGCCTGGCAATATTCTGGGACCAACTGGAGCCGCAAGAAGGCAAATTCGATTTTTCCAGCATCGATACGACAATTTCCCTCGCCCGGAAATACGACCTGAAGCTGATATTTTTATGGTTTGCCACCTGGAAGAACGGGGTGATGGATTATGCCCCGGAATACATGAAAGCCAATCCTGAAAAATATAAGCGGGTAACCGGGCCGGCGGGCAACAGCATCTGGGTGTTATCTTCACACTGCAAAGCAAACCTAGAAGCCGATAAACGGGCATTCTCTGCATTATGTAAACATTTGAAGAGTATAGACGGCAAACAGCAGACGGTAATCGGATTGCAAGTGGAAAATGAGCCGGGCATTTGCGGCAGCGACCGCGATTACGGGCCGGAGGCGCTGGCGGAATACGAAAGCGCCGTACCGGCGAAATTAATTACCGCAATGAAAAAAGCCGGCAAGGGCCGGGTATACGATATCTGGCAACAAGCCGGCGGCGGTAAGAAGTCCGGCAACTGGCCGGAACTATTCGGGTGGGAAGGCGGTGAAATCATGACCGCCCTGAGCATCGCTTCTTTCATTAACGAAGTAGCGAAGGCGGGTAAAGCGGTCTACGACATCCCGATGTTCATCAATGTGGCCTTAGGCAGCATGGGAATTCCGGGAGAACGCTATTCTTCCGGGGCGGCGGTGGCGAAAACCATTGATATTTACACCTGGTTCGCGCCGTATCTGGACCTGTTTGCGCCGGACAATTTCGGAGCGGATTCCCGAACGCATGAGCTGGCCAATGCGCCGTTTGCCACGGAAACCAACCCGATGTTCATCGTTGAATCTCAACCCAACCTGAACGGGATGTTTGACGACATCGCCAATTTCAATGCCATTGGTTATTTCGTGCATTACGACCAGGACGAAAACGGTGTGATTCCGCCGGAACATGCCCGGAGGGTTTTGCTGACCCGCAGCGTGGCGGCGGCAGTTCCGCTATTATTGAAATATCAGGGCACCGGTAAAATTCAGGCGGTTAACGAACCGCCGGTACGCAGTATTCGCGGCCGGGCGACACAGGATATGGACCTGGACGGTTACTGGGCGACAATTACCTTCGGGGACGGGCACCTGAAAGAAATGGCCAATGAGCCGGGGGCCGGATTGGTTATCCAGGCAAACAAGCACGAATTTTATCTGGCTGGGTTCAATTTCCGGTTTATGCTACGCCCCAAACCGACGCTGGGAAATATGCAATTTACACTGCACGGCCGCGATATGGACCATCCGAGCTATATTAATTTTGTGCTGCGGGTAGACGAAGGACATCTTAATAAGAAAAAAGAATTTGTGTCCGAACGGCGAGTGAACGGCGACGACCTGCGCGGCGGCATCTGGTGCGCCACCAATGATAAGCTCATTAGAATATTGACCTGCGATTAAAAAACGATAAACGCGATAAAAAAGAGGCCGGGATTTTCCGGCCTCTTTCATTTTAATCAGAAATTATCGAGAATTATTTAAGGATGTCAGATTATTCAAGTGCTTTTTTGCTGGCATGTCTGTATAAAACGGGCGAAGGAGCGGTCGTAGGTTTTTTCAACGTCAACCGGGAAAAAACAGGCCGGTATCTGCTGGCGCTGGCGGTGATGGGCGACGCACTCGCAGCATTTACCCCGGCGTTTACAGTTATAGGTGCAGGTACAATTTACTTTGTTGGCTTCGAGAGAGCATTCTAACATATCAAATTATTCTCCTTATGCTGATTGATAACAATGCTGCAGCTTAATGTCCCAGGCTCTTTTTTAATTTACCGTCAATCCAGAACCGGGCGAGGTAGAAACTCGCCATAACAGGGCCGCCGCCGTTCATCCAGAGGGAATGGCCCTGGCCGCTGTAACCTTTGAGCCAGGGCTGATATAATGCGTATCCCTGCGGTTCCAGCAGCGATATTGCAAAATGCTGCCGCAGGGCACGTTCGTTGGCCTCTTTCAGTAAATGACGCAGCTCATCTTCACCCGGTGAAGCATTAGCCTTTTGATAAAGAGCGAATGAAACAGGGTCCGAACGGAATTTTCCAATCTGCCGCTGTGGTTCGTAGGTATGGCCGAACGGGCCGTAAGGACGGTAAATCAATTGGTCGTTTTTATGTTCTTTTTCCACGAAAGTAATCCAGTCTCCCGGTTCCATTGCCCGCATTTCCACGTTTATGCCGATATCCGCGAGGTAGGATAAAATGATTGGCAGCAATTTCATATCCGCCGCGGTGTTGGCGATGACGTTGGTCCTGAACCCGGAGGGATAACCGGCATCAGCCAAAAGCTGCCGGGCCGCCTTCGGGTTGTAAGCATACTCGTTTTTCAGGTCGTGCGGCCAATCCTCATAGGGGAACCCCCAACTGGTCATGTTTCTGGACGTGATGGTGGCCGGATACGGCGCGACGAGTCCCTGATAATACGATTTAGCAATCGCTTCCAGGTTGATTGCCGTTTGCATCGCCCGCCGGACCCGGATATCGCTGAAAGGTTCTCTGTCCATTCTCATTTCTAAACTGGGCGGCGGCGCGACCCCGGCCGGAATCATTTGTATTTCGGGATTTGTTTTTTGTATCGCATGAGCTTGCACCGGCGAACCGACAAACATCACGTCTAGTTTACCGGCACGCATTAAATCCATCGCTTCATTCTCATCGGGAATAATAAGATATTTGACACCGTCAAAATACGGGAGCCGGTTTTGGGGGTGCCGCTGGTCGTATCCCCAATAACCGGGATTTTTAATCAATTCCGCCGATTTACCGGAGACAAAATTTTTTAAGATAAACGGCCCCGTACCGATGGCATGATGCCAATCGCCGACATCTCCCCATTGCCTGACGGCCTCAGGGTTTTCCAGACACTGCGCCAAACTGAAATTATACAAAGTCCAGATGATAGCTTCTTCATTAGCGGTTTTAAATTTAAAGACCACGGTATACCTGTCGGTGGCGGTTACCGATATCAGATCCGGGAATGAATTAACAGCGATATGAAACAGGCTCGGTTTGGTAAAATCGCCGTCCGGACCGTAAAGGCGCTTAAAATGAAATACTACATCGTCCGCGGTGAACTCCCGCCCGTTGGCCGGCGGGATGTTTTGCCAGCGCACACCCCGGCGCAGATGCACGACATGAGTGTGGGGGTCCGTAAACTCCCAGCTTTCTGCCAGATGACCTTTCTTGTACTGCGGAGGGTGCCAACCCAGCCTGTAATTCCACTTTACCGGTTCCAGTGTCCAGTCGTCGCAGACCAGCCTTTCCATCCACACGCCCTGAATGCTACAAAGGTTTGATTCATCAAAATAGGGGTCAAAATTCTGGATGTTACGATTAGCTCGAATGGAAATTTCGCCGCCGTACTGTGGTTCGCCGAGTTTATCCCACCAATTTCCGGTATTTTTTTCCAAATTAATTCCTTTTATTTAATAAGCTGCCCGGCCGGAACCGGTCATCTGACGATGGCAAACCGATAATAACGATAATATCAATATTACCACGTTAAGCGGATGGTGAATAAAGTCGGAGGACGAAAAAACTTGAGAAATCAGAATGCAACTTGTTTTTCCGGTGCATAACAATAAATAGACCGGGCAGAAAAAGCCGCACCTTCAGAAACAAATTATTTTTGAGTCTGGTTGTTATTGAGCAAATTAATGATATCTGCCGGGCTAAGCACATCCTGAATCGAAAGCCAGGAACCGTTGGCGCTGACTTGAACATTATTGAGGACGGTCTTTATGTCCGAATCCTGATTTGAACCTTTTGCCAGTGAAATGACACCGTTAACGGTATTTTCGGCATTTTGAACAGAAAAAGCATCCGTGAAATTGGCGTCCAGACGGAAGCTCAAGTTTAAACCCGGCTGGTTGATGACAAAGCCGATGTTATCAACATTTTGCAAAGACTGCAGTGATAAAAAGGACGATTGGTCTGCATCGTTTCCCAGATGATTGAGCAAGGCGGCCGAGTCCGTAGAAGCGCCGATAATCAAGCCCGAACCTTCCCGGTTCAATGTATCAATGACGCTGCCGCTCAGTGCCGGTTGGGTGCCTTTACTGACATCAATCACATCCTGAACCGCTTTTAAAGAACCGAAGACAAACCGGCTGTTACTTAAAAATACCAGGCAGGACTGGTTCTGAGTTTCGGTATAGACAGTGTAGCCCTGATAGACTGTGGTCGTAAGATTTTGCTGCGTCTGCTGCTTTATTTTAGCGATTGAGGCCGATTCGTTAAAACTCCCGAAGGCAATAACGCCATGATAGGTATCTTGTGTTGCACCAGTTGATTCGATATCGGCAAAATAGACCGCGGTGGAAACGCCTGTGATATCCAGGCCCGTTTTCTGTAACAACTGGGTTTCCGCGGCATCTACGGTTTGCGGCCATGATGGATTGTTCTGGGCCATTTCGGTATAGGCAACCTGAAAAGCGGTGTCGCCGATTATCTGGCCGACCTGCACTTCCACTACCGTATTGGCGGTCCGGGGAATTAATAGTTCAGCAGAATTGTTTGTTCCGGTGCAAGACGCGATTAACGGCAGGATCAGAAATAAAACCAGGCAGACCGGCAGAAATTTTTTCAACATATTCTAAACTCCAATATAAAACGGGCGTTAATTACCAAATTGGAAAAACCGCATTACTATCCCTTTACCTAATATTACACCACTTCAAGATATGCCTTGATATCACTCTTTCAGGCCTTAGAGGTGTTACTTTAGTACCGTAGACAATGTAACCATCACAACTACCATGAATTTCACTTTCAATTGTTGTATAATAAAGCCAAATTTCTTAATTCGTAGAGGCGCGATGGTGAAGACAGAAGACCGGAGTATTTTCCGCGCACGAGAAGGGGACATGGCCGTGATGCTGGACTGCCTGACTGAACTTTTTCAGGAACGCGGCGATGAAGTAATGCCCAAGGATGTGGCGGAACGGATGGAACAGAAATTGCACCGGCACATCCATCACCATGTAGCCGCCTATTTATATACATCACTGGGTTTTGTTACCAGAAGGGTGAGCGTGCATCCCAACGGATGCAAGGTTTACATCATCCCCAACCCCAAACTGCTGGCAGAAAAGCGCGCCCAATTTTGTGATATTGATACCGGCACACCGGGTCAAACCAAGTAAACGACGATTCCAAAACCGGTTAAGGCGATTTACCCCGGAAGCCCAACCCTGCTTGGGTCACTACTATCTGCTTGCATGGGAACTTATTGAGAAAGCAGTCGGTCATTGGCAGTTAGATTGATGATTTTCCGAAAAACGTGGTGGGCGATTCAAGATTCGAACTTGAGACCCCAGTCTTATCAGG
>Ga0187855_10000407_pt1 | contig 38015 bp, 21 predicted proteins | sample June2016WEW_8_10_2_FD_132969 | JGI IMG/M metagenome (GOLD analysis project Ga0187855, IMG submission 132969) | Peatland microbial communities from SPRUCE experiment site at the Marcell Experimental Forest, Minnesota, USA - June2016WEW_8_10 | ecosystem: Environmental > Terrestrial > Soil >... | reverse complement strand
GGCGTGTGTACCGGAATATTCGGGTGCAGGCATGACGGCGGCTGCCACGCGCGATAACGCACGCCTGCCACAAATACGCCGCCTTCGCCCGTGGGGTGCAACGGCACCCGGCGGCCGTTGCACGCGACCACGTAGCGCTCACCGGCCATTCCAGACACTTTCACTTGTAGCCGCTCGACGGATGAGTCCACGTTGCGGACGGTCCCGCTGCCGGAGGCCTCTTCGCCCAACACATGCCACGGTTCCAGCGCGTGCCGCAGCTCCAGCCGCACGCCGCGCCTGGTTACCGAACCGATCAGCGGAAATCGAAACTCGAAGTGCGGAGCAAACCATTCCGTCTGAAAGTCGTACCCGGCTGCGCGCAGGTCCGCCATCACGTCTTCCCAGTCGCGTTGCACAAAGTGAGGCAGCATAAAACGGTCGTGCAGCATGGTTCCCCACCACACGAGCTTTTGGCGGTACGGGCTCTCCCAGAAATGCGCCGTCAGCGCCCGCACCAACAATTGTTGGGTGAGACTCATTTGCGCGTGCGGAGGCATCTCGAAGGCGCGCAGCTCCACCAGGCCGAGCCGCGATCCGGCGGCGTCGGGCGAGTAGAGTTTGTCGATGCAGAACTCGGCGCGATGCGTGTTGCCCGCCAGATCGGTCAGCAGGTGCCGGAAGACGCGATCGGCCAGCCACAGGGGGCTCGCGGAAGCATCCTTGTCCGGAATCTGGTCGAAGGCGATCTCCAGCTCGTAGATGGAATCCGTGCGCGCCTCGTCCACACGCGGATGTTGGCTGGTCGGACCGATAAACAGCCCCGAGAGCAGATAAGACAGAGACGGATGATTGTGCCAGTAACCGATCAGGCTCCGCAACAGATCGGGGCGGCGCAAGAACGGACTGTCCTCCGGAGTGGGGCCGCCGATCACCACGTGGTTTCCGCCGCCGGTGCCCGAGTGTTGTCCGTCCAGCATGAATTTCTCAGTGCCCAACCGGCTCTGGCGCGCGAGCTCGTAGAGCGCGGTGGTGTTTGCCGCAAGCTCGTCCCAGGATGCCGCTGGATGGATGTTAACTTCGATGACACCGGGATCCGGCGTCACTTTCAGCACGGCGATCCGCGGATCCGGGGGAGGCGCGTAACCTTCCAGCAGCACAGGCATTTTGAGATAAGCGGCCGTATCTTCGATGGCGGCCGCCAGATCCAAATAGTCAGCGAGGTACTCGACCGGCGGCATGAAGACGAACAGCTTGCCTTGGCGCGCTTCGACGCAGAGCGCGGGACGCGCAATCCAGGCCGCCGATTCGCCCTTCTCGGGCGGTTTGGCTTTGTCCGCCGCCGGCGCCGGATCGTCCGGAACAGGAGGTGCGTCGAAAAGGTGACGTTTGCGCTCCCGCGTTGCCGGTAGGCGCGCGCGCTTTTCAAAGGGATCCGGTTCGTAGGAATAGAACGCATCTTCCGGCTTGGTCCACGGAAGAGACTCGAGCGGCAAACGGTATCCCATGGACGAATCGCCCGGGACTAGAAACATCTGGCTCGCGGCAAGAAACCAGGGCTGGCTGGTCCAGCGCGGCGTGCCCGACCGCGTCGGGATGCGGCGCAACGGAAGGACGTAGCCGGCTGGCTGGTCCAGCCCCTGTTCGAAAATGCGCGCAAGGCGGGCGCGCTCGATCGGATCCGCGAGCTTGGAATCCAGTGGATCGACGTTGACCGGCAGCTTGCGTTCCTTCCACAGAGAATAGAAGACGTCCTCGTATGCAGCGATAGTGAAAGCAGGGTCCACCTGGAGACGCCGCGTGAGAGCATCGAGAAATTGGCGCGCGTGCTCCGCCGTGTAGCGGTAATTCTTGCCGTCTTCGGCGATGAGGCCGGCGTCCTCCCAAATTGGAACTCCATCCTTGCGCCAGTGGCAACCAAACGCCCAGCGCGGCAGCGGCTCGCCGGGATACCACTTCCCCTGTCCGAAATGCAGCAGACCGCCGGGCGCGAAACGTTGCCGCAGCCTGCCCAGCAGTTCCACGGCACGCTGGCGTTTCATCGGCCCCAGGGCCGCGGTGGTCCATTCGGCTCCGTCGGGGTCGTCCAGAGAAACGAAAGTCGGCTCGCCGCCCATGGTCAGGCGGACGTCTCCGGAGCGGAGATCGGCATCCACCTGATGGCCGAGTTTTTCGATCGCCTGCCACTGTTCGCCGGTATATGGTTTCGTGACGCGAGGGGATTCGTAAATTCGCTCGACCGTCATCTCGTGACTGAACTCGGTATTACAGGGGTCGAGCAGGCCGGAGATGGGCGCGGCGCTACCGGCGTCCGGCGTGCAGGCGAGCGGAATGTGCCCCTCGCCGGCCAGTAGCCCGGAAGTGGGATCGAACCCGATCCAGCCGGCGCCCGGAAGGTACGCTTCGGCCCACGCATGCAGGTCCGTAAAATCGGCGGTGGGGCCGGCCGGTCCTTCCAGCGGCTTCACGTCCGCCACGAGTTGAATCAGATAGCCGGAAACAAAGCGTGCCGCGAGTCCCAGATGACGCATGATCTGGACCAGCAGCCAAGCCGAATCGCGGCATGAGCCGCTGCGCAAAGTGAGGGTTTGGTCGCAAGTCTGCACGCCCGGCTCCAAGCGAATGACGTAGCCGATTTCGCCCTGCACCATTTGATTGAGGCCCACCAGAAAATCCATGGTGCGGGCGCCTCCGCGCGGCACCCTGGCGAGAAAGGCGGAGAGCATGGGTCCGGCAGGCTCGGTTTCGAGGAATGGGCGCAACTCGCGGGCGGCCGAGGGGTCGTAGCAAAACGGGTATTGTTCCGCGTAAGGTTCCAGGAAGAAGTCAAACGGATTGAAGACCGCCATCTCCGCAACCAGATCGACTTCCACGAATAGCTCAGTGGTTGGCTCCGGGAAGACCAACCGCGCGAGGTAGTTGCTTTGCGGATCCTGTTGCCAGTTGATGAAGTGGTTCTTGGGAAGAACTTTCAACGAATATGCGAGGATTGGCGTGCGGCAGTGCGGAGCCGGGCGCAACCTGATCACATGGGGCCCGAGAGATACCCGGCGGTCGTACCGGTAGCGGGTCCGATGGTGAAGCGCAACGTGAATGGCCATGTGATTCTGCGATGCCGGCCGCTATTGTTGTTGCTGCTGCTGCGCGTGCAACTTCTCGGCCTGCTGGTCGTTCTCGAGGAAGCGGGACCATTCTTCGTCCGCGGCAAACTCCTTGTCGGGAGGCAGCACCGCGTCGGAAGGAGTCACCCGGACACGTACCTGCAACTCGGTTTCAGCGGATCCTTTCATCGTGCCCACAGTCGGAGATACGTCGGAGTAATCGCGCCCGATCGCCGTTCGAATGTGCCTGCCGCCCACAATGAGGTTGTTGGTCGGGTCGAACCCCACCCAGCCGATACGCGGAAGAAGCGCCTCGACCCAGGCATGCGTGGCGCCCTCGTCGGAGCGATCCGCGTGCTCCGCATCGCGATGGAGGTAGCCGCTCACATACCGGCACGGAATTCGCAAATTCCGTACGATGCAGATCATGATGTGCGCAAAATCCTGACAAACACCCTGCCGCGACCGGATGGCCTCTTCGATGGCCGTATTGACCCCGGTGCTTCGCTGCACGTAAGAAAAATGTTGGTAAAGCCTGGAGTTCAGCGTCGTCAACAGTTCCAAAGGTTCCCGGCCGCCACGCCGATCGACCCCAAACTCCTGCGCGAGAGCTTCAAGTTCCGGCGAAGTGCGGGCGAAATGGCTGGGCATCAGCATGTCCCAGTAATCCTCCCCAGCGATCATGTCATCCAGTTCGTCCCATGCTCCGGGGCCTAGCGACTCGGGAAGGGGCGCCGGAGTTTCCACATCCACCAGAGCGTCGGCAATGATCGTCAGTTGCCGATGCTGTCCCGGAACGTCGAAATGGTGAACGAGATTGCCGACGTGATCCTGATACGAGAAAACCCTGGCCCGCGGACTTATGGACAGTTGAAAGGTGAAGCACCGCTGCGTGTTCTCGCTGCGCGGCTGCATTCGCAATTCCATTACGCTCTGCCAAACGGGACGGCTGTACCGATAACGAGTGAAATGCCGGATCGCGTAGAACATCAGGCCTCCAGAGCCGACTGGATCGGATAATCGATATACACTGCGTGTACCGCCGCATGCAGGCTCTTGCACTGCTCGATGATACTGTCGAGATAACGATGCAACCCGCCCGTCATGATTTCGGCAATCTGAACGTAAGCGAGAGACGCGCGCAGCCGTCCGGCGATGCGTTCGATCCGGCCGGCCGCGTGTGTGAAAGACGTCTCCGAGATGGCGGCGATCGCTGCGCCGATCCGCTCGACCGCGTAGCGCACCGAATGCGGGAACTCGGGATTCAGTAACAGAAACTCGGCCATCGAGTCGGGCTTCAGATCGGCCGTGTACACTTTGCAGTACGACTCAAAAGCGGCGCAGCTTGCCAGCAGCCCTACCCAGTCCAGGTCGTCCGCTTGCCCGGCGGCCGCGAAATACGCATCCAGCAGAACCGGCAATGCACAAGAACGTTCCATGTACTTGCCCAGTTGAATGAAATGCCAGCCCTCGCCGTGATTCATCGTAGCGGCCGTCACACCGTGAAACTGGTAGGAACCTTCGCGCACGGCGGCCACCAGCCGCAGCGGATCGGAGTCCGTCTCCAGCCTGGGGTTAGCCTGCGTCACCTGGTGATACAAGCGGTTCAAGGCTTCCCACATCTCCGAACTGATTTGCTCGCGAACCTGGCCGGCATTCTCGCGGCTTTCCGCGATGCAGGAGACGATCGACGATTCGAAGCCGGGATCGCTGGTCAGCTTGATCATGGCCATTTGCGGGTCGATGCCGCCGGCATTCGACGCGATGCCCAGAGACGCCATGATGCGATGCCATCGCTCCTCGGTGGAAAGCTTAGAGGGATTCAGCATCAGGTTGTAATTCGCCTCCAATACGCGCGCGCAGTGATCGGCCCGCTCGAAATAGCGGCTCATCCAGTAGAGACTGTCGGCTACCCGGGAAAGCATTGGACCACCCCAATGTTCAGTTCTGCAATACCCATGTGTCCTTCGAACCTCCGCCCTGCGATGAATTTACCACGAGAGAACCCTTGCGCAGAGCGACGCGCGTGAGCCCTCCAGGAACAATGGTGACCTTTTCTCCAAAGAGCACGTATGGCCGCAGATCTACGTGCCGCGGCTCAATCCGGCCATTCATAAAACAGGGAGCGGCCGACAGCGTCAGCGTCGGCTGCGCGATGTAATTTCTGGGATCCGCCAGAATCTTATCGCGGAATTCGGCTTGTTGCTCGCGGCTGCTGTGTGGACCGATGAGCATGCCGTAACCGCCGGACTCGCCCACGGCCTTCACCACATATTTTTCCAGGTTTCCGCAGACGTGCTCGCGCTCCGCGCGGTCCGTCATCAGAAAGGTCTCGACGTTATCGACGATGGGATCCTCGCCGAGATAGTATCGAATGATTTTGGGAACGTAGGAATAGATTGCTTTATCGTCGGCGACTCCCGTGCCGAGAGCGTTCGCGAGCACCACGTTGCCCGCGCGGTAGGCGTTGAAGAGCCCCGCGGCGCCCAGGGAAGAGTCGGCGCGGAACGCTAGCGGATCGACGAAATCGTCATCCACCCGGCGGTATATGACGTCGACCCGCTGCAGACCGGAGGTCGTCCGCATGTAAACGGTATTATCGTGCACCACCAGATCGCGGCCCTCAACCAGCTCGATTCCCATTTGCCTGGCAAGGAATGCGTGCTCGAAATAAGCGGAGTTGTAGATGCCCGGGGTGAGCAGGACGATGGTGGACCGGCCCTCAGGCGCGAGCGAACGAAGCGTGGAGAAGAGCGCCTGGCTATATTGCTCGATGGGCCGCACGCCGCATCTTCGAAACAGCGCCGGGAAGATCTGCTTCATCACCTTGCGGCTGGTCAGCATATACGAGACGCCGCTGGGCACCCGCAGATTGTCCTCGAGAACCACGAACCTGCCGTCTGGGAGGCGGATCAGGTCGGTGCCGGCCACGCTGACATAAACGTCGCGCGGAACTTTGACCCCGTGCATTTGCCTGCGGAAGTGTTTGCAGGTATAAATAATCTCGCCGGGGATGACCCGGTCCTTCAGGATGCGGCCCTCGTGATAAACGTCGGCGAGAAAGAAGTTGAGAGCCGTGATGCGCTGCGTGAGACCGCGCTCAATGGTCGCCCATTCCGAGCTGGTGATGATCCTGGGCAGCAAATCGTGCGGAAAGATCTGCTCCGTGGCCTCGGTACGGCCGTATACGGTAAAGGTGATGCCCTGGTTGAAGAACGAGAGATCGGCTTCCTTCTTGCTGCGGTGCAGTTCTTCGGGTGGCAGATTCAGAAGTTGCGCATAGAGATTCTTATAATGCGGCCGGGGGCGTCCCCGTTTTCGGAACATTTCGTCATAAGCCGCGTCAATCTCGTAATCGGAGAACGGCGCCGGCATCGGGTGGTCGGCGGATTGTGCGGGCATGGACATATTCCACGACGTCGTCTAAATCCGGAAACCGTTCGACGGGGAATAGGACCGGAGACGGAACCTACAGCACGAGTATAGCTCTCCTTGCAACTACGTTCTACTCGTTTGTTTGCGCCTAGTACGGCTATACGGCGATCCGGAGTCCCCCTTCCCGTCGCCGCGCAATGTATGAATCCTCCCGATTCGTGCGTCCCGCCAATCAAACCGCTGGCACTCCGGGTGTCTTTCGCTAAACTAAAGGGACGGCCGAGGTGCGTAACGGCCGTTTCTGTACGCCCGCTGGCGCCAGGCTCGCGCCCACCCGATGGTCATTGAGAAGAATCATGCGGATCCGCCTTGGATATGACATTCAGTTTGAACTGCCTGTTTCGGCGCCGATCGTCGCAATGCTTAACGTGCATCCATCGCGCGCGGGCGACCTCCTGGAACCCGACCGGCTTGGGATTGAGCCGGAAGTGAAACAGGAGCAATATACCGATTCCTTCGGCAACCTCTGCTGCCGGTTTACCGCTCCTGCCGGGCGGATTCGGCTCTGGAATTCGACGCTCATCGAAGACTCCGGGAAGGTGGACCCGCACGATTGCTCCGCACGCGAAATTCCTGTGGCGGATCTGCCGCCGGAAACACTTCAGTTCCTGCTGAGCAGCCGCTACTGCGAAGTGGATCTGCTGTCGAACACCGCGGCCCAGTTGTTCGGAGGCGTCGCGCCGGGCTGGCAGCGGGTGCAGGCAATCTGCGACTGGGTGCATCGGCACGTCACTTTCGGCTACGAGTTTGCCAGCGCGACAAAAACCGCGCTCGATGTATACCGGGACCGGACGGGCGTGTGCCGGGACTTTCAGCACCTCGCGATTACCATCTGCCGGTCCTTAAATATTCCAGCACGCTACGCAACTGGATATCTGGGTGACATCGGCGTTCCGCCCACCGACGCTCCAATGGACTTCAGCGCCTGGTTCGAGGTGTACCTCGAAGGCCGCTGGTGGGCTTTTGATGCGAGGAATAACGAGCCCCGCATCGGACGGGTGCTGATGGCCATGGGCCGTGACGCCACGGACGTTGCGATCACCACTTCATTCGGCGATGCCCGACTGGTTCATTTCGAAGTTACTACTGACGAAGTGACTGCGCCCTTGGAACGTCTCGAGGTTTGATGGGAGGGTCGATCCCTGGGCTCGCGGCAAACAGCCCGACGATCGGGTTCGTGGCAGAACGCGGCGGTTCGAGTGAAGGCACTCTTCAATGGCGACAGGCAGCCGCTAAAAATGCGGTGCTTGCTCAGACTTCGTACGGTACGGTCGTAGCCAAATTCCTCGGCGTAGCACTTCCTTCCCCCGAATCAACTCCTGGGACAAATCGGACCAGTGGTCCGAACTGGACTAGGAACGCGTTCTATCCTCGCCCAGGAGGGTATGATGGGGCGGGAAGATTTCGATGACCGCTATTGAATCGCCAGATATTGTCGCAACTCGGGATGGACGCATACGGCTGGACGTTAGAATTCAGTATGCTGTCGATCTGGTCAGCGGAAATCACGACAAGCCCCTCGGTGTGCCGGATCTGGCGCGGGCAGTTGGGTTGTCCGTGTCCTACTTCTCACATTTGTTCCGAGACAATGTCGGCGTAAGCCCGGCCAAATTCCTGTGGGAGTTGAGAATGCGGGAAGCTGAACAGCTTGTCAAAACAACTACGTTACCAGTGAGGGCCATATTGGAGTCGGTGGGCGCCACCGATCATAGTCATTTCGTGCGTAGGTTTGCACGACGCTATGGTTTAGCACCCTCCCGGTACCGAGCCGAGGGCGGGCGTTCAGTGAAAGCCGCAGTAAGCTAAGGCATAGCGTCTTTTAGGCGAGTTCCACACTCTGTTTCACATCAGGCGGGCCGAAAAACGCCCTCACGGGGCCATCCGCGCCGTGGACATCTTCAGCGTCCGCTACGTTCGCGCCGTCAACAAAAGCGTGGGCTGGCACCATGGGCCAGCATGGTCCGCTGCATATTGTGCTTGCCGAAGACACTGGGCCGCATAGATAGGTTCGCGGAAGCTACAACGTGAACGTGCTCCTGCCCGGGGAGGCCTTTGCAGCCTGCGAAAACCTCCAGCGGCATCCCGCTGTTGGGTAGGGCTGTCATGTGTCAGAGCGACGGGATGAAGGGAAGGGCAAGAAACCAACCTCGAGTGCTTAGGGCCGTTCATTGCTTCGTGCCGGCTAACGGACGCCGCGACGGTGCTACTGGAACGTAATAGTTACGTTGTTGGCTGTCAGTCCATCCACGGTCGTACTTACGGTCACTGGGCCCGCTCCGGCGAGCGAGTCCGGCAGCACCACGTTGATCTGGTCCTCCCCCGCATACTGCCCGGGCCAGGCGGAATACAGCACTTGTTCCGAGGCTGTACCGATGAGCACAGTAGTGCCACTCGCGCCGGATCCCTTGTCAAACCCGGTGCCGTATAGCAGCAGATACAGCGTGTCTCCCCCAAATACGATCGGGGATGCAACGAACTGTTTCGTGCCTTGATCATAGGTGGCAACATTCTCATAGGTCACGGTGCCGTCGGACTTCACGCGCTGAATCAACGCGGCGGCCACGCCTTGTCCGTTGCCATTGGCTGTGAAGATCGTGGGGGCTACGGAAGTCACTTCCAGTATCCCCTGAGCCACTGCCATCCCACTGTTCAACACCTTGGCTGTCACCAGGCCCGTCGCCGTGCCGGAGGGAATCTGATAATTGATCTGGCCGGGCGACACATACAGAAGCGGAGCGAACGACACATTCCCGGCAGCATCGGTCAACTGCACCTGAGTATTCTGGAGTTGAGTTGGCAGCGGAAGAGTGGCCTGCTCCGTCCCCGGCGCCAGCCCGCTGCCATAACCGGCGACCAGCGTGCCCGGAGCCACGTTATAGCCGTAGGATGCGGCGGCCGATGCCGTCCGGAACGAGCCTGGCGGCAGATGGGCCAGAAGCGTCGGCAACTGCTCCTGGTCGGTCGTGAAGTTGTTCGACGGCTGCACGGAAAGCAAGCTGCATGAGCAAGTTGGCACGGTTGCCCATAACTCCCCGGCCGCCCAATAGGTGCCTGGCATCTTCGCCTGATCGAGGATAGTCAGGAAATTGTCCAGTACGGCCAGCCAGCGTGTGTCATTGCTCGGAATTCCATACTCGCCCAGATAACATTGGACATTGTTGGTGGTGCACCAGTCCACGAAGAAGCTCACGCGCACGACGCCTACCTGGGCCAGATCCGGATTGGCCGCCAGCTCCTGATCGTAAGTCTCGGCATAAGTGCCGCTGCCATCGGAATCGAAATACTGGTGGGCTTCATAATAGTAGTTATTGGCGGGGTCGCTAATGAAGCTCGCGTTGCCGTTATAAAATGGCCAACCTTCAGCGCTGCTCCAGCCATCGCCGGGAACCATGATCAGCTTGTTGTCGCCGTTGGCGCGGATGGCGGAAACCACGGTCTGTGCGGTCGTGCTCCAGTTCGCCGTGCCCATGTCGTGCGGCTCGTTCATCAGGTCGTAAGCCACTACGGCGGGTTCATCCTTGAACACGTTGGACATCTGGACCCAGAAATCGGCCAGGTCGGCGGTGGTCACGTTGACGGGACTGCCGGGGCAGGGATTGTCGATGATGCATGGATTCGCGACTTGGTTTTCGGTGGGGGCATAGCGGGCCTGATTGTGGGGGACGATGCTGACGAAAGCGCCGACCGCCTTGGCGTATGCGACGTCGTTTTGCAGGTATCCCAGATTGGTGGGATCGAGCGGCCCGCCCAGCACGGGCTGCAGGCGCTCCCACTGCACTTGAAGGCGAATGAACCCTAAAGCTCTGGCGGCAAAATAGTCGAAAGTCGGCGCGGTGGGATAGCTGTACTCGGTGCCGTACTGTGCGCTGATCGGGTCGCCCCATTCCGCCTGGGAAACGTTGACGCCGCGTATGTACTGCCCGGCCGCTTCACCCGCAAGACTTAACAGCGCGGCTGCAAGCACAAGGACAGGTCGCATCATGGCTCACCTCTCGAAGACGCAGTATATCAATCGGCGGGAAGTCGGACCAGTATGGCAAGCGCTCAGCGCACTCCCGGTGACTGGGCCTTGATTTGCAGCCGCCCGAAGCGAAATCCGGCACGAAGTTGACCGGAGATCATGAAACATAGTCAGCGGATGCGGCTAGCCCCGCTCGACCGCGCGGTGCCAACGGTCGCAGCGATCCGGCTTCATGCCCGCCAGCGGCAGGTCACGGCGATTTCGAGGTTCTCCGGTTCGATCCGCAGTATCATGCGTGAAATCCTACACGACCGTGTAACAGGCTCCTTGAGGCCCATTCGCGCAATAGTAAAGCCATTAGTTTCAAAGAAGTACAGGTCGTTACAGATCCCGAGTTCTGTTAGCAACGTAAGTTTACATTTTGAACATTGTTTCGCCACCACCCGGCAGAATGTGTATAATTCCTCCATATGGGGGAGGTTGTGCAGAGTGGAGATCGACCCGCAAGCGTCGACTCCGAACGCGCGGAGCTTGGGGTTGTTCTTGCATCCCAGACTTTCGCGCGTTCACAGCGGCTGGTGAAGCTGCTTGAGTACATCTCGGAAAAGTATTTTCAGGGTCAAGCCAATCAGGTTGGCGAATACAGCATTGCGACAGAAGTCTTGGGGCGCCCCGCTAGTTTCGACTCTGCGGAAGACGCCATCGCCAGGGTGGAAATCCATCGTCTGCGAAAAAAACTGCGGGACTACTATGCCACGGAGGGGGCGCATCGGCCGCTGAAGATCGTCATCCCGTCGGGCATGTATACGCCGATGTTCCTTCATGAAGGGAACTCCACGGTGTCGGCGCCCGTGAATGGAGAAGAGCATGGCGAGACTGGAGGAGCGGGACACGTGCCAGTTCCGGAGCCATACCCGGACGCTCCCGCACAGCCGCCTCCCGAGCCCGCCGCTCCCACGGCATGGAACAGGTTGCTGCTATACGCCGCTGTCGCCGTGATAGTGGCGACGACCGTGGCGGTATACGTAATTCTGCGAACCAGAACCATTTCTGGGCCAGGGATAACGCCGACTCACCTTCCCCAGCCACCCGCCGTCCTTCCAGCCGATAATGCCATCCGCATCATCGCCGGGTACGACCGAAATTACATCGACCATTACGGGCACGCTTGGCAAGCAGACCGTTTCTTTGAAGGCGGTGGCAGGTCGGGAGCGCCGTACCGGCAGTTTGTCGCGCGCACGTCCGATCCGCTCCTCTATCAAAGTGGACGCCTGGGGGTGGCTGGTTACAACATCCCCCTGAAGCCCGGTAATTACGAGCTGAAGCTGCATTTCGTCGAATCGGTTTACGGCCCCGGCCTGGAGACGGGTGGCGGTGAGAATAGCCGGGTATTCGACATCCTGGCGAATGGCAAGCTGCTGGTGGATGGCTTTGACATCGTGTCGGACGCCGGGGGACCGCAGATTGCCGACGTCCGGGTGTTCAAGGATATGCAACCTGCCCCAGACGGTTTTCTGCGAGTCACTTTCCACGCCAGGCGCGAGCAGCCGATCATCGATGCCCTCGAGGTGGAGCCGGCGCCGCTGCACAAGATCAACCCGATCCGGGTCGTCACGCAACCCAATTCGGTCACCGATTCGCAGGGACAAGTCTGGGCGCCAGACAACTATTATATGGGGGGCATGATCTCCAACCACTGGAGATCGGTTTCCGGCACTCCGGATGCGGACTTGTTCGGCCACGAGCGATACGGCCACTTTTCGTATGCCATCCCGGTGGCGGCTGGCAGCTACACAGTGAACCTGTATTTCGCGGAGACGTACTGGGGTCCGGAAAACGAGGGAGTCAACGGAGTTGGCCAGCGGGTCTTCGATGTCTACTGCAATGGAGCGGCGCTGCTACGGAATTTTGACATTTTCAAGGAAGCTGGCGCCAACCGGGCATTGATCAAGAAGTTCCACGGGTTACGGCCTAACGGTCAGGGGAAATTGAAACTGGAATTCGTTCCAGTGGCGAATTACGGATCCGTGTTCGCCATTGAGGTCCTGGACGAAGGCCGGTAGCGAGGGTTGGCAGGCGGAAGCGCCTGCCCCACCGCCTGCGCGAAAGGTTGGCAGGCGAAAGCGCCTGCCCCACCGCCTGCGCGAAAGGTTGGCAGGCGGAAGCGCCTGCCCCACCGCTACTGCGGCGAACGCGCGGCGGCCTGCTCGAGTTGGGGCAGTTGCTGCCGTACTAGGGCGGCATCGTTGGCGTTGGGCGCGAGTTCCAAATAGGTCCGGAAGCATTTGGCCGATTCGCTGTATTCGTGCTTTTGCGCCAGGATGAGACCCAGCACATAGCTCAGCCGCGCAACCTTACGCTCTTTGTCCACGCGCAGCCCCTCGCGCGCGGCGCGCTCGGCGTCCTCCATTTTATTCAGCTTCGCGTTGGCGACGGCATTGAAAACGTAAGCCCCAGGGAAGTCCTCAGGATCGAGTTGGATCCAAGCGCGGGAGTACTTCTCCGATTCTGCCCAATCGCCTTGCCGGTCCGCCAGCGCGGTGAGGCTCTCATAGGGCATCACGAACTTCGGATCGCTCCGCACAGATTCCGTCCAGGCGGCAATGGCGCCGGCAATGTCGGCCCGGTTCTGACGCACCAAGCCGAGCTGGTACCACGCAATCGCGAACTTGGGATATGCCGCGACCGCTTTTTCCAGGTCGCCCGCCGCCGCGTTCCATTTCTGCTCCCGCATGGCTGCCATAGCCTTTTCATAGGCCTTCCGGGCATTCGGAGGCGCCTCCAGCGTGGTCGCGCTGACGCTAAGAGCGCTGGCGCGCGATAATGGATGCAAATGGATCGTGCCGACCCGCGCATCGTCCATGGTATCCTTGATCTCCATGCTGACGCGGTCCGACCGGAAGCCGGAAAGAACCGCCTCCAGCTCGCAGTCTCTTAGCGCACTCGTGATCGGGTTGGAATACTGGGTCGAGTTGCCAAAAGGCTTGTTCTGGTCGGCAGCTTGCGCGGCCGGCTGGGTGGCATCCCCCGCTCCTTGATCCCCGCTGGGATCCACCTTGAAACTAAAGTGCCCCTTGGTGTCGGCCCAAGCCGCGAAACTTCTGTGGGCGCCGCAAACTCGTTGAATGAGCACCGGACTTGCCGGTGGCGATCCATCATCGAGCATCACTTGGCCCGAAAAAAAAACGACTCGCTCGGAACTCTTGCTGAGATCGGCACGCCCCGGAAGCTGGCCCCATCCTCCGGCGGCGGTAGCCAATAGCACTACCGCAAATCCCCACATTCGGGAACCCATAACGCCTCCAAGCAAAACTTACTTCATTATGCGCCTGCCGCCCGCCAAATGGAATATGCGCAGCCTCCTATTGCGGACATTACCGGACTATTTTGCAGACTCCTTAACACGAATCACACGGTCGGCAGTCACATTTTGCAGCCTCTGAATGACGCCGGAGGGCCAGCGGATCTCCACCAGGCCGGCGGTGCCATCGGCGCCCAAGCCGAAATGCACGGGGCCGGCGCTCGATGACGCATAGCAAGCGCTGGTGGTCATATGATTGAACTGCGTCCCACTCTTGGTGGTGACCTGGATCGCCGCGCCGATCCCGTCCCGATTGCTCTTGGTTCCTTCCAGCGCGATATCGAGCCAGTGACCGCTGCCCTCACTCCGGTTCATCCAGATCTCTGCCGGTTTGCCCAAACCTGTCGCGACGACATCTACGCGTCCGTCGCCGTCCAGGTCGCCCAACGCGCAGCCCCGATGGCGCGCCGGCCCGGACGCGTCCAAGCCAGCCTCTTCGGTGAGCGCCTGCCATTTGCCACTGGCTCCCAGGTTTCGAAAAACAGAGTTATGCTGCGCGACCACAACGCCGGGCAGCGCGAGGGAAACGACATCGCCGCGTGTGACAAACAGGTCTTTCCAGCCATCATTGTCTAAGTCGTAGAGAGCGGCGCCGAAGCCGGCCATAGGAAAGCTCTGCGCACGCATACCACTCTCGGCGGTGATCTCGCGGAAGTCACGTCCGCCGATGTTCTTCAGAAGCGGGAAGGTTTGCTTGCTCAGCGCTACGTAAGCCACATCCGGATAGCCATCGTTGTCGAAGTCGCGGAAATCCAGTCCCATCCCCGATATGAAGTTCCCGTCCTCGACCAGGGCCACGCCAGCCTGGAACGCAACCTCTTCGAACTGCCTGCCGGTGTTGTGAAACAGGAAGTTGTAGTAAGCGTCGTTCGTGACGAAAATGTCGGGGCGTCCATCGCGATCGTAGTCGGCTACGCCGGCGCCCATCCCCTTGCCGACGTGTCCGCGAATGCCCCATTGTTCGGAGACATCCTCAAACGTTCCATCGCCCTTGTTCAGGAAAAGCCGATTGGGCAGGCCTTTGTAGTGGGCCGGGCTGCAGTATTCGGAATCGCCCCCATGAAAGCAGCGCGGCTCGTTCGTGTAATCCCACTGCATGTAGTTGACGACGAATAGATCGAGGAGGCCGTCGTTGTTCACGTCCACCCAGGCGGCGGCCACGGCCCAGAGGGGCCCATACTGCGGGTCGGGATGATCGAGGCCTGCCTTGGCCGTCACGTCGGTGAAGGTGCCGTTGCGGTTGTTGTGATATAGGGTGTTGCGATGAACACCTGCCACGAACAGGTCCGGGTAGCCATCGTTGTCATAATCGCCCACGGCTACGCCGATGTCATAACCCGCGCCGGCCAGCCCTGCCTCTTTGGTTACGTCGGTGAACACTCCATTCCCGTCGTTGCGAAACAGGCGGTTCTGGAACTTGGGGTCGTCCTTCTTGAGGGTAGCGATGTTGGCGCCGTTGGCGAAGAAGATATCCGGCCGTCCGTCCTGGTTGTAGTCGAAGACGGCCACGCCTCCGGCCATGGCGGCTGGAGCGTGACGTGATGTTGTCTCGTCGTTCTCCAGGCGGAAAGAAATTGGCTTAAGCGAAAAGCGGATGGGAGAAGATGAGGCCGAGCGGACCGGAGCGGCGCGGGCGCCGAAAAATGCAAGGATAGAAATGGCGGCCGCCCCTGCGGCTACCACAGTCCTTCGCCCTGCCACTGGATGAGCCAACAAGGGTCAGAATACCTCACGTTAAAAGAAAAAGGGGACGGCTCGCGCCGCCCCCTCTCTGCGATCGCGCGGGGCGCAGTCTAGAAGCTATACTTGAGTCCGAACTCGATCACGCGCCGTCCGGTGTCGTATTGCGGTTTACCGTTGGTAACATCGTTTTGGTTCGTGTTGGTCAGGGCGCCGGTGGTGGGGTCCTTGAACACCAGCGACAGATCCGCATTGTTGCCGAGAGCGTTGAACGTGGGCAGCGGGTGGTTCAGGAAGTTGAACGCCTCGAACCTGAGCTGAACGTTGTGATGCTCTTTGAACCTGAAATTCTTGAATAGCGACAGATCGCTATTGAAGAAGGCCGGACCCTTGATGTAGGGCCAGACCGCCGGACCGAATTGCCCGGGCGCCGGCGGCGCGAAGCAACTCGGATTGAAGTACTGCCCCGACGAAAGGCCCTTGGTCGGGTTACAAGTCAGAATGGGCGGCAGCAGCGTTGGGGCATTGGTCCCCAGGTAAGTATTCGGGCCCACCGAACCCGCCGTCACGCTGCCGTATGCGGCGTTCAGGACTCCGTTGGGTGAGTTAGGCTGCAGCGGCGGACCGCTCTGCGCCTGCGTGATGCCAGAGAGCTCCCATCCGTTGACCACGCCACCGAGGAACGGGTTGCCATGGACCGGACTGGGCAGGTTGTAAATATACGCAGCATTGAAGATGCTTGTATGGTCGTAAGCGAGAGGGCCGTAGTTGGCTGTCAGGCTGAAGGGATCGACTGCCACGCCGGCAGCGTTGCCATTGCCAGTGTAACCATCGCGGATACCCATCACTTTGCTGAACGTGTAGTTGGTGGTGAACGTGAAATGCCCCGTCTGTTTCTGCCAGCTCGCGATGAACCCGTTGTAGTTGGAATAGCTGCCGTGTTGCAGCAACTGTATTCCCGTGTAATTGTGCAACGGGTAATAGTCGTTGGTCGGGAAGTTGGAAGCGAACGGGCTGTTGATCGCGCCGGTCAACGGATCGGGTCCAAAGAAGGCCCCTACCGGGATTTTGTCTATGTTGGACAAGCCGCTATCGAGGATCTGGTCGTGGGTGCGGCTGCCGGCGTACTGGAGTTCTATCAGCGAGTTTAACGGTCCCCGCTGCGAAACGGTGAAGTTAAAGCTTTCGGTGTACGGAGTCGCGGCGTCGCCTTCCTGCATCAGGCCCGTCACGGTGGTCCCCAGCCCGGCGGGTCCCAGCGACGGCGAGAACTGGTTGAACGATTGGTAGCCGATGCAGCAATTCCAGGTGGTGGTCTCGTTGACCACGCCCAGCGGTGCGCCGTAAGAGGCGCCGGTGACATCGTTGTTCGAGAGCTGATACCGATACACGCCGAAGCCGCCCCGGAGCACGGTCTTGCCGGTGCCAAAAATATCCCAGGCCACGCCCAGGCGAGGCTCGTAGAAGAACAACTTTGACGGGAATCCGGATCTCGGAATGCTGGAGTCGATCGAATTCCACTCCAAACCGGTCCAAGGCCCGGCCGCAGAGGTATTGACGTACGTAGCCGGGTTCCACACGGCCAAGCCGGGGCCCCCTTCCGCATACCAATTCCCCATGTGATCAAACCGGAGTCCTAGGGTGAGGGTGAGCCGGCGATTGACCTTCCATTGGTCGTTGGCATACAGGGAGTATTGGTGGTAATAGCCGTTTTCCACCGGCGCGGAGTTTGCCTGGTAAAAGCTCGTGAGGCGGCCGAGCGCGAAATCCGCCGCCGGGTTTCCGGTGCTGTTGGCTCCGTAGCTTTCAAACTCGATCACGCCCTGGTTCGCATCCAGGAAGTTGCTGGCGGCTTGCCAGTTCCGGGCAAAGTCCCAGTAAACGCCGAACTTGAGTGTATGGGTGCCCAGCACTTTGGATATGTTGTCGGAAATGTTGGGCGTCGATGAATACTTGCCGAAATCTCCACCAGTAAATTTCTGGCCGAAAGTCGGCGCAAAGTAACCCGGAACGCCATTACCCCAACTGAGTTCGTCGGGGATCTGGGGCGTGTACGGGTTCGCGAACAGACCGACCATGTTGAAACCGATCTTCGATGGATTTACCGCGGCGGGATCGGCCAGCGCGATAGGATTGAGGAACGTGGCCTCTGCAAACACGAACTCGTTGGTCAGCGTGGGAGAAAAGATGTGCGTAACGTTGGCGCTGTAAACGTTGGAAACCTGGTTGGCAGGCATCGACGACGGATACGGTAGGTCGCTATTGGTGCCCCACCAGACGCTGATGGGGTTTAGGTCCGTTTCACGCTGGCGGTTCCAGGAGAAGAACACCTTAGTCCGCTCGCTGATGTTGTAGTCGCCGCGCACGCGCAGTTCGTAACGATCCACCGGGGTGTCGCTTAGGTATTGATAATTAGCGCCGGCGGGGTTCGATTGGGGGTTTATATTCGGCTGGGGAAAAGTCGAATAGTAAGCAGCCGAGTTCGGATCGAGCAGGTTGGTGGGAATCATGCCGCCCGGTAGGGTAAGGCCGTTGGTGCAACCATTCGACCCGGAGCAGGGCGCTACCGCATCCCCACCGAAAGGACCGTTCTTGAAATTACTGCCCAGCGATGCGATGTAGGAGGGGCTGAAGTTGCCTTGCATCATTTGCTGCGTAGGAACGAAGCGCTGAATCAGGGACCCCTCGGGGTTTTGCCGCATGTCCTCGTACGCGACGTAGAAGAATAACTTATCGTGGTTCCTGTTGAAGTTGGTGTGGGGAATGATCACTGGGCCGCCGAAATCGGCGCCAGGATAGTAATAAGAATCCTGCGGAGCCGCCGTGGCGGTCGCGTTGAAGAGTGAATTCGTGGCATTGAACACACCGTTGCGGGCATAGAGGTAGGCATCGCCGTGGAACTGGGCTGAGCCGCTCTTGCCGATCGCCTGGAAGGTGATTGGACCTTTGGCGAATTCCGCCCCATAGGAGTTAGTCAGGATCGAAACTTCCTGGATCTGATTCTGGTTGATGTTGGAGGTTTGCGTTCCCTGGTTGCCTGGGTCCAGCAGATTTGCGCCATCGGAGGTCATCGTCATACCGCCATAGGGCTGCGTGCCCTGTGCGGAGAAGGAACCGATCGGGCCCGTGTTGCTCTGCGTCACCAAGCTGCTAAACATGCTCTGGCCGAGGCCATTGTTCATTCCCATGCCAGGCATGATCTTGATCAACTCGGCCGCATCGCGTCCTTGAATGGCCAAGTCGGTAATCATGTGGGTGTTCAGCGTCTGGCTGGATTGGCCGGTGTCCGTCGGGACTGCGGCGTCGCCTGCCGCCACAACCTCCACTTCCTGCTTCGACGTGCCCACCTGCAGTGCGATGTTTGGCAGGGTCACGTTGGCGGCTTGCGTGAACTCGATGTCCTTCTCTTCCCACGTCGTGAACCCGGGCGCCGAGATGGTCACGTTGTAGGTCGCCGGCTGCACGGCCAGGAAGTTGAAAAAGCCGCTGCCATTGGATACCGTGCTGCGGGTCGAGTTGGTGGCCTGATTCGTGAGCACAATCTTGGCCTGAGGCACAACCGCCCCGGTCGAGTCCACAACCGTACCGCTGAGCGACCCGGTAGACACCTGGCCGAAAGCGGACAACTGGAAAAGAACAACCGCCAACAGCAAGGTGGCGATGAGATTTCGTGTTCGAGCGTCCTCTAATACGCGGAGAACGTGCAACTTGGCTGATTTAAGCATTTCCCCCTCAATTCTTCCCTTTTTCGGCGGGCCTCAGAAGCCGCCGTATACCCCAAACTGAGCACACCCCATGCTGGCAGCAGACCAGCACTTGCGACGAAGCGAAATCAGTATAACGCAAGAACGCGCAGGCTTCTAGTATTTTTTAATTATTCGCACTCGTTTGAAGGCGTAACGGACCCGAAGGTTAGTTTTTGTTAAGTTAATTGTTTGCAATAGTGTACGTAACGTTAGTAACCGGGCTGAGCCGTCCCTCGCAACACCAGTGTACGGGTTGTTACAGAAACACCGGTATGTAAATTACCGACAAGTCAGCGGGTTTGCAGCGCGATTCTTGAGCGAAGATTCGATCGGCCCGCCAAAGTCGCCGATCCGCCTAGCCCGCATTTCTCACAGACTTCCGTGGTCAGGGCGTGGCGCACGCACTCTTGCGTGCCGCGTCGGCACTCCTGCCGGTGCCCGCCCTAGACGGACTGTCCACACGCTTGCGGGGGTGCCGGGAAGAGTCTCCTCACGGCACGCAGGGGCGCAGGCGCCACGTCATTTGGCCACACGTGAGAAATGCGGACTAGCCCAAGCGTGAATTGGTCAACGGTCCGGAACGACGGCCAATGGTTCACTTGTTTTCGAAGTCGATGCCCGACGATGCGGCGAACTTGCGGTAGTCGCGGAAGACGGTCTCATTTCGGATAAAAGTCTTCATTTCAAGGAGTTGCAGAACCGAGCGCAACGGCAGCAGATAATCCTCCTCGCCGATACGCACCATGCCGTATTCCAGGGAAAACGCGGGCGATTGCAGTCCAAAGTCCTTGGGCAACCCCAACCCTTGAATCGCGAGCCTCCTCACCAGACCGGTCTCCTCGTCGATGAAGATGCGGCCGGTGTAGCCGACACGCTCACGCCGTTTGCTGTACGTCAGACTCAGATTCGATTTGGCCCCCAGGACCTGGACGTCGAATACCTGGCAGAGGACACCGGCCTCCATGGAGCGGCCGGCCCATTTGTACGATGCAGCGACATCGGGATCGAACAGCCCCTGCAGCATGGTGCCGAACTCGCCGCTTGAATGCACGCCCTTTAGATCGCTGAGCGCTGTTTCGGCTTTGGTTCCGTTGAACTCCAGCGTCCGGTATCTCTCCTTGCCGTCCTCGTACATCAGTTCGTTTTTGTAGGAGTCGGCCTCCTTAAGCTGGCCGGGAGTCTTAGCGGGCGCGGTGAACCGGTGCGTCTCCTGGGTGCAACGGAAATTCGGAAGATGCGACAAGTACCCGGACGCATTTTTGGCAGCCTCCTCCCAAAGGCGTTTTTGTTCGGCGGGTTCCATCGCGAGTCCGCTTGAATCGACCGTGGCAGGCTCGATCTCGGGGAGCACAACCTCCGCGTCCTCGGCTTCGGGCCGTGTAATCAGCGCGGGCTGCTTATCCCCGGCCGTTTCTACCGGGGCGCCTACGACCCTGAACGCCACGTTTCGCACAATCAAACTGCGGCCCTGACGGATCGAAACGACCGCTTCGTAGTCCCCCGCGGGGAGCTTGCCGCCCTTCATATTGACAAGGTAGGGAAACTGGCGTGCCTTTGCCCCAAGGACGGGGGTGGCCGCGCCCGGAAGCGAGGTGCTCCCTTCGAGTCCCAAGTCGCGGAGCTGCCTTTTAAACGGGATCGTCTTCCGGGACACGACCTTTCCTTCGCGCAAGATCTCCACGCTCAACTCCGGCTGGGCAGCGTTGATGTCCGGATAGAGCACGAAGTATAACTGGAGATCGATCGGCTGCCCGGACCGAAAGACCGGATCGAGCACGGGAGACAGGACTTGGCCTTCGTAGTTGAGCGCTTCGTCGCCCTCAAACCGATCGGCGGAACCGGTGAAGGGCCGGACGCACAACGCATCAGTGGCCATCAGACCGGGAGCGCCCTTCCCCGTTTGCAGAGGCGTCCGAATCGTACCGGAGGTGCCCGCCAGCAGGTCTTCCACCCTGGCTTCCAGCGTGTATCGCTCGCCGCCGGGCAGGGTCACCCCGCGCATCAAGAAAAGGCTCCCTTGGCTGCGCGCCTCCAATCCGCGCAGCGGCCCGTGAATGCTGACTTCTTTCCGGCCGCTCCAGACCGCGCCCCCCTTCGCATTGTGTACGATCGCAATGATTCGGGCATGCGCCAGATAGGTGCCGGCATTGTCATCCGTCTCGAATTTCAGCGCGTTCAGAGGGGACTCCACCATCAGCACGCCGTGCATTGGGGTGCGGGAATCGTTGGCCTCATACGTGCGCTCCGCCTTCATAATCGAGGAAGATGGGTCGTCGGCCGGGCCCAAGTTAGCGTCTATGCCGGTGGAGATCGTTCCGTTCATGGAAGTCCGGATGAAGCGCGTGTGGACTGGAATCCCGGTCTGCGAATCCACGCCTAGCTCCGTGGGAGACGACGGCGCCGCAGCGCCGGCTGGCTGAGCGGGCGCCGCAGCGGCGGCGGGCTGTATCGGCGCGTCCTTCGACGCCTGCTCGTCCTTCACCACTGGCGCGACCATTACCAGGCTCGACTCCAGCGACTTAGCCTTGCGCAGCCACATGCCGCCGGTCCTGGTGGCCAGAGCTTCCAGGGCAGTATTGGAGTTGCTCTGGCGGCTCTCGCCGATATCCAGCACAATGATTCGCACAGCATTGGTCTGGCAAAGTTCCGCCAGGTGTTCCAGGGTACGCTCCGCGTCGCTGGACCAGGGCGGGCCGTTCAATGCAGCGACTACCAGCCGCGTGCCGGGACGCAGCGCAGCGGCTTGTGCAGCGGCGTCGAGAGCCGTGAGGAATGCCGCGGAATTGGCGTCGCGCGCCTCCAACGCTGCGTCGATGAAGATCTGCTCTAGTTCTTTGGCGCCCATCCGTGCGTCGATACTCCGCGCATCGGGGCTTCCGGCTCGTCTAAGTTCGGCGGTTGAGTCCGGGGTCTGCAACCAGTGGCGGGCGGCCGTGGCCGCGGCGCGCGCGCCCTGCCGGGCCGTTTCGGTAGAACCTGGACCGAACAAAAATGTGATCGACCGCTGCTCCGCGTGAACTGCCGGAGCAAAGGCGCCGCCAATCAAAAAGGCGATCGCCGGAAAATGGGTAATAGCGCGCATCAGTCCAACCTGACCAAAAAGCTCATTCTCCCTCTTTTTGCCGGCGGTGCGGCAGGAATTTTTGGCGAACCAAAGATATCCTGTATCGGGAGCGCTATTTTGCCGCGATCGTGTAAGCCAGGCTCTGCATCGACTGAGAGTTGCCTTGCACGGCCGTGATGCGCAGCTCGCAGGCGCCCGCCATCGCGGGAGCGCTGATCACCATCGGGATGGCCCCGGTCGCGTCCGGTGCGGGGAGATCGGCCGATTGCTTGGCAAGCCGGTTGCCTCCAACCAGAAGCTCTACTTGCAGCTTAGGCTTTTCGGCGATTGACTTGTCCGGGTAGACCACGAAGTAGACATTCGGGTGAGCGCCGGCGCTCAGGGACGTCACCAGTTCCGGCACCACGCGGAAGCCCTGAGCCGGTTGCGCCTGGAACTGCATGGGATCGGCTGCATCGACCTTACCGTTAACCGGCTCGAGCCGCTGCACCAGCAGAATGCTGCTCATGCCCACCCCGTTTTGCTGCGGGCTCTGGAACCCGATCTTTTTTGTGCTGGCCCGATTACCCTCGCGGTCCACCACCGCTGTTTCGGCGATGTAATGGCCGGGGGGCAGAGAGAGCGGATGCGTAAACATGACATCGGTGCTCTGCGCCGAGGCCAGTTTGTCGTCTGGAATATCGTATGGAGAGTCCTGGCTGAACTTGTCGACCACCTGCCCGGTGGTATCCTTCACAAGGGTCAGCACCGCCACGTCCATGCGGTGCCTTTTCAGGCTCGGCTCGGGAGTGGCGGTCAGATTCGCTGCTGGTATCTGGAACGCCAGAACATCCTGGGAAGTCCCAGCCGCCGGGCGGAACTGATACGCCGCCGAACTCAATGCAAACGTATGCGGCGGCGTTTGGACGTTCAGCGCCGCAAGCGCCGCCAGCTCGTAGGAAGCCAACTCGGTCAGAGTACCCAGCGCAGGCAAAGCGAAGTATCCGGTCCGGCTTTCCACGCTCAGGTCGGCGCGGGCGGTTTTTACCTCGATCTTGCGCAGGTGTCCGTCGTATTTGTTGGAGGATGGGCGGTAGATGGCCTCGTAATGGGTGTCGACATCTTCCAACAGGCGCTGAAATGGTTTTCGAAAATCGTTGGTGCTCCCGATAAGAAAGCCGCCGGTCCCTTCGGATAGGGCGCGCAAGGTGGCCTGCGTATCCGACGTGCGTACGGCATCGTGGACGTAGTCGCTCTGACGCATCTTCTCCATATTCACAACGGCGCTCCCGCTGCCCGTGTTCGGGTCCACCGTGATGCCGATGCTGCTGTTGCGCGGCGGACTGGAACCCTGCGTGGCGCTTAAGGATGCGGCGTGTCCCATGGCCTCTCCAGAAGCCAAGCCGTTGGAATTCAAGCTCAATCCATTCACGTCCAGCGCATAAAAGCTGATGTTCGCCTTGTTGGCCTTGTCGACCATGGATTTGAACATCTCCGGTTCTCCCCTGCTGGCGAGTCCCGGGCTGAGCAGCAGAACCGTCTTGCGCCCCGGTAATGCCTGCAATCTGCCGATCATCGACAATATCTGGTCGGTCTCGCGACCAGCCTCGATCCCGTTAAACAGGCGCCGTTGTTCCGCCAGATCCCCCCGCATGGCATTGGCGCCCGCGCTGGTAGCCACATCGGCGCCGTTGTTCGCGAGAGGGTTCAATTCCCCGCCGGTGATCTTTTGCGTCACGATGATCCCGGCACCTTGCGGGCCCCCCATCGTGACTTCGATGGTCACCACAGTCGGGGACGCATTGAGGACCGCCGCAGCCGAACTCGCGAAATCGACCGTGCGTCCGGTGAACGCGTTGGCCGCGGCCTGCATGATTTCATTCGTATTCGTGGTGAATGGCTGTAATACGCTGAGCTGCGAGTCCAAGCTGAAGATGGCCACCCAGGTATCCGGTTGAAACTGGCTTTTCAGAAACTCGCGCGTGGCATCCACCGCAAACTTTTTGGTATAGGCATCCAGATTCTGGTAGACGATGCAAACCAGGTTGAGCGCCTTAAGCGGGTTTGCGACGACATCCGCCGGCGAGGCAGGCTGGGTTTTGTCTCGCTTGGCCGCCGCCTGCACAATCTCGTGGCCCGGAACGAATCGAAAGCTGCGGATTTCCTGGCGCGCTCCATCCTCGTAGATCTCGAAATCGCCCGATTGGAGATTTTTGACCTGCCGGCCGTGGCTGTCGCGCACGATCAGGTCCAGAACAACCTCTTGGGCACTGCTCCGGAAGGTGGGGGTGGGCGCCTGCGCGGGAGTCTCTTGCGCGGCAGCCCATTTGCCTTGTGTCAGGCTTAAGGTTAATAAGGTCACGATACCCAATACCTTTGGCATGCCTGAATTCTAGCACCATTCCGCGGCAGGGGAACTGCGGTCAAAGCCGCGGGCAGTGTATACTGATTCTCAACGCAGTGGAATCCAGCGGTGCAGATGAAGCGGGCTGAAATGAGGGTCCTGGCCCCACTCATTGTGTCTGTATTCAGCCTCCTGGGCGCGCCTGTGACGGCGGCTACTTTTGAGGAACTGAAGGCTCAGGCCGAGGCGGTGAGACAATCCGGCAATCTTCCGCAAGCCATCGCGATCTACCAGCAGGCGCTGCTATTGAACTCGTCCTGGGCGGAGGGCTGGTGGTATCTGGGAACGCTTTTCTACGACTCCGATCAATTTGCCGACGGGGAGGACGCGTTCGCACACTTTGTGAAGCTCGAAGAGCGGGCCGCGCCTGGTTGGGCGTTCCTGGGTCTCTGTGAGTTCGAAACCGGACGATATGACGAGTCGCTCCGTCACATCCGGCATGGGCTGACTCTAGCAACCGGTCTGCAGCCCGAAACGGAAGACGTGCTCCATTTTCATGAGGCGCTTCTGCTGACTCGCCTGGGTCTCTTCGATCGGGCGCTGCCGCTGTACATGCCATTTGCGCGGCGCGGTACGAAAGATCCGGCGCTAATCGCGGCCCTGGGTCTCACGGCTCTCCGCAGGGCTATGCTGCCGAAGGATGTTCCGGCGAACCAGCAGGACCTGGTGATGACGGCGGGAAAGACAGCCGCGTCCTGGGCAGCCGGCGACACCGCTAATACAGAGGCAGGGTTTCGCGCCCTTTTTGCAGGATTCCCGAATGCACCCTCGGTCCACTACTTTCTGGGAAGCTACCTCCTGGGGTCTCATCCGGACCAAGCTTTGGCCGAGTTCCGGCGGGAGCTGGCGGTCAATCCGCGGAGCGCCGATGCCGGAGCCATGGTTGCGCTTTTGATCATGCGGGCGGGCGACGAATCGGCGGCTTTGCCATACGCGCAAAAGGCAGCCGAAGACGGCCCTTCCACGCCAACGGCGCGCTATGTCTACGGACTGCTTCTGACACATGCAGGCGATTCGCGCGGCATCCAGCATCTGGAGGCTGCCGAGAATCTCGATCCCGGCAATTTCGAGTACCACATGGCGCTGGCCAGCGCTTATTCCCGGTTCGGCCGCCACGATGACGCCCGGCGAGAACGGCGGGAATCGATCGCCCTGGCACGGGAGAGTGATCCGCGTGTCCAAAAGTAGCGCCACACTGGCAGTCTGGCTTACCTTGGCAGCCGCCGCAAACGCGGCCAGCCCGTCCGCGAAGCGATTCACCTGCGCTACTTGCCACCCCAGCGAAGCGCAATCCCAGCCCCAAACGGCTATGGGCATCGGCATGGAATTGGCCCCGGACCAGCCCCTGCTCAAGGCTCATCCTAAGATGACCTACGAGAAGAACGGTTACACTTACCTGATTGAGCGCAAAAGCGATCGGAGCACTTACACGGTCAGCGACGGGGCCGGCTCCCTGACGCTGCCGATACGTTATGCGTTCGGCATCCGTATGCAGACGTTCGTTCTGGAGCGGGAAGGCCGGTTCTACGAGAGCCTGGTGAGCTACTATCCCAGCGTCGGCGGGCTCACCATCACCATGGGGAGCGAGCGCATACAACCGCATAGCCTGGTCGAGGCCATGGGCCGGGAAATCTCGAACGACGAAGCTACCAACTGTTTTGGGTGTCACAGCAGCGGTAGCGTCAGCGAGGGCCAGTTACATCTCGATTCGCTGAGGCCGGGTCTGGATTGCGAGCATTGCCACACCGGCGCGGCGGCGCACCTGGAGGCATTAGTGCAAGGCAAGCCCGGTCCAGTTCCCAAGAAGCTCGGCAAGCTATCGGCAGAGGAGATGTCGGGTTACTGCGGGAACTGCCACCGTTCGTGGGAAACCGTTGTCAGAAATCGCTGGTGGGGTGAGATCAATGTGCGGTTTCAGCCCTACCGGCTGGCGAACAGCAAATGTTTCCTGGGGGACGACCGGCGAATCGCCTGCACCAGTTGCCACAATCCGCATCAGGACCTGGTGCGCGACGAAGCCAACTACGACCGCAACTGCCTGGCGTGTCACAACGCGGCGTCCGTCCAGCCGCGAACAGCGGAGAAAGCGTGTCCCGTCGCCAAGGACAAATGCGTGAGCTGCCACATGCCTAAAGTAGAACTGCCTGGGAGCCATTCGATCTTTCGGGACCATGACATCCGGATAGTTCATGCGGGCGATCCTTACCCAAACTAATGAGACTCGGCAGATCGAGTGACGGAACGGGCGCCGGCATGAGTGCCGGCGCGGCACGCATGAGTGCGTGCGCCACGCCACCAGCGATCCTCGCGGCGGTTCTGGTCGTATGCCTGGTTGCGCGTGGACTGGCGGCTCCGGACGTTCCGCCATGCGCCAGGTGCCATCCTGCGGAGAGCGCAGCATTTCTGAAATCCCCGATGGGGAACTCGACAGGCCCCCCGGCCGCTCTGGCCGGCGGGCGGATCGCGCACCAGCTCTCCGGCAGCGTCATCGCCATCGAGCAACGCGGCCGCCAAATGGTTCATATACTTGCGGAGCGCGGGCTTACCGCGGAGTATCCCGTCGCATATCAAATAGGGTCGGGCAAAATCGGCTACACCTATCTCGTGCAGATCGGCAGCTATCTTTTCGAATCGCCGGCTTCCTGGTACAGATCGCATGGATGGGACATGTCTCCAGGCTATGAACGCATGACGGAATTGGATTTTGACCGGCTTGTGGATTCCGCTTGTCTGTACTGCCATGCGGACCGGGCGGAATTCACCGGCGCGGAGGGCCGCCGCTTTTCAGGCGTGCAACTGACCGCGATAGGTTGCGACCGCTGCCACGGACCCGGCGGCGATCATGCGCGTCACCCGTCCGCGAAAAACATCGTTAACCCAGCGAAGTTGCCCCAAGCTGCGCGCAACAGCATCTGCGAGCAGTGCCATCTCGAAGGAGAGGTGCGCCTGCTCAATCCGGGCAGGCGCTGGCTGGACTTTCATCCGGGTGACTCCTTCGAGGTAACCGCGGTTACCTATATTGCGTCTCAAAACAGAGGTCCAGCCCATGCCGTCAGCCAGGCGGAACAACTCGCCCTCAGCAAATGTGTGGCGGGCACTGGCGGCCGGCTTTGGTGCGCAACATGCCATGATCCGCATAAGCAGGCAGTGGACGCGTCGCAGGGGGTCCGCGAGGTTTGTGTGTCGTGCCACCCAACATTATCCAAAGCGGCGCATCCCGCCGGCCTCACCGAGTGTGTGAGTTGTCATATGCCGCGACTGGCGCCGGACGACATCCCGCATACCGCATCCACCGACCATCGCATCCTTCGGCGTCCCGAGCCGCTGGGTGATGCTCGGAATTCCAGCCCGGACGCGCTGGCGCCATGGCGGGAACCACCGGCGCAGTTTCGCGATCGCGATCTGGCCCTGGCAGACTTGATGGTCAGCGTGAAGTATCGTTCGAATGCGCTTCGCGACAGCGGGTGGAAGCTGCTCAACGGGATCGCGCTTTCTCGAGATGAGAACGATGCGGCGCTGCTGTCTGCGCTGGCTGGTAGCGCTCTGGACCGGAAGGACCAGGAGCAGGGCATGGCGCTCGCGCGGCGGGCCGCCGAGAATGCGCCGGACAGCGGCCATGCGGCCCTCCTCGTGGCGATCGCGCTCCGTCAAGCCGGCGATCTGGCCGGAGCCGAACGCGAGTACCGCCATGCCACGGACCTGGATCCTACATTGAAACAGCCCTGGATCGACCTTGCCATGCTGTGTCAAAGCCAGGGGCGGATGGCCGATGTCCTGGCCGTCATCGATCGATATCTCACCTGGAATCCTCAAAGCATTATGTTCCGGCTCCAGAAAGCCGGGCTATCGGGGCAACGTTAATATGCGGAAATGTTCTTTACTTATAACAGGCGTGCTGATCGGAACGGTCACCGCCCAGGTCCCTAGCGGCCCGGCGCGGCAGACTGAAACCACAAATCCAAAAGTCGTGATCCGCAGCTCGGCTCGCGAGGTGCTCCTCGACGTGGTCGTGCGCGATGCGCGCGGCCGTCTGGTCAACACTCTTAAGCCGGAACAGGTGAGTGTGTACGAAGATGGCGTGCGGCAGACGGTGAAGTCGTTTCGGCTGGTCGCGGGCAGCGAGGTTCGCATAGAGGATGAGAGGCAAGCCGAACAGAGTAAGCCGGCCGGTGCGACGCAGACGGCGGTGGCAATGGATAGCACCGGCAGCAAACCGAGCCCGCCGTTCAACCCGCTCCGCACTGTAAATGTCGTTTGCCTCATTCTGCAGGATCTCGGCGCCGAGACCAGGGCCTTCGCCTACGACGGTGCGCGGATGTTCGTCAATAACGAACTGCGCCCCAACACGTTTATTGGCGTGTTCATTCTGGATGCTGCCGGTCTCCGGCCCGTGTTTCCGTTTTCGAACAACCGCGAGCATCTGCTGAAGGCCGTCCGATTGGCCGCCATGAACCAGCTTCCGGCACTCGCCCAAAGTTCCGCCGATCTGCTAAATGGAATGAGCATGTCGATCAACGGCGTTGCGTTGGCCGGGAACGCGACCGCCGACGGCAACGCAGATGGCTCCGGGAATCTGAATCCCTTGGGTACCCGCGGCGCGATGGGCCTTTCAGTAAACGTGGGACTGCGCGAGTTGGATGCGCTGATAACGTTGGTGAAACAACTCAGCCCGCTGCCTTTTCAGAAGACCGTCCTCCTTATGGGCACCGGACTCACGCGGCCTCCGGATCAGTTGGAATACTGGAACTCCATGATCCGATCGGCAAAAGAGGGCAGCGTCACTTTTTATTCGATGGACGTATGGGGATTGGGGGTGTGCCAGGGCCAGTCGGAAACGGCTTGCCTTACGTCCGCCTCGTCCATGGCAGCATCCAACGCCATGCTGAACCAAACCGCGAGCCTGAGCCGGGGACAGGCATCGGCCGGGATGCGGCCGTCATCCTCCCACGCGGGCGGTCAGGTGCAGGGACCCAGCACGGAGTCGGGGCCCTCGGTCGCTGCCCAGATGATGGAATCGATGCATCAGAGCGACTATCTCGCGTTTGGCGTCGAGAGCGCCAACAAGCAGGAGGCGCTGCGCGAGCTTGCCGAAAGCACGGGCGGGTTCCTCATCGCCAACACCAACAATATAGAAAAGCTTCTCGGGCGCGTGATGGAAGACGTGGATACGCATTATGAGCTGGCGTACCAGCCCACGTCGGACAACTACGACGGACATTTCCGGAAGATAGAAGTGAAGCTGGCGCGTGCGGACCTGCGCGTGCAAACTCGCAGCGGGTACTTCGCATTGCCGGGGACGTCGGAAAGTGTCGTAGAGCCGGCCGAAGTACCGGCGTTACGGGCCCTGGACGCAAAGCCCCGGCCGCATGCCTTCGACTTCGTGTCAAAAGCTTATCTTTTCCGCTCCGAAGACGGCGCCGCGCAATATGCTATCGCCTTCGATGTTCCTATCTCGAATCTGACCGCGACGCAAGAAACGGCCGAGAAGAAATACCGGCTCCATGCTTCGCTGCTGGCTCTCGTAAAAAATGCGCAGGGACAGGTCGTGGACCGGGTGAGCCGGGATGTTCCGTCGGAAGTCTCGGATCAGTCGCTGCCCGAGCTGCGGTCTAACAACATGACTTACGAGCATGCCATCAGCCTCGCTTCAGGCCATTACACCATCGATACGGCGGTGGTGGATGAGGAAGGCAACCGCGCCAGCACGAGTAGCATAACGATCGATAATCCGGAACAGAATGGGCTGGGGCTCAGCGACATCGCCCTGGTGCGCCGGCTGGAAGATCTGGACCGCCCGCCGGATGCGTCGGACCCGTTTGAGTTTCCGGGCAAGCGCGTCCTTCCCTTCGTCTCGACGACTTTGCCTCCGGGCGCGGCGCCGTCTATCTATTTCGTGGTTTATCCGGAAAAGGGAAACATGGCGAATGCTCAGTTGCGCGTGCAATTCCTGCAGCACGGCCAAGTGCTCGCGCAGCAAACGAGCGAGCTTCCGCCGCCCGATGAATTCGGCCGCATTCCCATGGTGATTGCCGCGCTTGCCAAGCCGGGATTCTACGAAATCAGAGTCGCGGCGATGCAGGGGAGCGGCTTGGCTGAGCGCAGCCTGAAATACATCGTGTCCGGGAAGTGAGCGAGCCCGACTCTTTTGTGCCATCGCAAATCCAGGCATGGATCAAAACGCTTTCGGGATGCCTGCGCAGAAGGCTGGTTTGTGAACCGCGTCGGACCGGGGTCGCTAATTTCATAAGCAGCGACTCCATATCGTTGCATATATGGAAGCTCTCGAACGGGCAGACCTGAGTTCTGCTATCAGCTTGCCTCTTAATCTGGGCTACGGAGGATCCGCCTGTGGCCGTTCTACGTCCAGGTGTTGTAAGAAGGGCCAACCGGGCTTCTGGTGACGCTGCTTAACAAAGGGATGGTGTGCGATTACTGGCGCGAGCCGTAAGAGGAAAATGGCCGCATACCTGTTCATGCAATGCGTCGACAGTAATGGCAAGCATCTGGAGCGGTAATTTGATAAAAGGAAAGAGTACAAAGCACTCTGCCCAGCCCGTGCCTGGTGCCGATTCGGGAGGATGAATGCGCGCTCTGGCATTGCAATTCGCGGTGAACCTTTGCGCTTTTGCACAGTCAGGGCCGGCCAACCTCGACTTCAAAAGCGGTGACCCCGGTCAGTTGCCTTCGGGCTGGACGGTTTCCGAGGCGGCGCGCAAAAACGGAGAGCTTTCGGAACTGCGTCGAAGCGGTTGTTTTCGTGAATCGAGTTGCGTGCTGGTGCGTCGCAACCTTCTGCAGAAATTCGATGCCGAGGCCTGGCGCGGACGCGTTGTTGTGCTGCGAGGCTGGCTTCGCGTGCAGCCTGCAAGCGAAAACGATCGCGCCGCGATGCGGATTGTGATCGAGGGTCTCGACGGCCGCAGGCAGGTCGCCGCGGGCCTCAGGGACGAAGCGGTTCATTCCGGCGACTGGCAGCGAAATGACGCTATTATTTATGTCGATTCGGAGATTCGTTCGATCACCATCGGCGTGCTGTTCACCGGAGAAGGAGAGTCGTGGGTAGAAGGAGTGTCGTTTCAACCCATGCCGCGAAGTGGGAAACTTCCGGAACAACAGATTCCCCTAGACATACACGCACAGTACGCCCGCATCGACCGGGATGTTACGGGCAGGTCTCTCGACGATCTCGATAACGTGTTGGAACGGCCGCTACGCACGGGTGCCGAGTCGATCCTTCCGTTTGACTCCAGAATCAGCGGTTTCAAGCCCCTGCAGGCGGGCGGCGCCACTCTGGCCCTGAGCACAGGCGCTGTCACTCCGGAAGGTGTGCTGGACGACCATATCGCGGTCCGCGCCCGCGCGCGGTTGACGCGGTCCTCTCAATCCCGGCGATATGTTTACGAGCTCGAGTATGTGGACGTCTGGACGCGAACCGCACATGGGTGGAAGGCAATAGACTTCACTCCCGTATCGCTGCGCGATGTCACACCCGGAGAGACCGGAACGCCCGCCGATCAAGAGACCAGCGACGGGATTGTTCCGTGCGGGTTGAAGTCGTTCGGAAGATACACGCTGGGCGCCACCGATTATAACGACCGCGTGCGCCCGCGCGGCAGTCTCAGCGCCGTCATGATTTTCGTCGATTTCCCGGATGGGGATCACGACGAAACACCGCAGGATCTCTATGAGCAACTGGCCCCGTTCGCGGTGGACTGGATCCGTCGCGAGTCCGGGGGCAAAGCAGTTCTGAACATCCAGCCCGTGCGTAAGTGGTTTCGCCTGCCAAGAGCGTCCCGTGAATATCAACTTCCCGAGACGAACGCAGTGAAGCACCGAGTGTTCATCCTGGACGCGGTAAACGCCACAGCCCCGGAAAAGATCGATTTTCTGAAATACGACATCGTGTACATTGTCGCGGCGCGAGCGCCGGGCGCTCTCGGTACCGGTACGCTGAATGCTCCGCCCGGCTACGGCGTAAAGCTGCGCGACGGAGAACTACGCCAAGTGATTACTTTCGGGAACGACATACGCCGGCCACAACGGTACGTTGCGGCCGGGACTCTAGCCCACGAGACGGAACATCTGTTCGGCCTGCCCGAACTATACGAATACGGGATCGCGGACTTAGAGAGGCGCGCTGGCGAGTGGAGTATCATGAGCGGCCGATTCCATGCTTCCCATCTCACTGCATGGGAAATGGCCAAGCTCGGCTGGTTCGCAAGCGACCAGAACGTCTGCGTGGGGAACGAAACAAGGACTGCAACTCTGACTCCTGTCGAAATCCCGGATGGTCTGAAATCAATAACCGTACCTGTCAGCGATTCGCGCGCCTATGTAGCGGAAGTCAGGGAACTGACCGGCGATGACGTGGGCCTTTGTAGCGAAGGGGTACTGATCTACGCCGTCGATACATCCGTGGAAAACGGGCGCGGACCCTTGCAGGTGATCGGTGGCGACAGGAACAGCGCGGATGCAAGGCGAAAATGTGGACCAGCGTGGGACGCGCCGATGCGGCTCGACGGGCAAACGAGTTTCCACGACGCGGCATCCGGAGTCACGATCGAACTCATCCGATCCGAGCTCGGTGACTATACGGTTCGCGCTTCTAGGACCATGCCGCCGCAGGGACACCCATAGGCATAACGTGCGCCTACCTTGCCGATCCGGTCCGTTTTGTTGTAGAGAGTCTCCCGCGAAACATTCTCGCCGGTTTCCGTAGCCGGCCGAAAACCTTATCCGATCCGGTTTTCCCGGAGTCTCGTTCTCCGGGCATTTTCGTGGGCTCCGGTCCGCATGGCCATAGTTTATCCTTTTCGGCCAGGCAGGATTCATCATATTACGCGGCGGCGGGCGTGGCCAGCCGCGCCAGCGTCTCGCGGTAATTCCAAGGCATCCACGCCGACGGGTTCGGTTTAAGCTCCTCCGCGTACCGCAGCAACTCGGTGAGATAGTCGAACGAATTGACTCCGTTGATCTCGCAGGTGTGGATCGGGCTCATAAACAGATCGCCCACCAACTAAGCCGCTGCCGGAAAGCGCTGAAGGCCCTGAAGCCTTTCAGCGGTCCGACTGGTACGGTAGCAAAGCTCTTGGCAGTTCCACGGCCCGTCCTGATGGAGCGAGAAAAGGAATATCGGAAACAGGTTGACGCTAATCCAAGACGGCGGGTTCCGAAGCGCAAAACCGAGATTCGGACACAGCGTAAGGTGATCCGGCAACGATCCCACTCATGATCCAGTGCCTTATTTGATCGGCCGAATAGCGTCAATGGCATCTTTGGTATCGATGTCGCCGTCCCAATACCTCACCAAAACATCGCGATTTAGTTCTATCCACTTCATCAAAAGAACCAAATGATTGGCGCTCATCTTACCTTCGACAACATGCACCTTGGGACGGATCGCAACCGAAGTCATCTGCGATGGGAGCGCATTGGGTCCGGGCGAGACTTTGACCCGAACGTCATGTTGTGCGCTGCCCTTGTATGAAATCCAAACAACGAATGGCAGGCCAGTGTGCTTAGAGAAGAGGTTCGCCAGTTCAAACAAACCTTCGCTTCCGGGTTGTGCTACGAACTCAGTGAACGTCCTCATTGCCTTTTGAGTCATGATAACTCACCTTTTAGCCGTTAACGACAGTAGTTGGACCCGGCCAACGATCACCCTGAATCCAGCATAGCGCACCGCACTGGATTAGTCGGTATATTCTTACCCTTGTTAGGGCCGGATGTTTCCGGCGCCCGGGCTTAACCTATCGGAATCGTGCCCCTCCTGCGAGCTGAGCTTCTCCACGATGGCGCGCTCCTTGCGGCCGTCCTCCGGCCGATTGAGACGATAGTAGAGCGCGGCTAGCTCGATGTGCGGCCGCAGCCAGTTCGGATCCGCCTGCACCACTTTTTCGAATTCGCGCACGGCGGCCTCGATATGTCCCTGCGATCGCTCGATGCGACCGAGTTCATAGCGCGCCAGCATTGCGGAAGGCTCAATCTGCAAAGCGCGCTCCACATGCAGGCGTGCGCCATTCAAGTCGCGCTCGGCGTTGAGGATAGCGCCCAGAGTGAGGTGCGCGTCGAAATCGTCGGCATTCGCAGCGAGCGCCTGCCCGAGGTCCGCCTTGGCGCCCGGATAATCTCCCAGGTAGTTCTTGACCCTGCCGCTGAGCGTGTAAAGGCCGGGCAAATGTGGATTCAGCTTGAGCGCAGCATCAGTGGCCGCGTGCGCGCGCTCGAATTCGTTCAAGCCAAGCCAGGTCTGTGCGGCGAGCAGATAAGCTTCCGCATTGTGACCCGCTTCGGCGGCCTTCTCGACTTTCGGCAATCCTTCTCTCGGCCGCCCGTCATGAATTAACGCCGCGCCCAGCAGCCCGGCGACCGTCACGTCATCCGGATTTGCGGCCTCTACTGGCGTGAGCACCGCAATCGCATCCTTATTGCGGCCCATTCGGGAATAGCAATCGCCCAGCAGCGTTGCGACGCGCGCATTGCCCGGCTCGGCCTGATGCAGAGAACTCAACTCTGCGGCTGCATTTGGCAGGTCGCCCTTTTTGTACCAGGCGAGCGCCAGGTTGAGACGGAGACCGCTGTTGCCGGGCCGCTTCGTTAGAGCGGCGCGATATTGCTCGATGGCTTCATCATACAGGCCGGCATGCGCCAGGGCAGCGCCCAGATTGGCCTGCACTTCCGGTACGTCCGGACGCAGCTTGAGCAGTTCCCTATAGTCCTTTATCGCCAGCGCATCGTTGCCCTGCTGTTGGGCCGCGACCGCATCATGAAAGAGCCGCTCGGGATCGGACGCCTGCGCAAAAGCCACGGAACAGACGAAGATCAGCAGGGCCCCGGAAGGCATCAATTTCCAGTATAATCGCGCTACGCTAAGGGAGTAGTCTCTCGCAATCATGAAGTGTTTCTTCAGCCGTTCCGCGTGGTTCGCCTTCTGGCTGCTGGTGGCAACGTTGTCTGCGTGGGCGCAAACCCCCGCTCCTGAAAACTTCGACGACCTGGCGCGCAGCGCGGAAGCGGTTCTGGACAGCAACCCGGCCCAGGCCGCGGCGCTATACAAGAAGGCGCTGGACTTGCGCCCGGCGTGGCCGGAAGGGTGGTTTTACCTGGGCGGCGCCCTTTATCGTCTGGCGCGCTATGCGGAGGCGCTCGACGCCTTTCAAAAGGGGACCGCGCTCTCGCCGGCAAACGGCGCCGCATGGGGTTTCACAGGCCTCTGCGAGTATGAATTGGGCCACTTCGAGAAGGCGCTTTCCGACATTGACAAGGGCGAACGGCTGGGACTGGGATCCAATACCGGCTTCGAGACCGCCGTGCGCCAATGCGCGGCTCTGATCCTGATTCGCGCGTCTCTCTTCGATAAGGCGATGGCTCAAATGCAGCCGCTCACTAAGTATCATGTCGACTCACCCGCTGTGATCGAATTGGTAGGACTCTGCGCACTGGCGGAGCCTCATCTGCCGGCCGAACTGCCGGAGAAGCGGCAGACTGTCGCGGCTATGGCGGGCAAAGCTCTCTGGTCAGCCACGAGTCAGCACCCGAAAGAAGCCGAAGAAGGTTATCAGCAACTGCTTGCGGCGTATCCCAACGAGCCGGGCGTGCATTACGCGCATGGACTCTATCTGATGGACGTCGATCAGAATGCTGCCCTGGCCGAGTTCCAAAAGGAGATCGCCGCCAACCCGGCGCACTGGCCCTCGTTGCTGGTGAGCGCCTTCCTGGAAACCCGGCAAGGCACGCCTGAATTGGCGATCCGCTCGGCGCAGCAGGCCAGCAAGCTGGCTCCGGCAAGTTATCGCTGGCTGTGCGATGCGGAAACCGGACGCGCCCTGCTGAATATGGATCAGGCGGAAAAATCGATTCCTCTTTTCGAGGAATCTATAAAGCTGCAGCCGGACAATGCGCAAACGCACTTCTACCTGGAACAGGCCTACCGGCGCGCGGGGAGAAAGGCCGACGCGCAAAGAGAGAAAGCCGAGTTCGTGCGCCTCAAAGCCGTGGAGGACCCACTTAGCCTCCCTGGCCTGGTGAACAGCACGCAGCGTTAATTAGGGTAATAATATTTGACTGACCCAGCGCCAGGAAAGAGCTTTTCCGGCGCTCCTACCAGAACCCTTGCACGGCTTCACCACGCGGCAACGCAGGACGATCGCCTCTAAGCGTTCCTGCGATAGTTCGAAGCGATCCACCGCCGGGTTGTGCAAGGTTCCGGGACATTGTATTTCGATCACCCACGTTCCCTTTTCTAGATCGCCGCACGGAGGAGTATGGTCTGTCCGACCGCCAGTCGACCGGTGCGAGTGACCGCGCCGTAGATTCCCGCGTTGTTCTGGTTCGCACGAACGACTGCTTTCAGCACTTCTGGCGCAGGACTTGCTGAGTCGGGATCAAGGTTCACCATCGAGCAGCGAACGTCGCGCATCGTGACGGTGATGGCGGGGGCCTCGTCCCCCTCGCCGAATGAGAGCACACCGCCCAACCACTCGTCCTCCTGGAAGGGGACCGATCGCAGTAAACGAACTACAACATTCGGGCGAAATCGTCGCACGTCCGGGATCCGCCCTGCCAGTCGTCCGATCTCGCGCACCGTATCGAAGGCGATCACGGAGATGCTCGCTTCATCGAAGATGCCATGATTCAACTGCATCGTCTGCACGGGAGCCCCGTACCGGCGTCCGACCTCCCTGGCCAAGGCCTCCCCGAAGACAGGCATCTCTTCACCATCCGGCGTGCGAATATGCGTAGGAAGGTCTCCCTGAGCACCGTCTTCACGGCGTTGCGGAGCAAACAGGAGCAGGTCGGGAAGCTGGCTTGCTGTTAGCCATGGGAGCCCGCTACGGTCATCAATCCGCCGGAATGCTAGGCGTCTGTCGCCATCGAGGCCGTGCCAGCCCAGCTTGGCGACCTCGAGTCGTTCGCCGCCCATGGACTTCACGGGATACCGGAAGATCGCCTCCACATGTCCGATTTCTATGAGCATGCTCGATCCGAGTCCGCCCAACGTCCAGAGTCGACGCGGCGATTAGGTTCGCGCGGCTTTCCGTTTCTTCTCTGCAAGTTTCTTACGCTGCTAAGCGTCCTGCCTATCGAGTTCGCGCTTGGGAACCGCGATGATTTCACAAGCTAACGCTCGGTCAGTCACGTATGTTATCACCTTAATTAGCGACTGGGTTCGGTAACAGGGAGCACGCGATCGGCGGCCACATCCCGCAGCACCTGCCGGATACCGCTCGGCCAGACGATCTCGATTTCTTTCGCCGTGCGGGATGACCCGAGTCCGAAGTGCACGCGCGGGTCGCTCGACGAGGC
>Ga0187855_10000406_pt1 | contig 38029 bp, 39 predicted proteins | sample June2016WEW_8_10_2_FD_132969 | JGI IMG/M metagenome (GOLD analysis project Ga0187855, IMG submission 132969) | Peatland microbial communities from SPRUCE experiment site at the Marcell Experimental Forest, Minnesota, USA - June2016WEW_8_10 | ecosystem: Environmental > Terrestrial > Soil >... | reverse complement strand
TCATCCGCGCGTTGAAGGCCGGCGCGCGCGCCTACCTGCTGAAGGACTCCGCCGAGGCCGACCTGCTGGCCGCTGTGCGCGCCCTGACCGAGGGCAAATCTTTTTTCAGCCCGGCTATCAGCAAGATCCTGGTGGAAGATTACATGCGCCAGTTGGAGAGCCGCGGCGCCGAGGACACCTACGAGTTGCTCACCAATCGCGAGCGCGAGATCCTGCAGCTTCTGGCGGAAGGCAGAACCAACAAGGAAGTGGCCAGCATGCTGAACCTCAGTCTCTATACTGTGGAGACCCATCGCACCCACATCCTGCAGAAGCTGAACCTGCACAGCGTGCCCGAGCTGATCCTGTACGCCGTGCGCAAGGGGATTATCGCGTAGGCAAGGCGCCGCGTGTTGGGCATACTCAGCAAATTCGTATTCTTCCCCTCAAAGTATCCCGAGGGGCTCTGGGATGTGCAGGCGCTGCTGGGCGCCGCTGATGTGTGGCTCGACACGCCCGACGGGGTCCGCCTGCATGCCTGGTCGGTCGCACAGGAGGACGCCGGTTGGGTGACGCTACACCTCCACGGAAATGCCGGGAACATAACGCATCGCTACCCGATCTTCCACGAGATCGCAGCCGCCGGATCCGCGATCCTCGCGCTCGACTACCGCGGCTATGGAAAAAGCAGCGGGCAGCCAATGGAGAAGGGCCTCTACCGGGACGCTGAAACAGCTTACAACTATCTGTTAAAGACCGGCTATCGCCCCGAACAAATCATCTTGCATGGCGAATCGCTGGGCACCGCCGTGGCGGTGGATCTGGCTTCCCGCCGGCCGTGCGCGGCAGTAGTGCTGGAGGCGCCCTTCACATCCGCCAAAGATGTCGCCCGAAGTGTGATGCCTTGGATCGGTCCGATGTTCATCAGGGGTTTGGATTCACGCGCGAAGATCCGCCGGATCCACGCGCCGATCCTCTTCATACAGGGCGACCGCGACGAGATTATCCCAATTCGGCTCGGCCAGGCCCTGTTTGCCGCCGCGAATGAGCCGAAGTCATTCTGGATCGTGCAAGGCGCGGGGCACAACGATATTGTCGAAGCCGCCGGCGCGAATTATCGCCAACGGCTGCGATCCTTCTACGGCAGCCTCCACGCGGAGTAGCTCTATCGCGCTTTCCCGCGCCAGAACTCCGGGTCGGCCGAGGCAAAGTCGTCCGACACCCAGCTCATGGCTGGTTCGATCCGGAACAGCAAGTGCTCGCGAGTGAATTCTCGGGCTTTCACGGCCGCCGCCCTGCCTTCCGCATGGGCCGGCGCTCTTTCCAGTCCATCGTCCAGTATCTTGAGCGAGGCTAGCGGAGCGAGGAACAAAAAGGTTTCGGATGGCGCCCCCGAAATGACGTGGTAGGCTATCTCGGGACGGTCCAGATTGATGCTGTCGAATAGCGCGCTTCGCGACTTCACGAGCTCCGCGAAATCCGCCTCGGTACCTGGGCGTATCCGATAAATCGAGAGCTGGCAATACCGCGCCTTCCGCAACATCTGGATCGCCTGGTCCGGCCGGTAGCTCCAGGCAGGCCGGTAGGAAGCGATCATGCTCCGGGAAGTGGACGGCGCCCCCTCGGAAGGTTGGTCCAGCACCTCGTCCGTGCCGCTGAGTGAAGGCGGCGGGTGAACCGTTTTATCCACGTCCTCGATGCTGCGAAAAGAATCGTGCATGGCGACAAGCCACGATTCGGTCTGACCGGTGATTGAGGTCATGCCTACCACGTTCACGGCAGCCGTAGCATCCGCATAGCGCCGGATCATGGGTGAGGCTGTCCCTGTCAGGCGGTGCAATTGGATGAGCGGTGGCGGTTCGGTCCAGTTCTGCGCGAGAGCGCCAGCAACGAAAACGCCGGCGAGCAGGATTGTCTTCATAGCACTGATGATAAGACGCAGTGACCCCTCGCGGCGTTGGTAGAGTTGTATCGGCCATTGGCGCGGGTCAGGGGCGGGGCGGACGGCGAACTGAAGTTCGCCGCAGCAAGCTGAAGCTTGCGCCACGGATCCGCAGAGCCTTCATGCTTCCCCGATCACAGTGGTCATCAGGTCCACCACCATGCGCCGCACGGGCCGCATAAACGGGTAGCCCGCCAGCTTGACGAGCCGCACGACAATGCCCACGCTCTTCTCCATCAACATGCGCGTACGCGCCTGCGCCGCGGAGCGGTCGTAGATCCAGAACAGAATCAGGCCCATCTGGTACATCCACAAGATGCGCGGCAGGTGCGGCTGCAAGTCGGCGGCGACGTGCACGCGGCTGGACTCGAGCGCCCGCGCGAAGGATTGCACGTCCCGCTCCCGTATGGCGCGCGTTTGCGAGCTGAACGGGGACAGCGCGTGCTCGGGATCCGCGTGCGCCGCCAGCGCTCCCAGCAGGCGCCGGTTGGGCTCGAAGTACTTGAGCTTTACCTCCAGCAGAGCGCCGATCCGGTCCTTCAGACTCCTGCCGCCGGCCAGCGCCTCTTCGACCAATGGGGCCAGTTCTTCCTGGGACTGGTCGTAGAACGCCAGCACGATGGCGTCCTTCGAATCGAAGTAGTAATACGCGGCGCCAGTGGCGACCCCGGCTTCGGCCGCAATCTCTCGCATGGTGGTCTCTTCGAATCCCTGGCGGCGGAACAACTCCATGGCGGCGTCCAAAATACGCGCGCGGGTCTCGGCGCTTTTCGCGGTGGCTGCCATGTTAGTCGAGCACCTTGCCGATGGGCGCGCCTTCCGGGCCCCACGCGCCGCCCGCCGCCGGCCTCGAACGCGGCTGTGCTTGCCGCTCGCGGCCGCGCCTGCCGAACCGGCTAAGAACGTACAGATTGAGGAAGTGCACGAGGCCCAGTACCAGCAGCACGTGGCCGATGTTGTCGCACACCAGATCCGTCGCTTCGCGCACGCTATTGAGCGAGCCGGTGATGCGCAGAGGTAGGGTCACGAAGCCGATATTGACCAGGCAGAAGGCCAGTACCAGCAGACGATTGAGCGAATTCGCCAGTTCCGCATTGCCCGGAAAGGCTTCCACCAGAAACACCCTGCTGTTCCGGTGCAAACTGCGGGCTACCCAGACGGTAACCGCCAAGCTGATAGCCAGGTAAACGGCATAGCACACAACGATATACATGGCTCCTCCACTTTCTGAACGCGTTCAGTTTGAACATGTTCAATTCCAGATTAGAACGGACGGGACGGCTTGTCAAGCGAAAACTGAATATGTTCAAAAACAGTCCTGACAGCAGTTGAAACAGTTACCATATAGTCGGGGGGAATCTGGATGCATAGGTCTCGGGCTGAGTTCGGCAGCTTGATCGTGGCCGGAACCTTGCTCGGCTTGGGCGTGGCGCCAGCGCAGCAAGAGACTGGTTTCACCCCAGTTCTTCAACTCGAAAAGCCAGTGTACCTAGCCGACGAAGCCATCCGATTTTGGGTCGGCGTAACCTCGAATGTCGACATTCCAGAAGCGCTACGCTCATCCTGCATCCTGCATATGGTCCGGCCCGATGGCAACAAGGTGAACGAGCGCGTCTCCTGGCCAATCGACGGGAATCCTACGCGTGGCTGGAAGGGCGGCTGGGGATTTGGAAAACAGCCGCCAGTCCCAGGCCGCTACGTTGTCTCGTTTGAATGTGCCGGCCAAAGAACTGGCGATCAAACCTTCGAAATCGTCCCAAACCCTTTTTCCGGCAGCATCGAGGCTCGTTGGGTTTTCTTCGACACCAAGTCTGGCGGCGGCCTTCACGCCCGCGGTGCAGTGCTTCACATAGAAAATAAGACCGGCAGGGTGTTGCGCTTCGCTAAGCCGGGTTTATCCGGCAGCGAAGTCTTCCTTGACGTTAGGCAGTTCCAACCAGCCTTATCGGAATCTACGTTCGTTCCCCAATCTGCGCTCTTACGAGCCGACGAAATCCCCTCCTTCTCATTCGACAGGCTTGAGTGGAGTGATCTGTCGAGCTGGCCTATGATCACCGTGCCGGATCGTGGTTCGGTAGATCGCAGCTTGATGCTCCAATCCGCCTACTCATTTCGCGACGGGCAGGAATACGAAGTCACTATTAGTTCTGTTTTAACGCTATTCATTGGCGAACGTGACGACGCCGACGCCCAACTCTTTCCGTTGCGGATTCCGGTTTCTGTGACCGCGCGGTTTCGTTGGTAGGGGACTCCGGCGAGCGGGGACCGGGGGCTCGCCACCGCCCCGCACGGCGATATACTCGCTATTCGAATCCAATATGCGATTACGAACCATTCCGGTGTTTCTGGCCTTTCTGGCGATGGGCTTCGCCGACGCCGTGGGCCCTTTCGTCAGCCTCGCTAAGAACGAGTTTCAACTCAGCAACGCGGTGGCTTCCCTGATCCCGTTCGTGGGATTCAGCATGTTTGGCCTGCTGTCCATCCCCATGGGCGTCTTTCAGGACAAGCGCGGCAAAAAGTTCGTCCTGATGCTCGGCCTGCTGGTGGCGCTGCTCGGCCTGCTCAACGCCAGCTTCGGGCTCACCTCCTTCGCGCGGTTCCTGCTGACGGTGCTGCTGGTGGGCGCGGGTGCGGCCATTTTGCAGGTGTCCGGAAACCCCATGATGCGGGACGTCTCGGAAAAGGGGAAGTACGCCCGCAACCTTTCTCTCGCGCAGTTCGTGAAGGCCATCGGATCGCTCTCCGGCCCCATGATTCCCGTGCTGGCGGCCAAATACTTCGGCGCGTCCTGGAAGGTGATCTTCCCCATCTACGCGGCGGCGCTGGTGGTGGCGGTCGTCGCCGTGGCCGGCTTGCGGGTCGACGAGCAAAAGAGCGCGGACAAGGCGGCGACGTTCGGCTCGTGCCTGGCGCTGCTCAAGAACGGTTATGTCCTGATGATGGTCGCCGCCATCTTTCTGTACGTCGGCGCGGAGGTCAGCGTCAGCGCGGGCATCCCGCTGTACCTGAAAGAGCGCTTCGATATCGATATCAACAAAGTGGGGTTGCTCGGCACCGGCCTGTTTTTCACCGCGCTCACCATCGGGCGTTTCTCCGGCGGGGTCATTCTGAACTGGATGGCGCCGCGCAAGTTCTTCCTGGCCACTTGCGGAGTCTCCGTGGCGGCTCTTCTGGGCTTGTTTGTGCCGGACCGGACGCTAGCCGTGGCGAGCTTCTTCGTGGCCGGACTGGGCTTCGCCAACATTTTCCCGCTGGTGTTTGCGATCGCGGTTGAGAGCCTGCCGGAGCACACCAACGAGTTGTCCGGGCTGATGGTGACCGCCATCGTGGGCGGCGCCTGCCTGCCTCCCTTGATGGGGCTGGTCGCGGACCGAAGTTCGGTACAACTGAGCTTTCTCGTGCCGCTGGCGGCCATCCTTTACATCACCTGGACCGCGCTTGCCAGCCGTGCGGCGGCGCGCGCGTGAACGGTCATGCACAACTACTCCAACGATAATCGCGTCGTAATGACGCTGGACGCCGGCGGCACCAACTTCGTCTTCTCGGCGATGCGCGCCAACCGTCCGGTTGTCGACAGTTTCGCGCTGCCCTCCAACGCGGACAATCTCGATCGGTCGCTTGCCAACATCGTCGAAGGCTTCCGCAGGGTGCGGGCGCAGTTGAACGCCCCGCCGGTGGCCATCAGTTTCGCTTTTCCCGCTCCGGCGGATTACTTTAACGGCATCATCGTGAGGCCGGGTAATCTGCCGGCCTATCGCGATGTGGCGCTGGGCCCCATGCTGGAAGACAAGTTCAGCCTTCCCACATTCATCAACAACGATGGCGATCTGTTCGCTTACGGTGAGGCGGCGGCCGGATTCCTGCCCTACGTGAACGGCCTGCTGGAAAAGGCTGGAAGCCCCAAACGCTTCCGAAACCTGTTCGGCGTGACGCTCGGCACCGGACTCGGCGGCGGCATCGTGCGCGACGGCGCTTTGTTTATCGGCGACAACTCGGTGGCCGGTGAAATCTGGCTTATGCGCCACAAACTGGAGCACGACACGAACGCCGAAGAGGGCGCATCCATCCGCGCGGTGCGGCGCGTGTACGCCGCAAAGGCCGGGGTGCGGTTCGAAGACGCGCCCGAGCCGAAAGCGATCTACGAGATCGCCGAGGGACGCGCCGCAGGCGACCCTGAGGCAGCCCATGAAGCGTTCCGGCGTTTGGGTGAAGTCGCCGGCGATGCGGTCGCGCAAGCCATCACGCTTCTGGATGGTCTGGTGGTCATTGGAGGCGGCATCGCCGGAGCGCACCGCCAGTTCCTGCCGTCGCTTGTCGACGAGATGAACGGCACGTATCTGGCCCCCAATGGTGAGCGGTTCCCCCGGCTGGCCCAACGGGCATTCAACCTGGAAGACCCGCAACAATTGGATGATTTCCTGAAAGGCGAGACGAAGACACTGGTCGTCCCCGGCAGTTCGCGGACTGTGAAGTTCGACGCGTTGCAGCGCACCGGCGTAGGCATCTCCCGCCTGGGAACCAGCGAAGCGACTGCTATCGGCGCCTATGCCTTCGCGCTGAGCCGCCTGGAAGAGAGAGAACAGTGATGCAACCGATGAACGGCGCTTGTCCAATGCCGGCGGGACAGCGAACTGAAGTTCGCCGCGGCACGCTGAAGCGTGCGCCACTGCTGCTGTTCGGCCTCATGATGTTATCCGCGCTCGATGCGCAGCAGTACACCCTCGGCGTAGGCGTGTACCCGGGGGATCCCAACGAAAACTTCGCGCCGGTGATGCGCGTGGATCAGAAGGCCTATCGGAACCTGGCGCTCCACCGGCCGGCGTACCAATCGAGTAGCTACGATTACAACCTCACGGCACAGTTGGTGACCGACGGCATCAAGGACACGAAGTTGCCGCGCTGGGTGGCAACCTCCACAAGCCAGGATGGCGTCCTCAAGAAGAATCAGCGCGAGTGGCTCCTCGATCATAACTGGGTAACCAGCGCGGATCTGAAAGGACCCAGCGGATGGGTGCAGGTCGAATTAGGCGGCGGCGATGGTCCGCCGGAAGTGGATCGCGTCGATATTGACGCGCGCGTGCGGTCGAGCCCGCAGGGCGCCGCGGGCTGGATGTGCGTGGTGTCCGGATCTGATGATGGCCAGACGTGGAAAGAACTGGGCCGCACGGCAGGCACGGACCACCCGGCCAGGGAATTCAAGCCGTCGGTTGCATTCGCCACGCCGTCGCGCAGCCGCTTCTACCGGGTCGATCTCGAAGCCGCCAGCGCCACGCTCTGGCAAGTGGGCGAGGTGACCTTATTCGACCAAAACAAGCGGTTGGAAATCGGCGGACCGTCTGACTTCACCAGCGCGTGGATGAGCGCGGGCGGCGGCGAGGAGTGGGTGTACGTGGATCTCGGCGCACGCTGCGAATTCGACCGTGTGGTGCTCTACTGGATCCGGCGTGCGGTCGCTGGCTCTGTTCAAGTTTCCGACGACGCCGTGAATTGGAAATTACTGGTCCCACTACCGGGGGACCAATTGGGGATGGTGACCGGTCAGCCTGCGGGCATGATCGAGCTCAGACTGCCGCACCCCGCCATCGGCCGCTATGTCCGCCTGGTGATGACGGAGGCCGCATCGCCCGAAGGCTACATCTTGAGCGAAATGGAAGTCTACGGCCGCGGCGGACCGATTCCGCAGCCAAAGCCGGCTCCGTCCGCGCGCGCCGATGGGCGCCTGGATCTGGCCGGCGGAGGTTGGCGCGTCCAACGTGATTCGCTCGTCACCGCGAACGGCGAGGCGCTCTCCCAGCCCGGATTTCACGACGCGGACTGGTTGGTGGCCACCGTGCCGGGCACGGTGCTGGCCAGCTACTACAATGCCGGGGCGATTCCCGACCCCAACTTCGGCGACAACCAGCTCATGATTTCCGACTCGTTCTTCTACGCCGATTTCTGGTATCGCAACGAGTTCACTGCGCCGCCGGTCGCCCGCGGCAAACATGTGTGGCTCAACTTCGACGGCATCAACTGGAAAGCGGATATCTTCTTGAACGGCCAGAAGCTCGGGCGCATCGAGGGTGGATTCATGCGCGGGCAGTTCGACGTCACCGCACGCCTGCATCCCGGCCAGAAGAACGCGCTGGCCGTGCGCGTCGAAAAGAACGCCACGCCCGGCAGCGTGAAGGAGAAGACCTACGAGAACCCCGACAAAAACGGCGGCGCGCTGGGCGCGGACAACCCGACTTATCACGCATCGATTGGCTGGGACTGGATTCCGACGATCCGCGGCCGCAACTCCGGCATCTGGAACAATGTTTACCTGAGCGCCAGCGGACCAGTCACCATCGAAAACCCGTTCGTCACGAGTACGCTGCCGCTGCCGGACACTTCGCAAGCCGATGTGACCGTGGAAGTAACGCTTCGCAATTGCGAGGCGCAGCCGGTGAGTGGAACGCTACGCGGGCGCTTTGGTGAACTGACGTTCGAGCAGCCCGTGAGTCTACCAGCTTCGGGCGCCGCGACTGTGAAACCCGCGCTTCACCTCGAAAATCCGAAGCTGTGGTGGCCCAATGGCTATGGCGACCCCAACCTCTATAACTTGGAACTGAAATTCGAAACCGCGGAGAAAGCCGTCTCCGATGCGAAATCCTTCCAAGCCGGCATCCGCCAATTCACCTACAGCGAAGACGGCGGCGCGCTGAAGATCTGGATCAACGGCCGGCGCTTCATCCCGCGCGGCGGCAATTGGGGCTTTAGCGAATCCATGCTGCGTTACCGCGCGCGCGAGTACGATGCGGCCGTACGCTACCACCGCGATATGCACTTCACCATGATTCGCAACTGGGTGGGGCAGATCGGCGAGGACGCCTTCTATGACGCGTGCGACCGGTACGGCATCGTGGTGTGGCAGGACTTCTGGCTCGCCAATCCCTACGATGGCCCCGACCCGGACGACAACGATCTGTTCATGCGCAACGTCAAGGACACCGTGCTGCGCATCCGCAGCCATCCTTCAATCGGGCTCTACTGCGGGCGCAACGAAGGCTACCCGCCGAAGCCGCTGGACGATGGGATCCGGCAGGCGCTCGCAGAAATGCATCCGGGGCTGCACTATATTTCCAGTTCCGCGGACGACGTAGTGAGCGGCCATGGACCGTATCAGGCGATGCCCGTGAAAACCTATTTCGCCGAGCGCGCCACGCCGATGTTTCACAGCGAAATGGGCATGCCGAATATCGTCGGCATGGACAGTCTGCGCGCCATGATGCCCGAGAGCGAGATGTGGCCGCAAGGGCGCTTCTGGGGTCTGCACGATTTTTGCCTGAAGGGCGCGCAGGGCGGCGCATCATTTCTCAGCCGCATCGAGAAGAGCTACGGCGGCGCGGACAATGCAGCGGACTGGGTGTCGCTGGCGCAATTCGTCAATTATGAAGGCTATCGCGCCATGTTCGAAGCGCAAAGCAAGAACCGCATGGGCTTGCTCATCTGGATGAGCCACCCCACCTGGCCGTCCTTCGTCTGGCAGACCTATGACTATTACTTAGAGCCGACCGCCGCATACTTTGGCGCGAAGAAGGCGTCCGAGCCACTGCACATTCAATGGAATCCCGTGTCGGATGACATCGAAGTGGTGAACTACAGCGGCGGCGATGCCCGCGGCCTGACCGCCCGCGTGGAAGTGTTGAATATGGATGACGCCGTAAAGTGGGAGAAGACCGTGTCCGTGGATAGCGCCGAGGACAGCGTGGTCTCGCCCGTCCACCTGGAATACCCGGACGGGCTGTCTCCAGTGCATTTCATCCGGCTGAAGCTCATGCGCGGCGATGAGACCGTCTCCGAGAACTTCTACTGGCGCGGACTGAAAGAAGCCAACTACCGCGCGCTCCGCGGCCTGCCGCAGGTGAAGCTGGAAGCCCAGACGCGCGCCGCCCGGCAAGGTAACCGCTGGCTGTTGACCACCGAACTGTACAACCCCGCAAGCCAACCTGCGCTGATGGTGAAGCTGAAGGCCGTTCGTGGGAAGAGCGGCGATCGCATTCTGCCCGCGATCTACAGCGACAACTACATTGCACTCATGCCGGGCGAGCGCCGCACGATTCGAACAGAGCTGGAGCGCGCCGACACGCGCGGCGAGAATCCGCAGATCGTGATCGAAGGCTTCAACATCGGGCGCTGATTCGTGGCGCGGTGACGTTTTTCGACGGTCGCCGTCTACATTCTCGATGAATTCGCTCACCCTCTTGCCGTTCGCGACCGCGCTGTGCCTCTCGTGGCTGCCTGGCGCGGCCTACGGTCAAGACGCGAAACAGCCGCCCGCGCAACTCCGCCTGGACTCCGCCGAGGACTTCGAGATGGTGAACGGTAAGGCGGAAGTGGTCGCCTACCGAGGCCGTCGCGCCGTACACCTCCAACCGCTGCCGGGTCACGAGGCCGACGATGGGTCTATGCTGGCAATCCTCAAAGACACGGCCTTCCAGGATGGCACGATAGAGGCGGAAGTTGCAGGCGCTCCCCGCGCAGGGGCCGCGCCGAGTATGAAGGGTTTTATCGGCATCGCATTTCGCGTCCAGCCGCATGGCTCGCCGGCCGAGCTCTTCTACCTGAGGCCTTCCAACGCGCGGTCGCCGGACCAGCTCGTCCGCAACCATTCCGTTCAATATGTGTCGGCCCCGGATTTCCCCTGGCAGCGCCTGCGTCAGGAGACTCCCGGAGTTTACGAGTCATACGTGGACCTCGAGCCGGGCGTCTGGACCACCATGCGAATCGTGGTTTCCGGAACGAAGGCCAGCCTTTACGTGAACGGCGCCAGCCAGCCCTGCTTGATCGTCAACGATCTGAAACGCGGCGAAAGCCGGGGCCAGATCGCGCTCTGGGCACACGACACGACTGAGGCGTATTTCGCGAGCGTGGCAATTCAAAAGTACGCCTGTTGCGCCGTGCTCTGCTGCTGGCCCATTCTGCGGGCGGAGTCTCTGCGCTGAACAAACATTTTGTTCAGACTTACATGAACAAGGTTTCGATTGCGGTGGCCATGGAAGTGGATGTCCATCTTGCGGAGCCGCACACGATCAGCAGCGGCGGTGATTCTACCGTAAGACGGATGCCGGCTCTCGGGTTGTGCAAGATTTCAAATGCCATCGGCTCGATGCCGTGACAGGGCCGCCTGTGCCGCCGGACAGCCGGAGATGGCCGTTGGCCGCCGCAAAGCGGCCATTCAGGATACCGTGCGTGAGTTAGCCCGCCTGGCATAGTATGCTGGGTAACGAGGACACAGGAATGGGATGTGGTAGCGGATCGATGAACCCGGTCAACATTGAAGCGCCATCCGGCGCGCGCAAGGTCTTCTGCGTTAAGTTTCAAAGGGAGATGCCGGGGTTGGACGAAGTTCCTTTTGAAGGACACCCGCTGGGCCAGAAGATTTACGAGAACGTCTCCAAAGAGGCCTGGAAGATGTGGGTGGAGCACATGAAAATGCTCATGAACGAGTACCGGCTGAACCTGGGGACGCAGGAGGCGCAGGAGTTCCTCCTGAAGCAGATGGACGACTATTTCTTCGGTGAAGGCTCAGCGCTGCCGCCGGATTTCGTGCCGCCGCGGCAGAAGCAGTAGGGGAGGTCCGGAGACGCGGCTCCGTAAAGCCGGGTACAGGGCGTAACGCATCGCCGATGGCGGTTCACGCGTGCCTGCCAGATATCCTCGGCGTCTTCGTTTTTCTTGGCCGCTCCATGGGCCTCGCCGAGCCCTCGGTCAAACCGCTCGGTAAAGACCAACTCCATTGGTTATGAGACCGCGCGCTTCGGACGCTTCGAAAGATTGGCACTCCGTGCTTGAAACGCCTTCATTGCTTCTGCCACCGTGCGGTACGGCCCGTACACCCGTCCTTTTCTGATGTCCTCGAGTCCCTCAGCGATGTCACGGTCCACGATTGACTTCGGCTCGATAACTCTCATCCGGTTGAGTTTGCGGTTTAGCAAAAGACCCGCTGTGACCGCTCAGCCAACGCGACTTCGCTCGCAGCGAAGTGCAGCAATCGGGTCAACCTTAGTCGCGCGGCGAGCGAAAATAAGCAGCCACTAGCGACACTAGCGGCACGATCAACGCTACTGCCCCGTAAGTGCGAAGGTCCAGCGGCTCGACTCCATATAGGAAACTCGCCAGCACCTTGCTCGCCACCGCTGCAGCCGGCAGTCCCATGGCCACGCCGGCCCCATGCCCCGCAGCAAGACCATGCGCAGCACATCTGCCGGCTGCACTCCGATCGCCATGCGAATGCCGATTTCGTGCGTGCGACGGCTCACCGCATACGTGACCACACCGTAGATCCCAACCGAGGCCAACAGCAGCGCGAGGCCCGCAAAGGAGCCAATCAGAATCGCATACCAGCGAGGCTTGGCCACCGCTTTCTGGAGAATGTCCTCCATCGTCGTGACCTCGCCGAGCGGCTGATTCGGGTCGATGGCGCGCAACTCCGCGCGGACCGCATTGACCAGCAACCTGGGATCCGCCGCGGTGCGCACTGCCAGATCCACGAACGATGTGGGCTGCCGGTCGAAAGGCATGTAGATCGCGGGCATGGTCTTGCGATCAAGCCCCAGGTCCTTGATATCCGCGACGACGCCGGCGATGGTGCGCGTCTCGGCGCCAAAGAACAAATGCCGCCCGACCGGATTGGTGTCGCCGTAGTATTGCTTCGCGAACGCTCGATTCACCAGAACCGCGCCACCTACCGCGGAATCGGCCGGTTGCAGATAGCGGCCGGCCACCAGGCCGATCCCCATAGCTTCGAGGAAATACGGCGTCACGGAACGGCAATCGATTTGGACATCTTTGCCGAGTTCCGGGTGACCTTCGATGCCCAGCGTAACTCCCATCAGGAAATTGAAATCCAGGGGAAGGGAGTTCGTGGCCCCGGCGGCTTCCACTCCCGGAAGCGTGCCGATCCGGTCCAGCAGGCGCTGGACGAATGCGGCCTGTTTGTCGGGCTGGGCATAAGTGTTGTCGTCCAGCATCAGGTGCGCGGCCAGCAGATTGTGCCGCCGATATCCCGGATCGATGGCGTGCATGAGCAGAAAACTGCGAAGCAACAGGCCGGCGCCAATGAGCAGCACCAGTGCCGCCGCGATCTGTGCAGCCATCAGCACGTTGCGGAACATGCTCCCGATTTGCCGGCCGCCCGCCGCGGAAGCCTGCAACACCTGCCGCACATCCGACCGTGAATAGCGGCAGGCGGGCAAGCCGCCAAACAGCACGGCCGTGGTCAGCGCCAGCAACGCCGTGAATGCGAAGACGGCAGGCTCCGGACGAAGAGAGTCCAGGCGCGGGATGCGTTCCGGGTAAAGATGCACGATCCCCCGTACGGCCCACCACGAGAGCGCCAAGCCCAACGCGGCGCCCGCTACGGAAAGCGCGGTCGATTCGGTGAGAAGTTGGCGCGCGAGCCGCCTGCGCTGCGCTCCTAAAGCCGTGCGCAACGCCAGTTCTCCTTCGCGCGCGCCTGTCGCGGCCAGGATCAGGCCGGCGATGTTGCCGCAAGCGATCAGCAGCACACAAGCGGCGGCCGCAAACAGAATCAGCAGCGCCGGCCGTATGCCGCTCGCGACTTCTTCATCCAGCGGCACCACGTTGACGCCGCGCTTGCCAGGTCCGTGGGATTCATCGGGCGGCAGCCGCGAAACGATGGCGCCCATTTCAGCGCGCGCCGCCTGAAGCGTCAACCCCGGCTTCAGGCGCCCGATGGCGAACGCGAAATTCATCCGAAGAGGGCCACTCGCGAGCACCGAGATCGGCTCATAGAGACTTGGCTGTTCGCCGATCCTGGGAACGATGAGGCGGAAGCCCGGCGGCAAGATCCCCACAATGGCGCAAGGAAAGCCATCCACCCGGACTACCTGCCCCAAAACCGCGGGATCGGCTCGAAAACGGCTCCGCCAAAATGCATCGCTCAGGATCACGACACGATCCTTGCCGGGCACCAGATCAGCGGTCGTGAACACCGGCCGAGGGCGGGCCTCACGTCGAGCGTTTTAAAGAAATCGGAAGAGATCAGCGCGGTGGGGATGCGCTCCGCTTCCCCAGGCGAGCTGAAGTTGCTCAGCCAAGGGAAATAATAGCCGATCTGCTGGAACGCCCCGCTCAACTCGCGCCATCGCTCCAGTTCCCGCGTGGTTGCGAGCTGTTTGTCGCGGTGCTGCATCGCGCCAAGATCTGAATTGGGGTTCAGGTCCACCGATCAGATCTGCACCAAACGGTCTGGCTGTGTGTAGGGTAGCGGCTTGAGCATGACCGCGTGGATCGCACTGAAGATGGCGGTATTGGCTCCGGCACCCAGAGCCAGCGTGAGCACAGCGGCCAGCGCCGGAACGGGATTCTGGCGCCACGTGCGCAGGGCGAATCGAAGGTCGGTCAACATTACGGCTTGATGGTAACCATCACCACGCCGTGGCTGGGCACGGCCGCGGAGAAGCTACCCGTTTTTGCGCCGAGGTCGCGCTTGGCCCAGAGGTCGCGGACCTTGGCCGTCAAATTCGTTGGATAGCCGATGTCGGGCCACGTCACGGTGATTTCTGCCTCGGCGGCGGTGCGGTTGAGCAAGGCGACCGCGCGGCTTCCATCGGCGAGCTGTCTTCCCCAGACATCGAGGCCGTCGGAGCGCTTCACTCTGCGGCCCTCGCGTCCTAGCGGATCTTGATCGATGGCGATGACTTCCTTGTTGGTGAGGATGTCGCGTATGTCCGCATTCATGCTACGAATATCGTTGCCGGCCATCAGCGGCGCCGCAAGCAGGCACCACATGCTGAAGTGCGCGCGGTATTCGGTAAGGCTCATACCGCCATTGCCGACTTCCAGCATATCGGGATCGTTCCAGTGGCCGGGCCCCGCGTAGGAGCCGATTCCGTCCTGCAGATCGAGGATCTGCACCACGCCCAGCCCGTCATCCTTATTTTGGGAGTCCCATTTGTCGGTGATGTCGCCGGTGGATCGCCACAGGTTGCCAACATCGCGCGCCCAGAGCCAGGGCTTCGTGGAACCCCATTCGCAGAGGCTGAAGACGATGGGCCTGCCGGATTTCTTCAGGGCATCGCGCATGATCGAATACGACGCAGCCGAATCCTGCGTGCTGTGGTTGCACCAATCGTACTTCAGGTAATCGACTCCCCACGCGGCGTATTGACGGGCGTCCTGGAACTCGTAGCCGCGGCCGCCGGGGCGGTTCTGACAGGTGCCGGTGCCGGCGTCGGAATAGATGCCGAACTTCAGACCTTTCGCGTGCACGTAATCGCCCAGCGCACGCATCCCGGAGGGAAACCGTTTCGCGTCGGGGACGATGTTGCCTTGCGCATCGCGGTCTACCTGCCAGCAATCGTCGATGACCACGTACTGATAGCCGGCGTCTTTCATGCCGCTCGCGACCATGGCGTCGGCCGCTTGCTTGATCAGGTCTTCGCTCACATTGCAGGCGAACTTGTTCCAACTGTTCCAGCCCATGGGCGGAGTGCGTGCCAGTCCATTGTCAAGGGCCGGCAATTGGCCGGCCGTGGCGAGGAGGCCCAATGCCGCGATTCGTAGGGCCACGCTCGTGTTGGATTTCCGCAGTTTCATGTCTTTTATTATGGCAGCTTAAGGTGGGGCAGGCGCTTTCGCCTGCCAACAGTCCCCCCTGCAGTCTCTCTCGCCACCGATCACGATACAATTGCAGGTATGGCCTCAGACCGTGATCGTCTTCATGCGCTCGTGGATGCTCTTCCCGACGCTGAAGTGCCGATGGCTCTCTCTTTCTTGACGGAACTCGGCGATGAAGAAATCATCGACGCCGAGACCGCCGCTAAACTGGATCGAGCCCGTTTTGAGCCAGGCGAAGATGTGCCGCTCGAACAAATCAGGGTGCGGTAAGAACCCGCGCTCCACGAGGACACAGAATACTTAATACGACGTTGCATTATAATGCATAAAGATGGAAGTTCGCGTTTAGCATCAGCGCGGATACTATCCTCCGCGTCGCCACGGCGCTAAGACCCGGCGGCGGCCGCGCAAGGAGAAATGATGGGAACCGCTCCAGACAGGCAGCACGCTCATGAACTGATCGAACGGCTACCGGCCTCCCAAATCTCTACCGCCGTCCGTTTCTTGGAGTTCATGCTGCTCGATCCTGTGGCCCGTGCCGCGGCTACGGCCCCGCCCGACGATGAGCCCGTGACCAGCGAAGACCGCCGCCGCTTTCTCGAAGGCCAGGCGTGGTTCCGGAAACACGGCGGCAAGGGTGTACCGATGGCGGATGTGCTCGCTGACTTCGATCTCAGGCCGGAAGATCTTCGGAACCCGCCGGACGACTTGCAGTAATGCCGCCCTACGGCATCGAGTGGCTCGATGAGGCCAGAGCCGACGTGCGTGCCTTGGACCGCACCACCGCGATGCGGCTGTTCGAAGGAACACTGCATTACGCCCGCACCGGCTCCGGCAAAGTGGCCACGCTACACGGCGACATGGCCGGCGCCTTCCGCCTCCGCGTAGGCGACTACCGGGTCCTCTTCACGCTCGAAGAGAACGTCATGCGCATCTTCGGTGTCCGCCATCGCTCTGAGGCTTACCGTTGAGCAGTTTGGCGGTAACGGGCTTACACGCCCGAGCCAGGCCGAAGCCCCGCGATCGGGCCGGCGGTCACCCTGGTAGTACCGTCCCGCCGCCCGCGTAGCCTTCCGCGCCTAACTGGCAACCCGCGATCCTTGCCGCTGCAGCGAAGGGTCCACCGCTACTGTTGCAGCGGCTTCATCGAAGGGCTCTCCCAGGAAACGCGCGAGCCTTGCGCACGTACCACCGGGGTTGCCCACAACGTCGGCATAATTCACAGCAAGTACCTGGATCTCGGGACGCCGCTGCAGCCACGTCTGCACCTGAATTAGCTGTTTCGTATAGGTTCGCGCCAGAAGCCGGTCGTCGAGCCTGCCGCCCGCGCGTTCCAGACGCGCCAACATGGCACGCTGCGAAGCAATTACCTCGTCGAGGTTCCGGTGCATGAGGATGATCCTATACTCCTCGCCCGCCGGTAAGTACGGCAGCAGATGCGCCACGATCTTCACAGCCTTGCCGCGAGCCTCAGAAATCCACGAAGCGTCCTGATGCAGCCGGGTAGCATTCTCGTGCTCGAAGTAGCCGCGCGGGTTGTCGGCGTCGGCGGCGCGGCGATGGTCGGTGTAGGGCGCGATGCCGGCGGCCGCGAGCGTCTGCATCATCATCGACGTGCCCGAGCGAGGCAATCCTGCCACTACAATCACCACCCGTGAACGATCGGCCGGCGGCGCGGCGGCACGCTCGAAGACCGGCACAGGCGCAGGTTGCGGCAGCACTGGATGCCGCTCGAGTTTCTCGCGGCGCCGTTCGTTGGCTTGCATACGCAACTCCGCCGCCTCGGCCATGTGGAGCGCGGCCTCGCCGAAATTCCGCTGGCGGCGCAGGATCTTGGCCAACTCGCCATGAGCCGCGGCGAAAGCAGGCATCTGTTTCAGGGCCGTGCGCAGGCATTCCGCGGCGCGGCTCTCCTCGCCCAAATGGCGCAGCGCCACCGCCAACGTGTAGTGCAGGCGCGGGTGAAAATGAATGAGCGAGAGCGATTCGATGGCGCAATTCGCCGACTCGGCGTACCGCCCCGCGGCCAGATGAATACGAGCCTCCAAGGCCATGGCCTGCCAGTCGTCGGGATCGGCACGGCGTGCGCGGCGCGCGAATTCCAAGGCGCGCTCGTGATCCCGCAGCGTCATATAACTCTCGGCCAGGAACAGCGCCAGCGCGCGGCCCGCGCCGGGCTTGCCGGCCAGTTCGTCCAGCAACGCACGGGCTGTTTCCTTTTGCGCCGCGGAGCGGGATTTCAGCAATGCCAGCCGGCACCTCATCAAAAGCCGAGGCATCGCGAAACCATCCGCTTTTTCGAGAAGCTCGCGCCGTTCGTAGCGCTCTCTGCGATCGGCTGGCTTGCGATCCTCCAAATCTTCGTCCGCCCGCCCGGCGCGTCTGCGCTCCAGTTCCGCGGCGGCACGCGGCGCAAACTCCGCGCATGCTCGGTCAAAGGCTTCCAATACGCGCCCGCCTTCGCCCGGGTCGCCCATCTGCAGGGCGCAGTGGAACAGGTGCTGATGATAGCGGCCCTGCTCCGGATCGCCCCTGATCAGTTCGCGTAGAATACCGGCCGCCACGTCCGGCCGCCCGGAATCCATGTAGCAGCGCGCCAGATTGTAGCGGGTCTCTGCGAGACACTCGTCCACGGCTTTGCGGGCGTCTCCGTCCGGCGGAGCGACGTAACCTAACGCCACCAGTTGCCTCAACGATTCGGCCGAAGCCACGCCATCGTACTGCCGCTCCGGAGGATGACGGCCATCCTCGCCCGCGATCTCATCCCAGCTTGGAACCGGTGGTAACAGTTGCTGGTTCTCAAATGCGTTGAGGAGCACCTTGCCGCGCATATCCAATCCAGCGGGTATGCCGAACAGATGCAGAACCGTGGGCGCAATGTCCAGCACGCTCGCGCCATAGATGCGTTCCCCTCGCAGCGCGCCCGGCGCCCGCAATGCGAAGACGCCGAAGTGACGGTGCTCGACGGCCGGCCCCGCGGCTTCGGCGGGAATATAATCCGGCAGCAGCCGGTCGGAGTGGAATCCGTGATCGCTGACCACCATCACCGCGCAATCCGGCCCGGCGAGCGCCAGCATGCGGCCGAGCATGACATCGTGATAGCGGTAAGCGTTGGCGACCACGCCCGCGTACAGCGCCGGATCGGTCTCCCTGCCCTGCGCCTTGCCCGCGTGGTATCGCATGAAGCGGTGCGAGAAGTGATCGATGCCGTTGTGATAAATGGCGGCGAAATCCCATGGCTCATTTTCGATGAGGTCGGTGGCCGCGGCGTGAACGCTCATGGTTTCCGCGACGATCTCGGCGAGGTCGTGCAGGCTCTTGTCCTTATCCTGATCGACGCGGCCAAATTCCGGTACGAAAAGCTGGAGGATCTCGCCGGTGATCTCCATGGGGCTCATGCGCAGATCCGCCAGCCGCTCGGCCCACGCCGGCGGCCAGACCATGCCCGGTGGTATGGGCGACGCCGGGTCCTGCTCCGGGAACAGTTTGAAGTGATTGGAGACCATCGCACCGCGAATCGGCTCGGCGGGATGCGAAGGCCACCAGCCCACCACGATGCTGCGCTTTCCGTTCTGGTTCAGGATGTTCCACAGTGCTTTGGTTCTTCGGCCAAGGTTGCTGATCGGCCGGACGGAGAGGCCGTCATCGGAAGGTTCGCTGAAGCCCAGGATGCCGTGCTCCTGGGGACGCTTGCCGGTGGCAATCGAGGTCCACAGCATGGGGCTGAGCGGCGGATAGATGGTGGCCAGGTTGGCGCGCACGCCGTTTTCAATGACGCTGGCCAGATGTGGCATCTCGCCGCGCGCCAGCAACGGATCGATGACTTTCCAATCGGCGGCGTCCCAGCCGACGAGTAGGAGGCGGCTCATTCAAGGCTACTGCGCTGGTGTTGCACCTGCTAGGCCAGGAGCTTGAGTCTGGCGCGCCGCACGCCAACTTCGCACGCCCGCCGCTCCAAGAGCTAATGCGGATAGCCCGCTACGCTCGTAGGCCCCTTCGTCCCCATCGAGCGCTTTACCCCTGAATCCCGCGGGAATCTGTGCACCGGCGGTGTCGTACGCGTAACTAACCAGGGTGACGTTCGGACCACCAACATGACCCGGAAGGCTGACGCTGAGTTGCGCCCATCCGTAGACGGGGTGGGTCAGCGCACCCCCTATGAATTTGAAGAGAAAGAACCGATCAACGGGGTTGAAACGCGTGCGCCTCGAGGTAGCCCCGCTAAAGTTCGTCTCACTTTCGGCCACGCCGCCATGAAGCCAAGATCTGGAAGCCGCCGGCGTACCGAACTTGGCGCCGCGCCGAAATGCCGAGACGGTCGCGTTCACGCCGCCCAGAAACCGAAACTCGGTCCCCTGAGGGCCGGGGCGGTTGCCGACCAGCACGATTTGCTGCTCGAAAATGATCGTCAAAGAACCCTTGATCACATATTTGTCAAGCAGTCCAGCGGCGCCATTAGGACCAAGGATTGTGGCTTGGGCGCCATACCCCGCGCCAAAACCAACCTTCTCGTCAACGATACCGGAGTACACTATACCGTTTGCGTCCGGTGTGCCTGCGTCCGCCGTGCTGGCAGCCACTCCCAAAGCCCCCGCGCCCAAGGCTGATAGCGACGCCAAACGCCTCAAATTCGTCCTTTTGACCTTGACCGTCATACGCCCCTCCTCTGTCGGCATGCTATCACACGCGGTCTGAGACGGACAAGGACTATTTGCACAGAGGGGGTACTGGGGGCACTATCATCGGGCTCTGACAGCGTGCAGCGGCTCCTGCAGCCGATCGTGCCGACGGTCATCTTGCCGGCAAATAATTTCACGGGACTTGCCCAGCCTAAATTAGACGAACACATCGAGCGAGCTGAAGCTCGCTCCGGCACGCTGAAGCGTGCGCTACCGGCCGATCAGGAAATCGGTAACTCGCTTGGCGAGGGTCCCATAAGGCGGGCGCAGCAGTCCAAGAGTCGTGAAGCGGCTTTGCAGGAAGATACCTTTCTTCTTAGAGAAAGTCTCGAAGCCGTCGAACCCATGATAGAATCCCATGCCGCTGGGACCTACTCCGCCGAACGGCAAGTCATTCTGGGCGATGTGCAAGATGGTGTCATTCACGGTCACGCCGCCGGACACAGTGCGTGTCAGCACGGAGTCCACACGCTTCGAGTTGTTATCGAAGTAATACAGCGCCAAAGGCCGCGGCCGGGAGTTCACATACTCGATAGCCTCATCGAGTGACTTGTAAGTAACCAGCGGCAGGACCGGACCGAAGATCTCTTCCCGCATCACAGCCATCGGGTCGCTTACGTTCCACAACAACGTTGGCGGAAATACACGGTTCTCGGCGTTGCCGGCTTCGTGCGCCGGATTCAACTCGAGCACTTCGGCGCCTTTCATAGCGGCGTCTTCCACCAGGCCTCGCAGGCGCTGATAGTGATCCCGGTTGATGATGCGGGTGTAGTCGGGATTGGATACCAGCCGCGGATACATGGCGGCGGCCGCTTCCGAGGCGTGCCGCGTAAACTCCTCGCGCGCGTCCGCGTGCACCAGCACGTAGTCGGGCGCAATGCAAGTCTGACCGGCGTTGTAGAGCTTGCCCGCCATGATGCGCGCCGCCGCTGTTTCGAGCGGAAAATCGCGGTGCACCAGCGCGGGCGACTTGCCGCCGAGTTCCAGGGTGACAGGCGTCAGGTTCTCGCTGGCCGAGCGCATGATAAGCTTGCCCACGCGCGTCGATCCCGTGAAAAGCAGGTGGTCGAAGGGCTGCGACGCGAACGTCGCGCCGGTCTCCGGGCCGCCGGTCACCACCGTGACATACTCGGCGGGGAACAGATCGGCCGCGAGGCGCGCGAGCAGGTCCGCCGTCCGAGGCGCCAGCTCCGACGGCTTCAGCATCACGTGATTGCCGGCCGCCAGCGCGCTGACCATCGGCGAGATGCTGAGCAGCAGCGGGTAATTCCAGGCGCCAATGATGCCCACTACGCCGAGCGGCTGATAAATGACCCGGGCGCGGCCGGGCAGAAATTGCCAGCCTGCCGACGCCGGCCGCGGGCGCACCCATTCCGGCAGGTGGCGCATGACGTGGCGGATGGTATCCACTACAGGGAAGACTTCGAGCAGCAGGGTTTCCTGGCGCGCGCGGCCTCCGAAATCTTCGGAAATTGCCTGGACGAATTCCTCACGCCGGCCGCGGACGGCTTTCAGCAGATCCCGCAGAGCCTGGAGGCGCCGCGACGGATCGGGCGGATGATGTGCAAACGCCGTGCGCTGCGCGGCCAGCATGGCCGCCAACTCCGCCTGGATGATGCTGGTGGTAGTAGTGCTCGTAAGGTGGATTATACCGCGAGAGCGCCTGCCACTGTGTCAGCCATCTTGTGACCGTCGGTCGCGCCATTACCCATTGCGACTTTGATCTTTTCGGCCAGTTGCGCTGCCGTATATGGCTTCTGTACAAAACCGGCTAGCCGCATCCCTTGAAACCGGCCTAGCACTTCGTTCTCGTCGTAGCCGCTCGAGAGCACGATACGCGTGCCGGGCCAGCCGCGATGAATTTCCTGTATGGCGTCACGCGCGCTCATCCCGGGCATGGAAAGATCCAGAATGACCAAGCCGACCTGCCGTGAGGTCCGGCGCAAAAGCTCGATGGCCCCCGCAGCGTCTTCCGCCACCAGAACCGTGTAGCCATATTTGCGAAGCACGGCTTGCGCCAGCTTGCGGACAGAGCCCTCGTCGTCGACGACCAGCACCGACCCCTCGCCTTGGAGATTTGTCTTGGCGCCGCTTGGGTGCACTTCTCTTCGAGATTCGGCCACAGCCGGCAATAGCACCTGAAACGTGGCGCCGTTGCCGGGAGAACTGGTTACCCGCAAGGCCCCTTTGTGGCTGCGAACGATTCCCAGCGTTGCTGAGAGTCCCAGTCCGCGACCCACAAACTTGGTCGTGAAAAATGGCTCGAAGATTTTCGCTTGCGTGGCATCGTCCATGCCGATTCCGGTGTCGTGCACTTCCAGGACGACATAGTCTCCCGGAGCGATTTCCTGTCCGGCGAGTTGCATGCCGGCGGACTCCGCATCCAGACTGCGCAGACTGGTCCGCACCAATACGATGCCGCGTTGATCGCCTGGGATGGCCTCGGCAGCGTTGATCACCAGGTTCATGATCAACTGTTGCATTTGTCCGGCGTCGGCCTCAATGCGGGGCAAGTCGGGTTTGAGATCGAGGCGCAGGTCGACATTTTTCAGGATCGACGAGTGCAGCAGGCGTTCCGTCTCCCGAATGAGTGTCGAGAGTTCCAGCCGCTCGATGACAAAGCGCCCCTTGCCGGCGTAAGCCAGCATTTGCCGCGTGAGATGCGCGGCCTTCTCGCCGGCAAGAAACACTTCCTGCAATTGATTGCGCGCGTTATGTTCGGCGGGCAGCGAGTCCGCGGCCAGGCTCGCATTTCCGATGATGCCCACCAGCAGGTTGTTGAAGTCATGCGCGATGCCGCCGGCGAGGATTCCGAGGCTCTCGAGCCTCTGTGTGTGGCGTAGTTTCTCTTCGTTTCGCTTCTGATCCGTGATATCCATGCCAATGCCCACGAGACGGGTGGGTAGGCCGTCGGCGCCGGAATAGACACAGCCTCTGCCGAGCATCCAGCGGGTCTCGCCGCTGGCGTGTAGATATCGAAACTCCATCTCGCACTGGCTGCGCTGTGCGACGGCATGCGCGACAGCGTTCCGCACCTTGTCGCGGTCTTCCGGAAGCACAAAGTTCAAGAAGGCGTCTTCGGTTCCGGCAAAAGATCCGGGCGTCAGGCCAAAGATCTGTTCGAGCTCGGCGGACCAGGCGATTTTCGCCTTCGGCAGGTCCACGGTCCAGGTCCCGATACGGGCCGCTTCAGGCGCCAGTCTGAGGCGCTCTTCGCTTTCGCGCAGAAGCCGCTCCGCCTGTTTACGGTCCGTGATGTCATGGCTGAAAAGAGAAAGGCCGCGCTCTTGAGGATAGGCGCAAGTTTCGTGCCAGCAGTTCAAGCGGGGAATGAAAACCTCGATCCGCACGGGGACTTGCTGGTTGGCGGCCCGTTGAAGTTCCTGCCTGGCCGGACTTTCCGCAAGTTCAGGCCAAGCGTCCCAGAGGCGTTTGCCCAATAACTCGGCAAGCGGCAGGCGGGTTAGCGCGGCAAGTTGCTCGTTCGCGTGCACGAATTGCCAGTCTGCATCCAGGGCGCCGAAGCCGTCTGAAATGGAATTAAGGATGGTTCTTTCCCGGTCGCGGGCTTCCTTGGCTTCGCCGTGGGCCTTATCCGCGTCGCGTAGGGCCAGGCGCATCTGCTCGCCGAGCCAGCTAATGTACAAGCCATCGAGCAAGAAGAGAAACAGGTAGGGTGCGTCCGGAAAAGCAAGCACCCGGCCGCCTAGGAAGACAAAGACAATGACGAAGGTGCTGGAGATCGTAGTGAAGAGGCCGGGCGCAAAGCCCCCGTATGCGGCGGCAGCCATAATCGGGAGGATGTACATGATGTACGGGGCTGTGTTCCCGAATACCGGCAGGGCCAGGAATTTCAGCATGGTTGCGGCTACGATGGCCGCAAGCGCAAAGATATAGATCTGGGATCCTCTTGCACTCCAGGTAAACGCGTGTGGTGAGTCTTTCGGCATGGCTCATACCCATACTAGTTAGTTCCCGCCATTAACTCTCGTGCAAAATGGTTAATAGTGGATGGTTATCCATAGGCCATGGTCCGCAGCACGGGGTCGCCTATGGGACCACAGTACGCTGTCAAAGGTTATGGATTTGAAAGGGCATCTCCGGACGCAAGCGGCTAACTAAACTAAGAGCTTGTTGGAAAACGCGCCGAGCTACCGCTCCCTCACGGTCGCGGCTCGGTAGGTTGTTGCGAAATCGGGGCTCCGTTTCAGAGCCGCGCGCGTCAGCAAGCGGTCCCGCGCCTCTTTCAACAAGCTCGTAACGTGCGATGCTGGACATCGATGCACGTGCGACCCGCCAAGCCCGAAGACGCCTCCGGCATCGCGCGCATCTACAACCACGGCATCGAAGACCGCACTGCCACCTTCGAAACACGACCGCGTACCGCGAGCGATATCCTTGAATGGCTCGACGGCCTACACCCGGTCGTCGTCGTCGTTGACCAGGATTCGGTAGTGGCCTTCGCGGCGACCTTCGCGTACCGGCCGCGCGCGTGCTACGCCGGAATCGCCGAGGCGTCCGTCTATGTTGACCGCGCGTTCCGAAAGCGGGGCGCAGGCCGTCTGGCGCTCGAGGGGTTGATAGGCGCCGCCGAGTCCGCCGGCTTTTGGAAGCTGGTCTCGCGCATTTTCCCCGAGAACACGGCCAGCCGGCGGTTGGTCGCATCGCTCGGCTTCCGCGAAGTGGGGACCTATGAAAAGCACGGCCGGCTGGACGGCGTGTGGCGCGACGTCATTATTGTGGAGCGGCTGATTCCGGCCAACTTCAGATGTTGAAAGTAGCCGCGGGGCCCCGCGCTTCGAGTTCTTTGGCCTTATCCACTTCGTTAATTACGTCGGCGAGCGTAGTGCTGTCCAGGATGTGCGCCATGGCGTCGCGCACGCGGCGCATGACGAGGCGAGTGCCGCAGGTCAGCTCGTCCCGGCACTCGTCACAGCGGCGATAATTGGTTTCGCGCGCGCACGGCAACGGCGCCAGTGGCCCCTCGATCATCCGGACGACCGAGCCCACCGTGATATCCTGCGGCGGCCGGCTCAGCTCATATCCGCCGGCCCGGCCCTTCTTGCTGCTCACCACGCCCCGGTTCCGAAGCTCCAGCAGGATGGCCTGCAGGAACTTGAGCGGGATGGACTCCTCAGTCGCCACGTTGTGAACCAGGATCGGTCCCTCGCCATAATGCCGGCTCAGCGAGTAAAGCGCTTCTAGCGCGTACTTGGTCTTTTTGGAAATGGTCCGCAATTACAATCCCCGAAACTACTAGCATAACCTCCAGCGACTGGTTATGTATAGCCTGATACCCTAAGTGAATCCTGGTACCACACTCGCGTCTCACCAACTGGCTTCTGCTGATGGCGGCAGCCTTCCTGTTTTCGACGGGGGGCGCGGCCATCAAAGCAATTTCGATGACGTCCTGGCAGATCGCCAGTTTCCGTTCGGGGATCGCGGCTCTGGCCCTGGCTCTGCTCGTTCCGGATGGGCGGCGGCACTGGCGCTGGGCGCTTGTGCCAGTGGGCGCGGCGTATGCCGCTACGCTGGTCTTTTTCACGCTGGCGACGAAACTGACGTTCTCGGCGAACGCCATCTTCCTGCAGTCCACCGCGCCGCTGTACCTTTTGCTGATCGGCCCGCTGGTGCTCAAGGAGCCGCTGCGCCGCTCCGATCTGCTGTTTCTGCTGGCCGTGGCTTCAGGCATGCTGCTGTGCTTCAGCTCCACGCAAGCAGCCGTGGCGAGTGCCCCCGACCCACGTGCGGGCAACCTGCTGGGCGCGGCCTCCGGGTTCACCTGGGCGCTGACCGTTTCCGGCTTGCGCTGGCTCGGCCGCGGCGCGGGCCGGAGCCAGGGAGCCGGGAATGCCGCCACGGCTACCGTGGTGATCGGGAACATGCTGGCATGCCTGGTGACCCTTCCTAAAGCGCTTCCGGCGCCGCACGCCGGCTGGATGAACGCGGCGGTCTTGCTTTATCTCGGCATATTCCAGATCGGGTTGGCATACCTGTTTGTGACCCGCGCGATCCGGCATGTGCCGGCATTCGAGGCAACCACAGTCCTGCTGCTGGAGCCTGCGTTGAACCCTGTGTGGGTGTGGCTGGTCCAGGGCGAGCGGCCCGGCAGAGGATCCCTCGCCGGCGGGGTGCTGATCTTGTCGGCAACTTTGGTGAACGCGTGGTGGCAGAGCCGTGCAATGCGCAGCGGATTGCGGAAAAAGACAACTTAGCCGCAGATGCACGCCGATGCACGCCGATAAGACAAGACCAAGTTATTTGTTTCAATCGGCGTTCATCGGTGTTGATCCGCGGCCCGCGCGCTACCGAAGCGCCTGCGCGATGGCTGATTCCGCCACCGGCGCCAGTAGCTCGTAGCCCTTGGCATTAGGATGCAATCCATCGTTCGAATCACCTTCGCGTAACATTCCCTTGTCGTCCACCAGCGCCGCGTAATAATCCGCAAACACCGCGTGTACCTTGGCGGCGTATTCGCGCAGCCACGCATTCAGCTTCAGAATGTCCGCGGGCGGGCGCTGGTCGGTCTGCTTGCGTGCAGTGTAATCGCTGACGGGAGTCAGAGAGCAGAGGATCACTTTGATGCCGTGCGCCTGGGCCAACTCCGTAATCGCCTGGAAGTTTTCCTCGATCATGGCCAGGGTCACCGGCCCCGTGTTGCGCGCGATATCGTTCGTGCCGGCCAGTATGATGAGCGCGGCAGGCTTGAGATCGAGCACGTCCGGAAAAAGGCGCACGAGCATCTGCGGCGTAGTCTGCCCGCTAATGCCGCGGTTCACGTACGGCTTACCCGGAAAGAACTGGGCAAGCTGCCAGCCGTCGGTAATGGAATCGCCTAGAAATACAACGCGGCGAGGGTCGGCAGGTTGCGCTTTCAGACGCTCGTTGTCCGCGTGATAGCGGCCGAGCTGGTTCCAGTCCTGAAGTTGGTCGGCGAGATTGCGGGCGGCAAATTGCAGGCAGCAGGTGGTCTTGGGCGGATTGTATTCCTCGACCAACTGGCACCGCGCGGCGGCGGGCAGCAGAAGCAGGGCCAATAGCAGGGACGTAGGGTTTCGAGGCATGGTTCACGGGATATTGTCGCACGCCGGGGGAGTAGACTAATAATTCAACGAGACAGGCGGTATGGTGGCTTTCGCATCCGACCCATGGCCCTGGTACGTAGCCGGTCCCGCGATCGGATTGTTCGTGCCCGCGCTCTTGATTGTGGGCAACAGGCTATTTGGCGTTTCCAGCAACCTGCGGCATCTGTGTTCCGCCGTGCTACCCAGCAAGCTTGATTATTTTCGTTACGACTGGAAACGAGCCGGCCTTTGGAACCTCCTTTTCGCCGCCGGCATTCTGGTGGGCGGCTTCGTCGCTTCACACTGGGGAACATCTCACGACGTCGCGATTTCGGAACAGACCAGATTGGCCCTGACCAGATTGGGCATTCACGATTTCTCCGGACTTGCGCCGCGCGAGGTATTCGCCTGGCCGGCGTTGCTGACGCTCAAGGGATTTGTCTCGGTTGTCGTGGGTGGTTTCCTGGTCGGGTTCGGCACGGCCTATGCAGGAGGTTGCACTTCCGGTCATGCGATCTCCGGGCTGGCGGACCTGCAGCTATCGTCGTTGATCGCCGTGGTGGGCTTCTTCGCGGGCGGTCTCCTGGCAACGCATTTTATTCTTCCGCTGATTTTGTGAGGGTCCATGTCCACCGAGTTAGCCAAAGATCAAAAAGCCGCCGGCCAAGCGCAAAGCCCGACCGGGATCGCCTTGTTGGCTTACCTGCTGCTCGGTATTTGTTTCGGAATTACCCTGACGAAGTCGGAAGTGCTTTCCTGGTTCCGCATCCAGGAGATGTTCCGGTTCCAGTCTCCTCGCATGTACGAGATCATCGCGTCGGCCGTCATTGTTGCCGCCGCCTCGGTCGCGCTAATCAAGACGCTCGGGTTGAAGACCGTCTCGGGCGAGCCGATCGCGATTCCCCCCAAGAACCTGGGACTCGGCATTCGGTACGCGGTTGGCGGCACGATCTTCGGACTGGGCTGGGCGCTCACGGGAGCTTGCCCGGGACCGCTGTTCGCGCTCGTAGGCAATGGCGTCACCGTAATGATCGTCGCCATCGGCAGCGCGCTGGCTGGAACCTGGCTATACGGATTGCTGAGGCCAAGACTCCCGCATTGATCAGGCCACGGCCTGCTTGGGCTTTCGCAGCCAAGCGGACCCCGCGACGCCGATGGCTACCAGCATCGCGGCGCTTCCGAAATAGAGGTTGCGAATGCCAGCACGTTGCGCCACCGGTCCGGCGACAAACATGGCCAGCACCTGCGAGATCGCCAGCACGGACATGAGGCTGCTCATGACGCGCCCGAGCAATTCGTGCGGCGTCTCCCGCTGCAGCAAAGTCTGTGAGGGCACCATGATGAAAGCGGCACCGAAGCCCAATCCGAGCATGCCGATGGCGGTGGTGCCGATTCTGCCAAACACAGCCGTCACAAAGACGGCGACGCCCATTCCGCCTAGACCGTAGATCACCAGGAACTGCTGCGGAATCCTCGCGGCGAACCGGTGCAGGGATTGCGTGCCGGTAATCATGCCGACCCCGATCAGCGAATTGAGGACGCCGAACAGCGCGACCTTCGAAAGCAGCACATCGCGCACGTAGACCGAAAGCAGCGCGCCGAAGCAGCGGACCGCGAACATGCCGGCGGTCATCGCCAGAATTACGAACGAAATGGCTGTGTGAGTGAAGATGAACCGGAATCCCTGGCGCATCGAAGAGAGCACGGAGCTGGCGGCGGCCGCGGTGGGCGAGGGCGCGCGGTGAATGGCGACGGTCAGCACCATGGCCGCGGAGAAGAAGAAGCTGAAGCTGTCAAAAAGGAAGCAGGCGTTTGTGCCGAACCACTGGACCAGCAGGCCGGCGACCGATGGACTTACGATCTGCGAGCCTTGCACGGCTTGTGACATCAGCCCGTTGACGGCCAGCAATCCGGCGGCGGGCGTTATCGCGCGCACGGCCACCGATTGCGCGGGCACGAAGAAGCTGGATACCGTGCTGAGCGCGAAGAAGATGGCGTATATGACGTGGAGGTCGCGCACGGACAGCAGCGCCAGCACCAGGACGCCGCGCATCAGGTCGCTCGCGATCATGGTCCATTTCACGTTCCACTTGTCGACGAAGACGCCGGCCAGCGGGCTCACCACCGCCAGCGGCAGCAGGTAGGCGACCAGGATCATGCTGACCTGGGTAGCCGTACCGTGAAGCTGAAATGTTACAAGGCTGAAGACCGCGAATATCGCCAGGAAGTCACCGAAGATGCTGACAAGCTGCGCGAGCCAGAGCCGCCGGACGGAACGTGTCTTCAATACGTCGCGAAAGGTCAGTTGTGGCGCAGGGCTTGCCATGCTCGTGGGAACCTCGGTGGGGTGTAACTATCATAGCAGTGCGGCACGCGTCTTTTTGGGGAGCTTCTCTAAGACCAGATCGTAGGAGCGGCGCACCAGTCGCTTGATCTCGGGCGCGGTCAGGGCGTCCTCCGTCTCCAGCGCCACCCAGTAATAGCGCGCGGAGTAGGGGGCGGGAATGATGCCGGGCCGCTCGCACAATTCGGCGAACTCTTCAGGGGAGCATTTGAACGACAGCCAGACCTTGGCCGGCTCCAGGACCACTACGGCAAACATTTTGCCGGCGATTTTGAAGACCAGGTCAGCGCCCCACTGCACTGATTCGGTGGCGTGGGGCATAGACATGCAATAGCGGCGGACCCATTCGATGTTCATGTGACGTTAGCTTGATCATTATGACATGCGTCGCGGCGGGTGGATCGCGACACTCCCAAATATATCGTTTTTGGTATAGTAAGCTCTCGGGGCAGCCGAGGTCCTGGATCGCCTGCTAATCGAACAGAGCTATCGATTGGGTGAGCCGCATATCAAAGGCCGTCTTTGGGAAATGCGGCTGAAGGGTCGCAGCGGTATCGCGCGGGCGCTGTATGTGACTGCCCCCGTCCAGCGCGTTGTGATTGTGAGGGCCTTCGTGAAGATTGACGGAGACCCGCGCGGGATCGGTTCGATGATGGAGTGATAACAATGGCGCGCATACTTGACATGCACAAGAAATGGATGAAAGACCCTGCGTACCGGAAGGCTTACGATGCGCTTGAGGAAGAGTTCGCACTCGCCAGCGCGGTCATCGATGCAGGGAACCGTGCGGGCCTTACCCAGCAGCAGTTGGCCCGTAAGATGGGGACCACTCAGCCGGTTGTCGCACGTCTGGAAAGCGGAAGAGGGCGTCCGTCGATGCGGACCCTGGAACGGTTGGCTCGGGCGACGGGATCACGCTTGCTCATCGGCTTTGCTCCGATGGGTGATCGAAAAAGCCGAGCAGACGGGGCGCCCTACTCACCGAGGCGCAGGATGGTTCCGGGTTGAACCGAGCGCAGTTGCGCGAGACAGTCCGGCACAAGCGGCAACAGGTCAGCGAGCCGGTTAGACCTGGCCCGAAGGATGATGATTCCGATCCTCCGGCCCCTGAGGTTCTGCTGGTACTCGATGCCCGTGTCCATCGTCACCAGGACGCCGAACCCGGCGCGCTCAGCCATGGAGAGTAGCTCTCCATTCTTCTTCCCAGCGAATCCCGCCTCGGGGACAGTGAGACAGTCATAGTCGGAAAAACTGCCGGCTAACCTCCGCGGGATGCATTCGTCGAGGAGGACTCTCATCCGAGACGGCTAACAACGAGTAACTTGGCATACTCTAGAGCGGCGACGGCGGCCTCGCGCGAGACCGTAGGAAAGTCAGCCAGGAACGCATCCAGGGTGTCGCCGCCTTCCAGGTAGTCGAGCAACGCCTGAAAGGGTACACGCGTTCCCACGAAAACCGGAACGCCCCCGAGGATATCGGCGTCTTTCGTAATGATGTCGTTCAGAGAAGACATACGGTGTCCTACTCCCCCTCCTCACTGCCCACCTTCAGCACCGCCAAAAAAGCCTCCTGCGGAATCTCTACCCGCCCGACGCGCTTCATCCGCTTCTTGCCTTCCTTCTGCTTCTCCAGCAGCTTGCGCTTCCGGCTGATATCGCCGCCGTAGCACTTAGCCAGCACATTCTTGCGCATCGCCGGGATGGTCTCGCGGGAAATAATCTTGTTGCCGATCGCCGCCTGCAGCGCCACCTCAAACATCTGCCGCGGGATCAGCTTCCGCATGCGTTCGATCAGGATCTTGCCGCGTTCGTAAGCGAAATCCTTGTGAATGATCATGGAGAGTGCATCCACCGGATCGCCGGCCACCAGCACATCCAGCTTCACCAGCGGCGAGACGCGATAGCCCGCCAAGTGGTAGTCGAGCGAAGCATACCCGCGCGACGACGATTTCAAGCGGTCGTAGAAATCCAGCACGATCTCGTTCAGCGGCAGCTCGTATTCCAACAGCACGCGCCCGCTGCCGATGTGCTCGAATTTCTTCTGCACGCCGCGCTTTTCCTCCAGCAGGCTCAGGATGCCGCCCAGGTATTCTTCGCGCGTGATCACAGTGGCGAGGATGATAGGCTCTTCCACCTGCTTGATTCCGGCTGGATCGGGGAACTTAGTCGGGTTATCCACCTCAATGAGATCCCCGGACGAAGTCGTCACGCGATAGCGCACGCTGGGTGCGGTGGTGATCAGGTTGATGCCGAATTCGCGCTCCAGGCGTTCCTGCACAATCTCCAGATGCAGCAGGCCCAGAAAGCCGCAACGGAAACCGAAGCCCAGCGCCACGGAATTTTCGGGCTCGAAGTTGAAAGCGCTATCGTTGAGCCGCAACTTTTCGAGCGCATCTCGCAGCAGGCCGTGCTCGTGCGACTCCACCGGATACAGCCCGGCGAACACCATGGGCTTGATCTCTTCGAAACCGGGCAGCGGCTCGGCGGCCGGATCGTCGTGATCCATAATGGTATCGCCGATCTTGGCGTCCGAAACCGTCTTGATATTGGCGAACAGGAATCCGACTTCGCCGGCGGAAAGCTCGTCGCAGGGGGTGGCTTTGGGCGCCTGGTAGCCTAGCCCTTCCACTTCGAAAACCTGTGAGCTTGACGAGCTGGACCACAGTCGTATGCGCTGTCCCTTGCGCAGGCGGCCATCCACCACGCGCGTCAGAATGATCACGCCGCGATAAGCATCGAACCACGAATCGAAGATCAGCGCGCGCAGCGGCGATTCGGGCAACCCCTTCGGCGGCGGCACCAGGTGCACGATGGCTTCCAATACTTCGTGCACGCCGGTGCCCTGTTTGGCGCTCACCAGCAGCGCGCCCGAAGCGTCCAACCCAATCACAGATTCGATCTGCTCGCGTATGCGCTCCGGCTCAGCGGCGGGCAAATCGATCTTATTGATGACAGGAATGATCTCCAGGTTATGGTGCAGCGCCAGGTAAGTATTCGCGAGTGTCTGCGCCTCGACGCCTTGCGACGCGTCCACCACCAGCAGCGCGCCTTCGCAAGCTTGCAGGCTGCGCGAAACCTCGTAGGAAAAATCCACATGGCCCGGCGTGTCGATCAGGTTTAACTGATACGTGTTGCCATCGCTTGCGGGATAATTCAACCGCACAGCGTGAGCTTTGATCGTGATTCCCCGCTCGCGCTCCAGGTCCATCGTATCCAGAACCTGCTCCATCATTTCGCGCTGGGAAAGCGCGCCTGTGGCCTCCAGCAGGCGGTCGGCGAGCGTGGATTTCCCGTGATCGATGTGCGCGATGATAGAGAAATTGCGGATGAATTCGCGGTCCATGCGGTATGATGATGCCGTGGGGGCAAGGGTGGCTTGCCTCTAGCGATTATCCCATATGTCCTACAGCAACATCCGGTTTGAAGTGGGTGACGCCGGCATCGCGCTGCTCACGGTGAGCCGGCCGGAGAAACTGAACGCGCTGAATTCGGAGACGGTGATCGAGCTGCAGGATGCGGTCACGCGCGCGGGGCGCGATGCCGAGGTGCGCGCGCTGATCGTCACCGGCGCGGGCGAGAAAGCTTTCGTGGCCGGCGCCGATATCAATCAGCTCGCGGTGCTGACACCTATCGAGGCGCAGGCTTTTGCGGAGCGCGGGCAGCGTGTCTTTCGCCAGATCGAGATGCTGCCGAAGCCCACGCTGGCCGCCATCAACGGCTACGCCCTGGGCGGCGGACTGGAATTGGCGATGGCCTGCGCGGTGCGCGTGGCTTCGGAAAACGCGCGCATGGGACAGCCAGAAGTGAAGCTGGGCATTCTGCCGGGTTATGGCGGCACGCAGCGGCTGCCGCGACTGGTGGGCCGTGGGCGCGCTTTGGAGATGCTGCTCTCGGGCGAGCCGGTAACCGCGGCTGAGGCGCATCGCATCGGATTGGTGAATCACGTGGTGCCGCAGGCAGAGTTGCTCGAATTCAGCCGGCAATGGCTGCGCAAAGTGCTGGCGAACGCGCCGCTGGCGTTGGGGCTCACCATGCAGGCAGTGGATGTGGGTTTGGAAGCCGGTCTCGAGCAAGGACTGCGATTTGAAGCCGCGGCGTTCGGCTTGACCACCGCCACGGAAGACAAGCGCGAAGGCACGCGCGCGTTTCTGGAGAAGCGCCCGCCGGCATTCGCGGGAAAGTGATTACATGCCGAAAGTGATCGAAGGTCAACTGACAGCGGCGGGTTTGAAGTTCGCCATCGTGGTGAGCCGTTTCAACAGCTTCATCACGGAACGCTTGCTGGGCGGCGCGATGGACGCGCTAGCGCGCACCGGCGGCGCGCTCGATGATATCGAAGTTGTCAAAGTTCCCGGCTCGTGGGAAATGCCGGTCGTCGTGCGGGAACTGGCGGGGCAGCACCGGCACGACGCCATCGTCTGCTTGGCGGCCATAATCCGCGGGGAGACGCCGCATTTCGATTACCTGGCCGCCGAAGTGGTCAAGGGGATAGGGCATGTAGCGGCGGAAAGCGGCGTGCCGGTGGCGTTCGGCGTGCTCACTTGCAACACTCTGGAACAGGCCATCGATCGCGCGGGCGCCAAGAGCGGCAACAAAGGATTCGATGCCGCCATGGCCGCCATCGAGATGGCCAGCCTGATGCGCCAGTTGCGCCAAGCCGCGAGCTAATGCCTTCCCGCCGCCGATCGCGCCAGAGGGCCCTGCAGATTCTCTTCCTGTGGGATGTGCGCAGGCAGCCCGTGGAAGAAGCGACGGCAGCTTACTTCGACACGCTCTATTCCGAAGAGAGCCGCACCAAGCCTTTGCGCGACGATTTCCTGGATCAACTCGTGACCGGCGCCGTCGAGCACGTAGAGGAGCTGGACCGCCATATCACGCAGCATGCCGAACACTGGCGCATCGAGCGCATGCCCACCGTGGACCGCAACATCCTGCGGCTGGCGGTTTACGAGATGATGCACTCGGATACGCCCGCGCCAGTGGTGATCGACGAAGCGCTGGAACTGGCGCGGCGGTTTTCCAATGAGGAGTCCGTGCAGTTCGTCAACGGAGTGCTCGACGCCGTGCACAGAGACTTGGAGAAGGGGCAGAAGACGCTGGGGACCGGATGACGTGGCGCAGGCACTCGTGCCTGGTGTGTCGGCACTCCTGCCGGCGCTTCTCCGTTGCAAAGTTGTGCGTCGCGCAGTGTGGCGAGCTTGGCTCGCTTGGCGAGCTTGGCTCGCCTGCGTCGGCAAGAGTGCCTGCGCCACGGCTACAGCGCAGTCTGAGTGGTTGTGGTGTCGTCTTCGTCGTCGGGCGGTTCCGTCAGATGGTAATAGTAAGTGACGACGCCGCAAGCCAGCGCCAGCGCCAGCACGATCGAAATCCATCTTAGCGTCCGCGCATTCCAAGTGCGCTTGCCATTCGCCGCGGCCGCCGTAGCCTTGACAGTGGCAAACGCAATCCCGCCGCCCAGAAACAGCTTCCAATACCAGGCCATCATGTCGAGATGGCCCTGCCCGCCGACCTGGCTCCAAACGGTGTATGTCGCGATCAGGGCGATCAGGAACTCGATCGCGTAAAGGAGGCGGAGCACCCTACTAGGGTATCCTGAAAGCGGATGCCCGCGCCGCTACTATCGTTAAATGGCGCCGGGAAATCGTTCGGCGCGGCGCCGCTCTTCTCCAACATCACCCTGCATATTTCCGAAAACGAGCGGCTGGGGTTGATCGGGCCGAACGGCTCGGGCAAATCGACCCTGCTCAAAATCATGGCCGGCCTGGCCGAGCCCGACACAGGCGCACGCACCGTGCGCAAGCTGACGCGCATCGCCCTGGTGCCGCAGGAGCCCGAGTTCGCCGCCGGCATGACCGCGGCCCGCGTGCTCGAAGAGGCGCTGGGCGAGCATTTGCACGACCCGGCCGAGCGCGCGGCTGCCGTGAATGTTACGCTCGGCCGGGCCGGCTTTGCCGATGGCAGCGCCGTGGTCGAGTCGCTCTCCGGCGGGTGGAAGCGGCGCTTGTCGATCGCGCGCGAGCTGATCCGCAATCCCGATGTGCTCCTGCTGGATGAGCCCACCAATCATCTGGATCTCGATGGCATCTTGTGGCTCGAGCGCCTGCTCGAAACCGCGCCGTTTGCCAGCGTCATAGTGAGCCACGACCGCTATTTCCTGGAAAATGTGGCGACCGAGGTGGCCGAGATCAACCGCGCCTATCCGGACGGCATTTTCCGCGCGGAGGGCGCCTACGCGGATTTCCTGGAGAACCGAGCGGCTTTCCTGGAGGCACAGTCGCAGCAGCAGGCATCTCTCGCCAACCGAGTAAGGCGCGAGGTGGAATGGCTGCGGCGCGGTCCGAAGGCGCGTACCGGGAAGTCGCGGGCGCGCATCGATGCCGCGCACGAACTCATGGACGAGCTGGCCGAAGTTTCCGCGCGCAACATGAAGGCGACCGCCCGCATCGACTTCACGGCGTCCGGGCGCAAAACCCGGAAGCTGATTCGCGCCGAGATGATCTCGAAGCAGCTTGGCGGCCGGCAGTTGTTTCGCGACCTGAGCTTCTCGCTTTCGCCGGGAATGCGGCTGGGCCTCGCGGGACCGAATGGCAGCGGTAAGACCACGCTGCTGCGCATCCTAAAAGGCGAGCTGACGCCGGACGGCGGGACCGTCGAGCGCGCCGACGGTCTACGCATCGTCTATTTCGATCAGGGGCGCGAACAGCTCGATCCCGCCGTGCCGCTGCGAGACGGGCTCGGCGCGCAGGGCGACAGCGTGATCTATCGCGACCGTCCGATACACATAGCCGGATGGGCGAAGCGCTTCCTCTTCCAGCCGGAGCAGCTTGACACGCCCGTGGGCCGGTTCTCCGGCGGTGAGCGCGCGCGCATCATCATCGCCCGCCTGATGCTGCAGCCGGCCGACGTCCTGCTGCTCGACGAGCCCACCAACGATCTGGACATTCCCACGCTGGAAGTGCTGGAGGAGAGCCTGACGGATTTCTCCGGCGCGCTGGTGCTGGTGACCCACGATCGCTATCTGCTGGATCGCGTGTCGAGCGTGGTGCTGGGCCTGGATGGCGAAGGCGGCGCGGAGGTTTTCGCCGATTACTCGCAATGGCAGCAGGCCCGGTCCGCTAAACCGGCGCGCCACGAGAAGGAGGCGCCGCAGCCTCGGACCGCGCCCGCCGCGCCGCGGAAGAAGCTCTCCTATCTGGACGCGCGCGAGTGGGAGCAGATGGAGCAGAGGATACTGGAAGCCGAGCAGGAACTGGCGGCGCGCCGCGCGGCCCTGCAGGCGCCCGAAGTGGTCTCCGATCCATTCGCGCTCGAGCAGCGGTATCGAGAGCTGCAGATGATCGAAGCGGAAGTAGACCGGCTTTACGCGCGGTGGGCCGAGTTGGAAGGCAAAGTATCGTGATTCGTGGCGCAGGCACTCTGCCTGCCGCGCCGGTACTCCTGCCGGCGCAGGCGAGCTTTGCTCGCCTGTTTGCGGCGAACTTCAGTCAGTCACTCAAACTGTTTCCGGAAATCCGCAAACTGCCCCTTCAATTCCGCAACCTGCTGTTCGAGACTATCCACCCTGGCCTGCAGCCGCCCGATGGGATCGTCGCGCAGCACAGACGCCTGTGCCACTGGTTGCGCCGGCGGCTCGCCGGAAAGCAGGTGGGCGTAGCGAGTCTCTTTATATCCAACCTGCCGCGGAAGCCTGGCGACCAGCGGATCGGGCTGCCATTCCATCAGGCGCGTCAGGCATGCATCCACAGCTTCCAGGTCGTCGAACTCATAGAGCCGCTCGGTCCGCCCGCGCAATTCGCCGGCAGTCTGCGGACCGCGCAGCATCAGCACGCACAGAATCGCGGCTTCCCGGCGGCCCAGGTTGAAGGACTCCGATAACCGGTGCTGGTGCTTCGGCACGCGCATATCGGGACCGCTGATGCGCAGCGCCAGTCCCTTGGCCCGCAGGCCCGCCAAAGCCGCATCGACGGTCGTCTCGTCGTAGCTCACCACCGGCTCGCGATTGGATTTCTGGTTGCAGGCGTTGACCAGCGCGTTGAGCGAGAGCGGGTAATACTCGGGCGTGGCAATCTCTTTCTCCATGAGCGCACCCAGCACACGCACTTCGGTTTCGTCTAATTGGACGGCCATCTGGATAGTGTATAGCAGGGTAGGATGTCAGCTCTCCGCCGCGGGCCGAGCCCAGCCTCGAACACCAGAGTGCGGTTTGGCCCTAGCCCCCAGCCCCAGGCGAGCAAAGCTCGCCCTTCCCCGCCGTCCGCGCAGCCGCGAGCGCCAGCAGCCGATTCTCAAACGCGAAATCCGGCTGCCGCCGCTGGTGATTGCGCAGGTACCAGCGCCACGTCTCCTTGAGCCCAGCTTCAAAAGCCACCGGCCGCACACCCAGCACTCTCGCGACCTTGCCCATCTTCTCCGTGATC
>Ga0187855_10000405_pt1 | contig 38119 bp, 28 predicted proteins | sample June2016WEW_8_10_2_FD_132969 | JGI IMG/M metagenome (GOLD analysis project Ga0187855, IMG submission 132969) | Peatland microbial communities from SPRUCE experiment site at the Marcell Experimental Forest, Minnesota, USA - June2016WEW_8_10 | ecosystem: Environmental > Terrestrial > Soil >... | reverse complement strand
GTTGCTGAATCTTGTGAGCGATTAAGTCTGAAGGACGAGGCCGGCACAGTTTTTCAGTTTCTCTGCGAAGACAGCAATCGGATCTCTTGGAATTTGGCTTTCGGCCCTGGCTCGCGCGGCTTGGCCCATGAGCTGCCAATCGAAACGCCGGTCCCACGCCCGCTGTAACGTGCCGGCTAACAAGGATGCGGTCGGGGCCGGCGCCACGAACCCGGTTTCATTGTCAACGCAGACTTCCGCGTTCCCCGCAACATCAGTCACGATTGCCGGACGCCCACACCACATGGCCTCAACCAACGCCAAAGGGAGCCCCTCGTAGCGTGAAGGCAGTGCGAGAATGTGGTTTTGTTCCCAGATCGCCCTGATGTCACTGACATGGCCGTGGAAATATACATTCTTTAGTCCCAGAGTGTCAGCCAATCTGCGCAAAGTCAGTTCAAACAGACCTTCTCCATAGAAATGCAATTCTATTGGGCGATCGCGCCATTCAGAACGAGCCAGCACCTCCAGCAATAGATCCTGTCCCTTCGCGGCCGGGTCCATTCGAGCTACACAAGCCAGTTTCCATCTGCCGTTTGCGGAGGGCCAGGCCGGGATCTTCCCAACCCGAACGTTATATGGATTCCACACGACTTCGGCGCCCTCGAGCCGGTCGCCGACCTGCCTTCGGAGAAGCGCGAGGTTACTATGAGAGACGCAGAAGACCCTTCGAGCAGCGACGTAGCTAGCGGCCGCTTCTTCGGCCGTATCATTATCGAACCACCAATTCTCGCTGTTGCATTGAACGATAAGGACGTAGGGAATCGCAGCCTCCCGGCAGATTTTGGCCCACTGGAATCCACCGGAATTATGACCCTGCGAAATCACCACTAAGTCTGGTCTGCATCGAGTTAACCATGCAAATGTTCTTCTCCAGCCGAAAGTGATTTTGTCCCAAGAGTATTTGAGCGATCCGGCTAAGAACGATGGCGATGGATAGGGACGAAGGCTGATTCCCCGCTCTGCCAATGCCGTAACTCGCGGAGAAAGCGCCGGCCGGTAGGCAACCAAAGCGGTCACATCGTGGCCCGCATGCCTAAGTTGAACGGCAGCCTGGCTCCAAAGCTCCTCGCTCCCTCCCCAGGGCAATCCATAAATTGTACTTACGAATACGAATCTCATTGCAGATCATACGGCACGGCTCTCTTCCCAAGCTAGTCGCGAAGGAGACGCGCAAAGAACGCGCCATCGAGCGCCGCATTGGCGCCGTTGGTGTAATACTCGCTTGCATTGCGCAGGGCCGCTTGTTGTGCCTCGGCATAGTCTTGAGGCCCAGTGAACAGCTTGCTGATTTCTAGAAATGCCTCGTCGGGCAACAAGGTCTGCGCGGGCGCGAAGCACGCCAGGTCGCGAGTTCTGACGCCTTCCTCGGTTTGCAGGAAAATCGTTGGCAAACCGCATGCCGAAGCAACGGTCAAGACCCCGCTCCAGATTCCCAAGGCCACGGAGGAGCGCCGAAGATCGTCTTCAAGCGACCATGCCGGATGAGACAGCTCGCACACGTCGCGATTGTCGCGTACCAATTTCAGGCATGCCTCGAGATCCCAATTACTTGCGTGTGGGTGGGGCCGTATCACCACACGGCGTATCGGTAGCCTGGCGGCCAGAAGTCTCTCTGTCAGTTGCAGGAGGGCACGCGTCTGTCCCTCGGTTCCAAAAGGGTCCTTCGAAATCGAATGCAAGTCGACGATCAGGAGAGTGTGTAGAGAGTATTGGTTGGGAAGTGGAACCACTGTGTCGAAAAGAGAACCGGCGTTGAAGTACTGGACGCGTGGCTCCGGCATTCTGACCGCATCGAAGAATCGCCTGTTTGCCTCAGCGAACACGGAAGCAGAGGGGGCACCGAAAGTGACGAACTTTGAAGCTGTAATGGGGACGTCCAAAGTGTGTGTGATGACTCCCTGCTGGAAGGCGATCACTGGTTTACCGCGCTGCGCGCCGGTCCGGCAGACACAGCTGCAGAGATCGTACCAGTGACATCGCGTCACGACAGCACCGAACTCGATGGAAGACGCCAGCCGCTCCCACGCCTCGACATAGAGGGCTGTCTTTTCGAAGTCCGCTAAGGCATTCCAAGTTGGACTTAGACCATGCGGCTCAAGAATCTGGACTGTCTTTTCAAAGGCGGCACGGCCACGCAACCGCGCGGCCATTGAGCGCGTGCGCGCCTCGACTCGATTGATGGGTACTCCTGGATCAAGAAATGTAACCTGCTTGCTGACGTGAGCGGCGGCCAGTTCCGACTCCAATTCGTTTCGGAAAGGGACGTACTGAGAAAGCAAGCACAGAACCTCAGCGCCTGTCTGCGCCAAGCCGAGCAGGGTCCGTGCGAGAAGTCTATTCTCGGTCTTGCGGCCAAAGTAAGGCGTAGGACAAAAGAGAACATCCGTTTTTACTTTCCGGGGCCTGAAGGCGTGGCTTGCTCGGTCGGCGGCGCGGACAGACCAAGCTGCGATCGGGCTGATGGGAGATCGAGGAGCTGAAGCGCCGCGGGGAACATCAAGGACTTCCCTGTCGAGCGCATGAAAGTAATCTTGCAGACTGACGTCGCGGCGGTAGAGGTGCACTTGCATCGCTGCAAGCTTCGCTATGAAACCCTCAGGAGAATGGAAAAGATCGTCGATAGCTATTGGGCTTGGCTCTGTCTTAGCTTGCTTCATTGTAAAGGTCAGTTGCCGTAACTTAATTGGCGGGACTAGATGCGACGATGGCTTGTCGCTGTTAGGCGGCTCAGGCATTCGCCCGATCAGCAATCGATCGAACCGGGTTAGCCAGCAGTTCTTCAATTCGTTGGTATGACTTTCGGCTTAACTCAATCTGACTGAGAGCCGCTGTTAGCAGCGGCTCGCGGAGTCGATCGGCATTTTGCCAGGCTCTTTCGATCGCGCTATAGAGTTTCTGAGATACGGCGGGCTCATTTAATGCGATGGTCTGACAACCTTCTCCGAACTGGTCTTCTAACCCCAGGAATTTGCTTGAGAAGTAGGCAGACTTCGCAAGGCCGACTACGGGAATCCCTTGCCCGAGAGCGAATACGGCCGCATGGTATGCGCCGGTAACAACTACCCGGCAGAGGGCCGCCTGCCTAATGACTTTAAGAGGCGAATCGAGGGTTTTGCCCCCATCGGACTGCTCATCAAATCCGGCGAGGAGTTGCTTAATCGCAAGATCATCCTTGGTATAGCCTTCCATTGCGATGGGAAGCGGAATCAAAGAAATCCTATGGCGCCTGGCAAAATCCTGGAGGATGGTCCTGATGCTCTTAACATCATTCATGTCGGTGCTTGCTGATCCGGCAAAGCGTAGGTTAATGCCCAGACCCTTCCCCGGTTCCTCCGATCTTGAGTCGTAGGCCAGCTCCAGAGCTTCATCTCCCGTGATTTGAACGTTTGCGCCGAGGACACCCAGAGAACGGATTGCGGCGAGTGCTCCGCGGTTGCCCCTCAAAGTGATGAAGTCGACCATCGGGAGGACCCGCGCGGCCCGTGCCAAAACCGAGCGGTCTGTGAGAGGTCCGAAGCCTTGCCCAAGCATCACGGCACTGATTCCTTGTTGAGTGGCCGCGTCGAGCAATTCCAAAACACGCGTGTTCCACGCTTCGCAGCCATCATAGAAGCCGCCGGAACCACAAATTAGCAGCAGATCTGCGTTCCGAAACGCACCTACAAAAGCCCTTAACGCATCCGCCTCGGGATGGCGGTTCATATACTTGAGGCGCCAAGTTACGAGCACTCTCAGAAGATCTGGCAATCTCGCCCTGGTGATGTTTTTTAATCTCACGAGCAGATTGACAACCCACTTCGGTACGGCATCTGCATATTTTCCCAACAGCACTCCGCTCGAAAGCCAAAGTGCCCTGCCACGGTCGTCCAAAGGCGTCGCGGCGGGGCAGAATCGAGCCAAGTTGTCGCTGGAGTTAGTGAGCACCTGAATGTAAGCTTTTGGAAATAACTTGCGCAATCGCTCGACGGCTATCTGCAGCATAGAGATATCGCCGAGATTGCTATACTCTTCAACGCTCTCCCCTAGACCTGTGGCAATTATGATGCGTTCCACCAAGATGTGCTCCGCCGTCTCAGACGTTATTGACGCGCGCTCCCTCACTACAGAGTACGGTGGGCTCTTTCTTCTTCTGCTGCTCGTGGCACCCGTGACGCCTATTCGTTCATGCTTCTGGCGAACTCCAGCAGGACGTCCGATCGTATAGCGTGCACAATGTGACCATGCAAGGCATAGACCTGGTGTGTTCGGAAGCTTAGAAGCTGCTCGACCAGGACCCCGATCGGATAAGCGCCCGCGTGGAACTCCATGGCGAGGGAGTCGAAACGCTCGATGCTTTTGAAATCCTTGAGAATTGCCAGCTCCGTACCTTCGCAATCCAGCTTCAAAAGACGAATGTTCCCTTCGGCCGGAATCAGTGAAGAGAGCCGGCCCACCTTGACGGGCACTCGCTCCCTTTGCTCGAAGAAGGAGCCGACGGCCTGATCACGCGCCGGACTGATCGTGTCCCAGCCATCGTGAGACGGATAGCATTGAAGGTCGGTTTCTCCGTCGAAGTCGGCAACGGCTGTGCATTGGGCGTTGACCCGATCCGCAAATCCGTTGCGGACGACATTTTCCATGAGGAGCTCGAACGTCTTTGGATTTGGCTCAAAAGCATACACATGAGCGCCGCGCTGCGCCGCGTAGCAGGTAAAAAATCCGTGGTTTGCCCCCACGTCCACAACGACATCTTCTTTTCGCAGCGGGCAGCCTGCCACATCGTAGTCTCGGTGATACCAGGTATCGGCAAACATCGGGTAGGACTCGCGCAAGGCTTTCACAGATACGCCTGTCTTCCGGTCAACAATGGTCATCTTGTCGCGGCGAGCGAAACGCCGATCCAGGAGAATCTGGAATGGGTTCCCATAGTTGCTAATGTTTTCCACCGCATGCGCGAGGCGAGCTATCGATGGCATAGCATTGCATCCTGGCTACCTAGGGGCAGGCGAATTAACTCCAGAGTAGCTTCGATTAGGTTACTTTTAGAGCCCATCTATATCTCGACCGCCCTCCATTAATCAGTCATTCTTGAGCCGACTACTTGTGCTGAGACGGGCGGCGCAGGAATGCTCGCCGTGATCGTCAATCTGCCAGGCCACGAGCACGCAAGCTGTCAATGATGTTTCCAGCAGCCTTAAATGAGATGCCGCATCTGTTCGCGATCTGAGCAACAGAATGGGTTCCGTCGATCAAATCCATAGCGTCGAAAAGCGCCCGATTGCCTTCTGGATTGGAGTAGGGGTCAATAAAGATGCCGAATCGGGAGCAGAAGACTTCGCCTTTGAACCGGTTGATGGGCACTCTATTGTTCTCAATCGTGTCTATCATGCTCAAAACCAGATCGCGCGAGGCCTCAAGGTTCTTAACCGAGACCAAATCGGGTGAGTCGCAGCTTGAGTGATACTCCGGGTACGGCCAGTCTGTGTTGCTTGGAGGAAGAACGCGAGATAGCGACAACATGGGAACCCTCACGCCGGGAGCATTAAACTGGCGTTCATCATTCCCGATGATTGTGCGGTAAGTTCCGGTCCAACCGAATGGATCACTGTCCTTCATCGCGAGCGAAAAGCAGAGGTCGGCTTCAGTGTTTCCAGAAAAGGAAAGCTGAAGTGCATGGGGATTGTTCAATCCCAACATTTCCAGGAATAGTCCGCCCTTTATCTTCGGAATCAGGTGCTCGTTCTGACTCAAGTAGGCAACAGAACCGATGGTCTCTGGAACAATCAGGAATCGGTAAGTATAACGTAAGTTCTGCCGCTTTAGCAGAGCGCGCATCACTGCAATTCCGACCGCGGTCCCGGACAGATCGTCGTTAACCATCGCGGGATGACAAAGGTGTGCGCACAATACGATGCACTCGTCAGTACTTCCGGGCGCCACAACTTCTCCGACTTTCAATGTTCCGAAACTGAAGTCGGTCTTGATTACTACTTTGTATTTGTCGTCGAGTAGCGAGTCTTTCAAGGTCTTGCTGCAGCAAAGTCCCCAATCGCGCTCGTAGTACTTGAACACAAACGGGATTGCATCGGGAATCTTATGATGGAAGTGCAGGTGATCGAACAGCTCCCTTCGCGACACTTCACCTTCGAACGGCAGGGAGTACGAGACTACGTGCAGCGGGTTATCCGCGTAGGAAAACAATCTGCGCCCGTCGAGTGTCGCAAGATAGGCTTCATCGCACTTCCATTTTTCCGGAATGATCCATGACCAGCATTCGGTGCCGGAGGGAAACTCGTGAGTGGTCATTGGGACTTGCTCGGCCAGCGCCTGCAGCGCGGCATCATAGCCGTCCGAAACAATGTCACGGGGCAGCATCCAGAGCGCTCCAATCATCTCAGTCATTGAAGCGTTTGTCGCGAGCGCGACTGGCAAACTAGCGACGGCCGGGCCTCTATGTTCGAAGCCCAGGGAGGTGTTCGCCTGCTCATCCGCCGCGAACAACGGATCGCTACTCAACGCCGCATTGAGCAAGTTTGCTATATCGGCCGCGGCGATGCAAGAGATCTTTCCAGAACCGATTTGCACGGATTTACACTTGCGAGAAGAGGTGCATAACTCGTCAAATCGCTGCCCAATTTGATCATCCCGCTGCGGCGAGACCGGGGCGCTACATACCCACCCATTCTTTTCTGAGACCGATGACTCGCGGATAGATCCGGTATAGAGTCTCTTGAATCGGAACTTAGCGCCTGCCATTTCCTCGAGATGTTGTCGGAGCGTGACGTCCTGAAATCCGACACCAATCGTGCAGATCTTGCCGCCCACCTGGACCAACCGGTCATAAACCGATCCCTTGCCGAAGGTTGTATTCGGTAAATCCAATAGTAGTTCCTTGGCTTTCTTTCCCATCCCGGCGACCGAGTAGATCGGATCTCGAGATCGCACGGATCCGGCGTGCTGACGAAACAATTCCAGAATTTCTGCCGAGGTACTCCAAGGTCCACTTTGTGTAGGGGTTTTCTCTATGTCGAATTCCTGCTGTCTATAGAAGGAAAATGTAAAAGCCGGCACGAGAATGGTGCCTTCCCCACCGACAGCCTCGAGCAGGCAGTTCAACACAGCTTCTGGATTGCCACTAGGCCCAAGGGTGCCCAGAGCGTCAAGAGAAAGATAACAGAACAGCGTGTCGCCGTGAACGACGCCGACGCGTCTGAGTGCATCACCTAAGTCCTGGATGGTGAGATGGTCAATCATGAATTCGCTTTCCTTTTTACAGCCACTTAGTTTCCCGCGGCGGACTCAGTCTCGACCCAGGAGCGACCGTCGTAGGTCTTTTCCACATCGCCGACGTTTACCCACGCACGCCTTTTCCAGCTTTCTTCGGCAGCCACCAGCACGTCCGACAAATGGCGATCTTCGGACCAGGTCTTGGGGTATGGCGCAAGCCCTCGCAGAGCGTTGACGAATGCACTCATCTCGTCAAAATAGACCTGTTCGAAGTTGAAGGATCCGAGGGAACGAAGACCCGGAGGCTTGATCACCTTCCAGGTCTCAGTCTCCAAATCGTAACGCCGGAGCTCGTGAGCGGCCATGTCGAGCGTAAAGCTGCTTTTTCGACACGCGACGCGCGCCATTCTGAAGGGGGCGGTCTGGTGTAACTCAATGATCATGGTCCCGAAAAGGCCAGACTCGAATTGCAGCATCAAGGCGTAGGTATCGTCGATGTCAGTCACCCATTCGGCATTGCGGCCATGAGTACAGCACACCGATTTAACAGGCCCAAAGACCCAACGAAACCATTCGAGCTCAAAGGGAACCATTTCCCTAGCGGCGCAGACTGACCGCTTACTGCCCGCATAAAACTCGCTGTAAGGTTCCCAAGGATGCCAGAACGGCAAGTAACCCCCATAGTGATAGTGCACAGTGTTAAGCTGATCGGCGCCGATTCTTCTCAGTTCGTCGCGCAAGATTCCAAAGAGGGGATAGAACTGCCAAGTGCCGGATGGATAACTGCGAACACCGGCTTCGACCTCCTTGGATGCGAACCACGCAGCTTCTGGGGTAAGCACATTCATCTCGCTGAAAAATGGCAACCTTGCCTTGAAACTGCGTTCATAATATTCGAGATGCTTATCAGGGGGGACGGAAATCACGAGTGCGTCGAGCTTTTTATCCAACAAGGCATCGAAGCTAGACACAGCGTTGGCATTGAATATCTTCTGCGCTTCCGCAATTCGATCGGAACGGCTGTCGAACAGTACCACTTCGCAGTCCAGAGCCAGGAGGTCCCGAGTACGGCGCTTCCCCATGGATCCCACGCCTATAACGCCGATCCGCATCACATGTCTCCTATCTTGAGGACTTTTCCTTCGACTCGGTATTCCAATTGCACCAATTCGCGTGTCCGCTGCCAATACTTCTCATCCATCATCGAATTCAACTCAACCAGCTCTGGCCGGCGGTGCAGCAAGGTAACAATGTCGTCGATGCCAAAGACGGATCCTTCATGGTACAACTCCCGAAACAGGGCCTCGAAGAATGCCAGATCTTCGGGATAATCAAAAGTGAGGCGCGCCTCTGCATTCACATGCTCCGGCCTTACTGGCATGACATAGCCCACGTTGCACAAGCCGGTCCGCGTAAAGTAGTACATAAAGCCGGTATCGTTCTTTTCGGTGAGATGATTTCGCCAGACCGTCTGCATTGCGGACGCCCGGATGGCCTTGGATCCGAGGCCCAACGGCAGGCTTTCGGTAAGAACAATGTCGAGTTCCGGGTTTGCCAAGAGACGATCCATGCAAAGGTCCATGTAAGCAGGATCGCTACAGGGATCGTCACCATCTGCCTCAATTACCGCTTCAAATCCAGATTCAACCATCGCGGAGTGAAAACGATCGATGATGTTGTCGCGGCTTCCGCGAAATATGCGGGCCCCGACCGATTCCGCAATCGGTATTAATGGATCGTCGCTCTCATCGGTGGTTGTACATAGGATTACATCTTGCGGCCTCAGATACCGGGAGCTGAATAGGCGGTCCAATAAGTGTAAGATTGCGGGCTTGCCGACGATGGGCATCAACGCTTTACCTGGCATGCGCTGCGACGCTAGACGGACCGGAACTAATGCACCGATTGTCATAGGAGAGGGTTACTTTCTTCCTGCGCTTTGCTTGCCGGGCGCCGGCATAGAGCCCGTTGCCTCACAACGTGAGTGCGACAGTGAAATAGGGCCATTGGCGCGCTTGAGTGGACCTGCCCTGTGAAAGGACGGCAGTCAATCGGTGCAGCACTTCAACGGCGCAGAGTCGCTGTGAAGTCGAGCACAGCGACTTTGTAAGCAGCGGTTGAATGGTCGAAAGACGGGCTTGACTGGATCACCTTGGAACGATTCGCGGACGCGCCCTGTCGCTAGAGCGCCCGAGACTTTCCGCATGGCCATTTGCAGAGCCTCGAAAGTCTGATCCAACTCCGCCTGTCCGTGCGAGTAGGTGATCGTAATCCACGGCATTAAAATACCCCGAGCGATGAGTTCTTCGTGGAAAGAGGTGATGAGCTCTGGCCACGGTTTGCCATCAGAGTGAGTGCAAACGATCTGCGGGTTGCAGTCGAATCCGATGATGCGAACATACTCCGCCACCCCTTCAGCGTTTGCCAGAGCGCGAAATCCATCAACCAGTTTCTTACCTAAAGGCCAAATATGGCCGCTGATGTCCACACGGAGGCATTCATCGAGAGTCGCTCTGCACGCCGCCAGGCCGACGGTCTCTGAGCTGTGCGTCTGAGAAAGCAGAAATACACGGCGTTTGTCATGCTTCAATCCGCCAAGTTCCATGATATCCCGTTTGCCGGCCAATAGTGAAAACGAGTAGCCATTGGCATACGCCTTGCCGAAACAAGCAAGGTCAGGATACACGCCGCGCAAATGGTGGGCTCCCCGTATGTCGAACTTGACTCCGCTGATCATCTCGTCAAAGATGAGGACTGCTCCTTCACGGCCCGTCAGTTCACGCAGTTTTTGCAGATAGTCGCCTTTGGGCTCATCGTTTTTTATAGGTTCTAAGAGAACCGCCGCAATTTGTCCCGGAAACTGTGCAAAGAGGTCTTCCAGTGCTGGGATGTCGTTATAGGGAAATCTGAGAGTCAGGCCCGAAATCTCGTCGGGAACGCCTGCGTTCATTGGCGTAGTCCCGATGAACCAGTCGTTGATGCTGAAGAATGGATGATCCGCGCAGCACGCTATATATTTCCTGCCGGTGTACGCACGGGAGAGCTTGACAGCGGCGGAGGTCACGTCTGAGCCGTTCTTACCAAATTTGACCATCTCGGCCACGGGCAAGAGGTCGACAAGATATTCGGCTAGTTCATATTCCAAAATACCGGGCCGGGTGAAGTTGACGCCGATGTCTATTTGGCGCTTTACAGCATCGTTGACTGCTGGATAACAGTGACCTAACACGATCACACGGTTACCCATGGCCCAATCAAGATAACGATTGCCATCGACATCCCAGCAGTAGGCGCCTTGGGCGCGAGTCATGATTTTGGGCGACTGTAAAGGAAACTGGTCCTCACCCTTGCTGTATGTATGGCTAGCTCCGGGAACGATTTCATGAAACCGTTGATTTATGCGATCGCCTTGAGTAAAAGTATCGATTCTCTTGTTCGTCGTCTTGTCGGTCTCTCGCACTTGCATTTGTGGCATCGATGTTCATCCTCAGTTCTGGTAGGAGTAGATTTGTTCAACAGGCTAAGAGCACGACATTAAGGCATGGCATCAAGGTCAGTAGACTGCCGGCCGTCGATCTCTAAGCGCGGGTATTCGCGATCTCGCTTCATTCACCGCTTGAAAATCAATATCTTCTGTGATCAGGCCAGCCCTCGAGCCACCTTCCCGGAGAACATTTCCCCACGGATCGACAATCATCGAGTGTCCGGCGAATCTTGTCCCCTGAGACGACCCCATGCGATTACAGGCAACGACAAAGAACTGGTTTTCGATGGCCCGTGCTCGCACCAAGGTGCGCCAGTGTTCCAATCTAGGCGCAGGCCACTGCGCACAAACGACGACCAACTGCGCGCCCCCTAGGGCGTACTTACGGAAGAGCTCGGGAAATCTCAGATCGTAGCATATTGCCAAAGCAATCGGGCCAAAGGGCATCTGGAAGATCGGCGTCGTGCGGCCCGGGGTGAGGAACCGATCTTCCCGCATGGGGCCAAAGAGATGGATTTTGTGATAGGCTCGGACCGCTCCTGTACCGGGACCGAGGAGTACAGCCGAGTTAAATACTTCGCGGCTAGCATTGGCTTTTAAGACAGAGCCGACGACATAGATCCGGTGCCGGCGAGCCAATTTAGACAATGCCGGAAGCACCTCATATTGAGAGGCCTGCGCATGGATTCGACAGTGTTCCAGGTCGTAACCGCTCGACCAAAGCTCAGGCAAGACCACCAAGTGTGCTCCTTGCCCGGCGGCAAGCGCCAAATACTCAGTCGCCGTTGCGAGGTTCTGAGCTGTTTTTCCCGACTTGACGTCGAATTGCGCGAGCGCGATTCGGAGGGATTGGTTGCGTTGAGTCATTTTGGATCGAAGAAGAGGAAACCCTTGCGTTTCCTACTAGGCGGTTTGCAGCAGGGTTAGCTAGCGGCGGGACAAATCGGCATGCGCAGCGTCTAGCGTTTGTAGAGATGGTTTATCACCTCTTGTTGTGCTCCCTCGGAAAGCCCTACCGAACAGGGCAGGCTCAGGGCCTCTTTGCTCAGTCTTTCGGAGACGGGCAATTCCCCATTGCAGCTTGGAGCATGCGCGGGCGATTGGTGCATCGGCTGCCAAAGAGGACGGCATTGGATTTTCTGCACGGCGAGCGCCCGAAGCAGGTCGCGGGAGTCAATGCCAAACTTTTCCTTATTGATGAGCACGGTATACATCCAAAATGTGCTCTTCGCCCACGGGGCCTTCTGCATTGGTTCGACACCGGGAATATTACGCAGCGCGGAGGAGTAGCGGTCTGCGATTTGGCGCTTCGCAGCGACATACGCGTCCAATTGCTCCATTTGGGCGCACCCCAGCGCCGCCTGGATATTGGTTAGTCGATAGTTATAGCCAATTTCTCCGTGAATATACTCTATGGGATCGTCCTTTGCCTGAGTGGTCAGATATTTTGCCTTCTGCGCCCACTCCCCGTTTGCGGTCACAATCATGCCACCGCCGCCGGTGGTGATGATTTTGTTGCCGTTAAAACTGAAACATCCGATGTCTCCGATCGAGCCCAATGGGCGGCCTTTGTATGTTGCTCCGAGGCCCTCGGTAGCATCCTCAATGACCTTCAGGTTGAATTTTCGCGCGACGGCCACAATAGGGTCGAGATCGACGGGATGACCAAGAATATGAACCGGAACGATGGCGGTTACGCGTCGGCCGGTTCGCTGATTATAGAGCGCTCCGTTGCTCCATCGGCATTCTCGCTCTAGAAATCCGGTGACCCAAGCTGGATCCATCTGCCAATGGTCTGGCTCCGCATCCACAAATACGGGCCAGGCACCGACATAGCGAATCGCATTGGCGGGAGCGATAAAGGTGAGGGTTGAAACAAGCACCTCATCATCGGGCTGAACTCCGGCGACAAGAAGCGCAACATGGAGCGCTGAAGTGCCGTTCACCGTCGCGATAGCATGCGGGGACCCACACTTCAGGGCAACCAAACTCTCGAATCGGTCGACAAACTCCCCAGCCGAGGACACCCATCCAGTTTCGAGACACTCCTGGACATACTTCCATTCGTTGCCGCGAATTTCCGGCTCGATCAATGGGATAAACTCGCCGGTTCGCGAACTTTGCAAGAAGATAGATTCAGACATATTGGCTCGTCTTTGCGGTGTGCACAGCGCTACGCGTCACAGAGAGAGCATCTCGATCGACGATTCCGCGCGTTTGTTGACGGTTCTGTCAGTTGCGATACTTCTGATCTGTCGGGTGATCGATAACATTGTCGCGAACGAGCCGGACTATTTCCGCAATGCCATCTGCAACCGTGCGGGTGATCTTGAATCCAAGCTGATCACTAATTCTCGTGAAGGATACCCGGTAATCGCGAGGATCTTCGGCCTTGAAGACAAACTCGATTGCAGCATCCGGCGCGTAGGGGCGAATCATTTCGACCAATTGCTGCTTTTGGAAATTCTGGTCAGTTGCGCCGACATTGAACACACGGCCTGCAACCATCGCCGGCGGGGAATTAAGGACCAGGTCAATGGCACGAGCAGCATCGCGGGCGTGGACGTAAGGGCGCCAGAACTGCTCACCATATACCTTGAGCTGCTTCTTCGTAAGCAGCTCCATTGTGAATTCGTTTACCGTGAGGTCGAAGCGCATGCGCGGCGACACACCGTAGATTGTTGCGAACCGCAGAGGGGTCGGAGACCAGCGGTCGCTCCGGCCACTCTGCAGGAGCGCTGTTTCAACAGCCACCTTTGTCTCGGCGTACAGAGATACCGGCTGCAACTCTGAATCTTCGTCCACATAGTGATTGGGGTCTTTCATTTTGCCGTAGTTACTGCACGTTGAGGCGAAGATGAACCGTTTAACACCTGCAGTTTGGCTCTCGCCGATGAGAGCCAGGGAGGCGTCAAGGTTGGTGGAACGAGCTAAGTCGGGCTCGCGAGAACAAGCGGGGTCTCCCACGATTGCTGCCAGGTGAACCACTGCGTCGCGATCTGCGAGCGCCGCCCGCACGATCTCGCGATCACGGATATCGCCGCGAATGAATTCAAAGCCTGGATTTGCCCATATGCCAAGAAGGGATTGGCCGCCATATGCAAGATGGTCAAGGACGCGGACGTTGTGGCCGGCGGCGAGTAGAAACGGTGTGAGCGTTGAACCGATATAACCGGCACCGCCGGTCACCAATATCTTCATAATTTGATTTCCTTCAACTCGTGCTTAGTCAAGCAAGGCGCTCAGAGACAACGAAGTCTCAGAATACGCCGTTGCGGACGTCTTCCTGGGCCTTCACGTAATCTTCGTGACGGCCGATGTCGAGCCAATATTCCATGATGGGAAAGCTCACCACGGCTTTTCCAGCTTCGATAAGCTCTTGGATCAGCTCGGTCATGTCGAAACGCCGCCCTGACGGAATGAAGTCGTAGACCTCAGGTTCGAGTAGATACGCGCCGGCATTAATAAAGAATGTGAATGAAGGCTTCTCCCGGATCTGGTTGACCTGAACTTCATTCAATTCCACGACGCCGAAGGGTACCTCAACGTCATACTTGCGAACTCCTATGGTAAGCGATGCGCGGTGCTTGCGGTGAAACTCGAGCATCTCTTGAAACGGGAGCCCGGTGATGATGTCGCCATTAATGACCAAGAATGGATTCTCGGTCCGCTTCATGAGTTTGATCCCGCCCGCCGTGCCGAGCGGATAGTCTTCCTTAAGGTAATTGAGCCGGACACCAAGGGCACTGCCATCGCCAAAGTACTCAAGAATACATTCCGGCAGATAGTGAGTTGTCAAGCTGATGTCGCGAATGCCCGAACGCCGCAACTGCTGGATGGTGCGCTCCAGGAGGGGTTTGTCGCCGACAGGAAGCATTGGCTTCGGCAATTGTTCGGTGAGAGGGAGCAGGCGCTTTCCATATCCGCCTGCCATGATGACCGCGGAAAGTTCAGTACCCACACGCTGTGTCAGATTCCTGCGGAGCAGGAACCGAGTCACGCGGCCTCCGGCATCGACCACGGGAAGATGATTGATGTCATTTTCCACCATGAGTTCGAGCGCGTCTGCCGCGCTCGTCGAGCTGTTCACGGTCAGCGGTCTGAGGCTAGCAATTGTCTCGCAAGGAGTGTCCAAGGAAATTCCACGAAGAATCGCGCGGCGAATATCGCCGTCGGTCAGCAGGCCAGCGAGGCTCCGGTCACCATTACACAGAACCAGGGCGCCAGTTCCAGCCTTGTCGAGTCGACCAATCGCTTCCTTGATCGAAACAGAGGGAAGAAGCATGACTAACTCCAACAGCTCGGACGCATCCGCCTCAATCTCACTCTGCCCCATGAGGTCGCGACGGAGCAATAAATCCAGTAGCACGCCCTGGTCGTCAATAACAGGGAGATGGTCTATGTCATGTTGGTTCATCAAACTTAGGGCTTGCAGGCGCGTAGTGGCAGGCGAAGCAACAACGGGGTTCTTTGTCGCAATAGTCTGACAAGGGGCGTCCAGGGGTTTCGCCTTGATTACGGCGCGGCGCAGGTCGCCATCCGTCAACATGCCGCAGAGTTTGTATCCAGAAGAGCAAATCGTCAAGGCGCCAATCCCGGCCGCATCCAAATGGGCGATGGCTTCGGCGATGGTCACATCTGCTGAGATGACAAAAGTCGCGAATTGTTCTTTGGCAAACTTTTCACGCATGGATTATGGTGTTCCCCGAGGAGAGCGCCGGCGTAACTTATTTGATCGAGATTGGGAGATAGTACCGACTTGGACCGATACCTTATTTCTCACGCCCTAGATGGCCGTCCATCCACCGTCGACGACCAGATTGTGACCTGTAACGTAGGCGGAGGCATCTGAAGCCAGGAATACGGCTGCGCCTGCGATGTCGTCCGGCTTGGCCATCCTTCCGAGCAATGTCTTGCGAACATACTTTTCAACGAATGGTGGCGCTTGATTGTTTTCGACGCCGCCGGGCGAGATACAATTAAACCGAATGCCGTCTTTTGCGTAGTAGGAGGCAAGATAGCGAGTAAAGTTGATGATACCGCCTTTAATCGCTGCGTACGCTGCCGGCATGGTGAGCTCCGTTCCTTCATAGATTGAAAAATCGGGGCCGACCATTCCATAGGTGGAACCCAAGTTGATAATTGATCCGCGCCTTCTTGATCGCATTGCTTCCGCCGCCTCCCGGCAGCACAGGCAATAGCTGGTCATCTGGCTGTCAACGGCGGTGCGCCAGGAGTCGATGGAGACTTTCTCGAAGGCCAGACCCCAATCCTTGGACTTAGGATATGCGCTGTTCACCCAAACGTCGAGCGAGCCGGCGCTTGACATGACTTTGGCAATGCCGGCCGAGATCGAGGCTACATCCAAAATGTCAAGAGCAAGCGGCGAACACCGTAAACCCTTGGCCGTCAATTCCGCGGCACGTTTCACAGCTATTTCTTCATTGATGTCGGCGATGAAGGTGTGGGCGCCAAAGGTTGCGAGCCCTTCAGCCAGGGCGTAACCGATCAAACCGGCTCCCCCAGTCACAACCGCGACGCGGTTAGTCAAGTTGAATAGATCTTTCACGCTTATAACCTTATAGGTTGCTCGGTGGATTGAGCGGCTTCCCGGGCGTTGGCGAGTTAAGATCCCGCTCCTGAAAACTGCTCCGGTAGACAATTGCCTGCTGCTGAAGGCTCAGTGCCCGCGAGTAACCGCGTGCGGGCCTGACATGTCCATGGCAACCGACCCGTGGAAACCCAACGGCCGGCGCCGGCTACGATTGAACCGGCGGACGCAAGACGTTGCGGGTTATTTTGCCGGTCTCGGGATTGAGCACACTGACGGTAGTCGTCCCATAGGAATTGTTCACTGCCGCGCCTACCGCCGAAAGGGCTTGAATCGGAAAAGTGTCGTCGTTCAGGACGTACTGCCAGTGGTGGAATGGCTCCTCGACATCGAAATTGTCGTAGTGATATGTACCAGCGGTAGTACGAAGGGCCAGCCATGGTTGAGGGCCGAAAGACGGCGTGCTTGTCCGGACCTCAAGCAAGTGCTCGCGATCGCTGATTTGCCGAAGTGACATATCCAATTCGCATGGTGCTTGCGGGACAAGGGCTAGTGCGCCGCGCATGGCATCAATGGCTTCTGCAAACTTGAAGCTTACGTCCGGATAGTCGGGCACGACCGCGGCCAGCAATTGCCGGACTCGCTCCACGTCCGGACGAATATCGCGGAAGTCATGATTTGTGAATGCGAGAACAGCGGGTTTTCCCGCGCGAGCCTCGTCAAACGCCTGGCGAACATCGCTCTCTTCGAGCAGCCGGAAGCGGGTGCCGACGTTGAGGCAGCGACTAATCCAGCGGCGACAGGCGCCCGGAGTTTGATAGTCGTCCGGAGCGGGATGATATGGCGCCCAGCTTATGGGGGCCCGACGCCAATCGCCCAATCGTCCGCCATCGACGTTGAATTGGGCGCGGTCGGCCGGGTTTGGGATTGCGGACTGGTTGGAATAATCAAAGGGCACAAACTGTTCCAGGAACCAGTGACTATCGGGGCGAATGACATGAAATCCCGGCCGATTGGCCGCGGGAAACCACTGGCGGTCGATGACTCGGCGAGTAATGACTTGAGATAGTGCATTTGAAGAGGCCCACCAATGTGTAGCGCAGCGGTGGGCTTCTCCGCGCGGAGGATGGGGGTGGAAATGGAAATGGATTCCGTCCTGCGGAGATCCAGTTTGACGAAGGATAGATTGGTAGTGATCAAACACATTGTGATAACCAATATCTCGCCGGCGTGGGTTGATATCGTAATCGACGTGGTCGACACAGAACCAGTTATAGATCCAGCCGCCGCCGAAGGAATCGCGCATACGAGTTCGGAACGATTCGGACATGGCATCGCGCAACATCAGATCGATTTTGTCCCAGGTGTCGTTGTAGGCTAACAACTGCGGCGCCGCCATCTTTTGAATGGCTGCCTCGGCTCCCCCGCAATCTACTTTGCCTTCCTGGAGCCGTCGCAGGAGTTCGGCGCTGGGCTCAAAGTCGAGGTGAAAGATCTCGCGAATACGCTCGAATGTGGCTTCAAGAGATTCATGAAGTGGTCCCTCGGTATCAAGACCATGGACAACATAGACAGTTTTAGACATTTGGCTTCCTGAATTATCGGGCGTTGTGTGAAAGAGCGTTGTTAACGATCTTAGCCGGGACCCCGACTGTGGTGACTCCGGGAGGCACATCTCTAATTACGACAGCTCCCGCGCCGACTACGCTGGCAGCGCCAATGTTCACTCCTTGAATGATAGTTGCGCCTGTTCCGATATGCGCTCCGGACTCGACACGGACGCCGCCGGAAAGAACTGCTCCGGGGGCAATATGCGCGTGGGCGCCCACGACGCAATCATGATCGACGATGGCGCCGGTATTGACTACGACGTTGGATCCAAGGCGGCTTCCGGACTGAACAATGGCACCAGCCATGATCTGGACTCCGTCTTCGATCTGTACTTCGAGAGCGATGATGGCCGAGGGATGGATGACACTGGCAAAGCAATACCGGTCCTGGGTAAAGCGTTCGTAAATATTCTTGCGAGCAGCAGTTGAATTGGCGGAACCCACTCCGTTCACGAGGCGCACCTCGCTTGGAGCATAAGGCAATACCGCACTGTCGTTGCCGAGATATTTGATTCCGAGCAATGGAGGGGGCGTCGGGTTCACATCGACAAATCCGAGGATACTGGTGCGGCAGAGGAGAAGCGTGCTGAGCAGGACCTTGGCGTGTCCGCCCCCTCCGACAACAATTACTGGCAGTTCCAAAGCGTTCATATCTCGATTACTGCAAGTGGCTCCAGTTGAGGACCTGATCGGCGGTCATGTCGGATGCGAGGCGGCGACCGAGCACATAGCCGACTTCGTCTGGACGAATGCCGGTGCCAGGCCGCTTGGCATCCAGATCCGACTCGGTAAGCACATGGCCGCGCTGCAGCTGCCGGGTGGTCACCAAACTGCGGCGGAACTTCTTCCGCTTTTCAATTTCCGCGACACTTACTGTCCGTTTGCTTTCGCCCAGCGAAGTGATGATATGTTTCCCCTCCTCGATAATGACCTTAAGTTGCTCGGGATTGGCGGAGATCGCATGATCCCACCCTTCCATATCTTGATCGAGGGTGAAGTGTTTCTCGATCATGCACGCGCCAAGTGCGATGGCAGCCAGCGGGATCGCGGTTCCCAACGTGTGATCGCTAAAGCCCACCGGTATGTCGAAGGCGCGCTCCAGAGCGGCCATGTTGCGCAGGTGGATGGTGTCATATTCCGGAGGATAGATCGAGACACAATGCAGCAAGACGAGCTGCTCATTGCCTTCGGCTCGCAATGTTTCGACGGCCCGCTCAATCTCGGCCAGCGTGGCCATACCTGTGGAGATGACCACCGGGCGGCGCTTACGCGCGACATGCTTCAAGAGGGAGAGATGGTTAATATCCATCGAAGCGATCTTAAAGAACGGCACGTCGAGCTTCTCAAGGAGGTCTGCTTCTTCGATCGAGAACGGCGTGGAGCAAAACGCGATGCCGCGAGACCTGCAATGAGCGTCGGCCTCGAAATGTTGCTGGGAGGTGAGCTGGTAGGCAGTCACCATTTCGCGCAATGAGCCAAAGTGCTTCTTCTTGTCAGTGTACGAAGTATTGCGAGCGTACTCCTCTTCTGCGATAAGCGACTTATCAGTCCAGGACTGGAACTTGACTGCATGTGCGCCAGCCGCCGCGGCCGAATCAATCAAGCGACGACAGAGATTCATGTCGCCATTATGGTTCGAGCCGATTTCCGCGACAATGTACGGTAGATATCCCGGACCGACAGGTACGCCGTTAATTATGACTGGCTTCATATCGAACTCCTGCGTAGTCATCTCTCCACATCCGCTGCAGTGCCGGTTGCGCAACGTGCCACCACCAGACAACCGAGGGCTTCAATGAGTTGAGCTCACCAATGTAGTTCTCGAGCCTGCTCGGTTGCAATACCACTTGTTCGTAAAAGAGTTGGACATCTGCGGCAGCCTGCTGAACCTGTTGCCAGCGATCAGGCAGAACATTCTCCATTGACGAGGCCTGCAGCAAGGAATAATGATGCCGCACTTTCTCGGTGTCTCGAGCCACCCGGTCTGCGTCAAAGGGAGAGCGGATAGGAGCCATATTTGCTTCATACTGCCGGTATTCCATTCGCACAATCGGATCGAACCCCAGCTTCGCCCCTTTTAACCAAGCCTTGGTTGCCAAGAACCAATCAATTAATACCGCGCCGTCAGGAAGAGGCAAGCACTGCTGAAGCAGCGCCGAACGATAAGCCGAATTGGAAAAGCCGAAGACGTTATTACGCGGCAGAATGTCATCAGGAACGGCTCGCTCGGGAAGCGTGAGGGTCGTGGCCAAGTCTTGCCCATGTTGACCCACCAAGCGCAGGGCGCATGCGGTGAGCTCGGAAGTCTGCAGGGCGGCCCGTGCTGACGCGACCCTGGTTGGATGCAGGATGTCATCGCTGTCTACCAGAACCACCGCATCACAATCTTCCACGATTTGCGCCAGCGAGCGTTGACGGATGCGCGCCGGAGTATTGCCCGGCGTCGACGGAACCCAAACTGCTTTTATGCGATCACCGATCACGGCCTCGATTTCGTTGGGCTCAATTCCGTCAAGGCCTATCCAGAGCTGAAAATCCCGATCCGTCTGTGCCTGCACAGAGCGATACCAATCAGGCAGAAAAGCCCTGACCCCGGTGTAGATTGTGGTGTAAAGGGCAAGAACCATAGACTAACGGTGGACCTGCTCGAGTTTAGTCTTTGCCTGCATCTCGTCCGACATTTGCGAGGTGAGCCAGCGATGTTTCTCAAGAAATGTGCGATTCACTTACCCTTCCCTGAGGAGTCTCAGAAACTTGTTTGCAGTGGGAATTCCCTGTGAGAATTCGACAAAGAATTCATCAAACCGACCCTGCATTCTGTCCACGTCCCAGTTGTCCGCAAAGCGGTCGATCAACCCGGAGACGAACAGGTGAAATAGCTCGGCGACACGCGGTTCAACGCGAAAACAACTCGCGCAAAGCGACCCTTTCGGAATCCGGTCTTCAAGGTGTTGCTTTCGTAGCTCTAACACCGCGTCGTTGTTGATCAATTCCTTTGGGTCACCGTCTCTGATGCTGCCATATACCAGGTCGCCGTTATAGTCCCGGCAACACGCTGTAGTGCGACCATCGTTAAGAACGTGCATCGTTGAGCCGAACAGCTGGTCGCATGGATGCCAGGGCACGATGTGATTCTTGAGGATGCTCTCATTCAAGAAGTAGGAATTGTCCGGAGACAGTCCACTAACAAGGCTGAGCTCGATGTTTCGGATGTCAACGTACTTGCTATAGAACTTTATATGAAATCCAAGCTCGTGCTGCACATCCTTGCTCACGATTGAATTGATTCGAATCTCTCTAAAACAATCTAGTTCGTCGGTGACACTTTTGAGATAGTCCAGGTTTTTCAGCAAGACTTCGAACTTTGCCGGCCTTCTGATTTTCTCGTATGTTTCCTTGGTGGCGCCGTCGATGGACAAGCGAAGGGTCTGAATTATGTCCGCATGCGCCACCAGCGTTTTCATTCGCCTCTCCAGCAACAGGCAGTTGGTTGAAAGGAACACTTTCAATCCATGCGCGCGAATCATCCCAAAATACTCCTCCAAATAGGGGTTCATCAGCGGTTCGCCGATGGTATGGAGGGAGATGGTCTTTTGCCCGAGGTCGTTGATATGCTGCAAGACTTTTTCAAAAAGGGCGAAGTCCATGTTTTTCTGCGCCCTTTGAGAGAGAGCAGTGTTGCACATTATGCAATTCAAGTTGCAGTTCTTGTTTATCTCGATTTCGCTTATCGACAGGTCGTCGGTCCGGCTATAAAGATGCGGTTCAAACGCATCATTCATAATGGTGTCGTATTTGCGCGTCATTTTCCCTTTAGCTACTGCTCGGCGCACAAAGGGGATCTGCTTAAGCTTGCCCTTGACTGCGGTGGTAAATTGTGTGCGGTGGTTTTGTATAGTTTCAGTGGTCATAGCGTCTCCATTCGCTATTTGGGCATTCGGTGACTATTGCAGGCTGCGTTGACACTTGCAACGCCGATTCGGCTTTCTCTGAGTTGCGGGGAATGGCAAGTTCTTTCCAACGCGTCCGATGCTTAATAGTGCAGTTGGGCGAAGTGCGAGTCTTTACCGGCGACGGTCAATCCAACCGGCGCAGACTTGCCATCTGGCAACTCCCAGACATATGGAATCACGACGGATGTGGATCTTGGCGCGTGCGTCAGGTAGTCGCCCTTGTAGCCATAGTTCTTGAGATCGGCCTGGACGGTAAATGATATCGCGTCTCTGCAACCCAAGATTTCCAATTGAGTGCCACTTTCTCTGATGGACAGACTGATGCTGTAGCGTTGCGGCAGTAGGGGAATAGATTTGAAACGGCAAGAAATTTGTCCCGCGCCTGTGAGAACCTCGGGGCGCATTCCGTCCAGCAACATGCTGGCGCCAAAGCACTTTCCATGCATTCCTTCCACGGTAACCAGGAAGTATGGCAATTCAATTCTGTGGGGCGAGTGATAGGAGATCTCGACAACCATATCCTCGCCAGGGCAGAACTGCTTTGTTTCCTGCCCCCCGGCGTTCTTTAACACCACTTTTTCGAGAGTCAATCCGTGGGCGCCGCTCAGCTGCCGACCCGAACCGGCGGAAACTCGGTCGAAGTAATTCTCGAGGACGCTCTTCACGTCCCCGTCGGCGCGAATCTTGCCTTCTTCAAACAGGATCGCGCGTTGGCACAACGCTCGCACCGCATCCATGTTATGGCTGACAAACAAGACCGTTCTTCCTCCGTGCGCCACTTCATCCATTTTTCCCAGGCATTTCGCTTGAAATGCGGCGTCACCTACAGCGAGAACTTCATCCACTATGAGGATCTCGGGCTCGAGGTGCGCGGCGACGGCAAAGGCCAGCCGCACGTACATGCCGCTGGAATATCGCTTGACAGGCGTATCGAGAAATTCCTCGATTTCAGAGAATTCGACAATCTCGTCGAACCTCCTGGCAATTTCCGCACGCGTCATGCCGAGAATCGCGCCGTTGAGAAAGATGTTCTCGCGCCCTGTCAGCTCCTGATGAAAGCCCGTGCCCACTTCGAGAAGGCTTGCCGTCCTGCCATTCATCCGGAAGTGACCCTCCGTTGGAACCGTAATGCGGCTCAAGAGTTTGAGGAGTGTACTCTTACCGGCTCCGTTGCGCCCGATGATCCCGACGACTTCGCCTCGACTGATGCTGAGCGACACATCTCTCAAGGCCCAGAAGTCTATCTGCTTTAGCCTTGCTTGGCGACGCGACTTGAGCCATGCGCCCGGAGAACGAACGATCCCTTCCAGCACATGACGCATTCCGTCAACTGCCTCTTTGTGCTTGCCAATGGTATAACGTTTGCCGAGGTTCTCGGTAGCGATCGCTATCTCAGACATAGGTTGGATCAATGCACCAGCATCGGCTGATCTAAATCACATCAGCGAAGGTGCGCTCCGTTCTCCGGAAGTACTGCACGCCGGAAATGAGAATTGCGACGACCTCGACGATAGAGATCGCGAGCGCCGGAAGATAGATGCTGTACCGGCCGCCCAACAGGGACCAGCGAAAGCCATCGATGATTCCAACCATCGGATTAAGTGAATAGAGCAAGCGATAGCGAGCGGGTACGATACTGCTTTGAAACCCTACGGGCGACAGATATAAGCCGAATTGAACAATAAAAGGGACGATGAATCGGAAATCCCGGAATCTTACCATCAACGCCGCAATCCACAGGCCAACGCCGAGGGAGGCACCAAATGCGAGCAGGGTAAAAAGAGGTAGAAGCAGGACCGCAGCGGGAGGAACGAACCTGTACCAGATCATGAGGCCAACCATAAAAAGGGCCGAGATCAAAAAATCGATGAAGCTGGTGATGACCGAACTAACCACAATGATAAGGCGCGGAAAATAGATCTTGGAGATCAAGTTTGCATTCGACACCAAACTGCTGCCGCTGTCAGAGATCGCACTAGAGAAGAACATCCACGGCAACATGCCACACATGACCAAGAGTGGATAGGGCGATCCTCCGGACGGCATTTTGCCCAATCTTCCGAAAACGACCGTCAGTATGAGCATGGTAAGAATAGGCCGAATAAGCGACCAACTCACGCCTACGACGGTCTGCTTGTAACGCACTAAGAGATCGCGCCACGAGAGAAAATAGAATAACTCGCGATAGCGCCAGAGGTCGCGCCAATACTCCTTTTCAGTTTTTCCAGCTTCGATTAAGAGTTCAGGCATAGTGTGATCGTTTAGTTCTTAAGAATCGGTTTCAATTGAAGAGCTTGGCACTGCAGGTGCAGCAACTTATAGCGGTTTGGTCACGTTGACCGGCCCACCGATGCGGCCCGACCGCTTCTCAAACACGCGCTCGTACGCGGCGATTAACTGGCCAATTGAGAATTCCCAAGCGAGTTGCTCCTCGACTCGCCTCTTTCCGATCTCTCCCATCCGCCGGCGCTCCTCAGGATGATCAATCAGCTGGAGAATCCTTTGAGCGAAATCGGTGGCGAGATCGCCGTTATTGCAGGAACTATATAAGGACGCGTCACCGGCAGTGAATCGTCCTTCTTTCAGGTCAAACTGGACAATAGGCTTTCCCAGGGCCATGTACTCAGTGACCTTGATCATCGTCGAAATATCATTCATCTCGCAAGGCTTGTCGGGGTTGACACAGACATCAGCGGTGGACAGGATCTCAATCAGTTCCCGGTCGGGCACTCGGCCGGTGAACGTCACCGTATCCTCAAGACCCTTCTCTCTTACCAGCTCTTTCAAGCTAGCCAGGCCCGGGCCGCCGCCAACACAGGTAAAATGTATGTCATTGCGCCCCACGTCCCTGATGTGCAGCGCCGCGTCGATCAGGATATCCAAACCATCTTGAACGCTCATGTTACCCACATAGCCAACCAAGTACGGCTTTTCATGTTTCAATTCAGGCTTTGCGGCAACCGGTTTGAACTTGGAAATGTCTGGTCCATTCCGGACAACGAACACATCGGATGGACGAATGCGTCCACGCACAATCGCCAGCTGCTTATAACTTTCGTTCGTAGCGATCACGACGTCGCTGGTTCGGTAAGTAAGTCTCTCCAGCCACACCTGAATCTTCCAGAAGAGGTCCTTCCGTTCGTATTTCGAGAAGTAGAGCTCGGGGTTAGCGTCGTGATGATCAAAAATATATCTCACACCAAAGAGCTTGAACGGCAACGCGACAAGGAAGATGTTATCGGGTGGATTACATCCTTGAATGACGTGAAAACCTCGGGAAAGGAAGATGCGCCAAGCGTACACAAGCTCCCAGAAGAATGCCAATCCGTACTCCCAAACATAACCGAGGGCCGAGTTGCCCTCAGCTGGCATGGGATGACGGTAGATATGGACTCCGTCGAGAAGCTCATACCCTTTTTCGTACCCCTTTCCTTTCGGGCACAATACTGACGTCTCGTAGCCCGCCGCCTTCAGCGCGAGAGCTTCTTTCCAAACGCGCGTATCAAATGGAACGGGGAGATTTTCGACAATAATGAGAATTTTGCGATTCATGAGTCAGAAGGAGGGCTTAAGTGCAGCGTAAAGACCGGCCAGTGCGCAAAGCATCGTTGCTTGACCCCAATGCAGAGTCGGTGTCTTGTTCACAACTCGCCGGGAATAACGCCGGTAATAGAAATATCCGGTCTTGTCCTGCATCATCCGGATTGTCCATTCGGCGACTTTCAGTCCTAGCACAATGCTTTCCGGGTCATATTCTTGAAAGAACACAAGCGTATCGATGGCCTGTGAACTGCACTGAATATCGATCGGCAGGGTCTTCTGACTGTAGTACCTTGGTGTGCCATCAGACAGGAAGAATGTCTTCTTCCAATACTCGTAACCCCTCGTCATGATCGGAACGAACTGCAGATCGCCGGTCGAATTCGTATAGTGTTTGAAGCAGTCGAGAACATACGCCGAGTGGAAATTATCAACCCAATGAAGGTTGGCCCTTTCGCCGTACCACCACGATCCGTCGGGGCGTTGATGATCTGCGGTATACCGGAGTGCTTTTTGTGCCAGCGCAAGGTAACTGTCATTCCCCACAATTGCATAGGCCCGAGCTAACAGGCTGGCCCCCAGCGTGTTGGCATTGTGAACTTGAGAGTCCAACCCAGGGACATAGGTGATGCAGGCGCCGTCGCTGCAGGGATAGACTGCCAGGTCGCGCAGAATATGCTCGCATGCACTCACAGCCACGTCGAGATATGTGTTCTCGCCGAAATGTTCGCAGGCATCGAGAAACGCGTGGCCGATGAGCGAGGTCCACACGATTGTCGGCACACCTTTGGGCAGATAGAATCCGCGGGACTGGTAGTCGAAGTGATTCCCCCAGCAGGCGCCGCTATAGCCCGGCGACCTGTTCTCCATCAGCCAGTCGAGGCAAGCTCTTGCCTTATCTGCCCACTCTCGATCGCCGGTGGCCTGGTGCATGCGAATAAATCCACGCGCCAGGAAGCCCATGCCCTTGCTCGAGCGATGCATGCCTATGCCGACGAGCGGCCGCAGGTTGAGGGGGATTCGCCTTATCCCCTGAAGGAGCACAGTGCGCCCCCAGGTCGTCTCGAAAGTGAAGGGGCGCAGCAGCGGAGAGCTGAGTCCGTCAAAGGTGTCATAGCCTTTGTAGTCGTGCTCAACCAGCCACTTACAAAGCCCTTCAATCGAAGAAAGTACAAGGGCGCGGTCCGCCGAAGTCTGTGGCTGAGCCAGGCCCTGGCTACCAGCAGATACCATCGTACTTTCCCTTCTCGGTCCTTCCTTCCAGCACTCTCACAAAGTCCACCAAATGTTGACCATCGCGCAAACGGCCGGGAATCTTGTTGAATTCGGGGTCGCCGTTTCCGATCAGGATGGTGTCGCCAAACTCGAGCACATCGTCTATTTCCTGGACCATAAGCCGAGAGATATGGGGGATGTGGTTCAAGATGAAATCTCGATTAGCTCCTCCCAAGCTGGCAATTTTCACATTTCTATCGTAGAGACGCAGATCGTAACCCTTGCCGATGAGGCGCTCAATCAACTCAATGAGAGGGCTTTCGCGCAGGTCATCCGTTCCCGCCTTGAAACTGAAACCAAGGACCCCTATTTGCTTGTGCCCGCTTTGCATGACGATTTGAAGGCCCCGAGCGATTTGCATTTCGTTGCTAGGCAGAATGGACGTCAGAATCGGCAGATTCAAGTCATGCATTCTTGCCTGATAAGAGAGGGCCCGCAGGTCTTTAGGGAGGCAGGAGCCGCCGAAGGCAAATCCCGGGGTCAGATAAGCCGGCGATATGTTGAGCTTGCGATCCTGGCAAAAGATTCTCATCACCGCGTGCGAGTCGATATGAAGAGCCTTGCATAAGCTGCCGATTTCGTTGGCGAAGCCTATCTTCAGTGCATGCCAGCAATTATCTACGTACTTGATCATTTCGGCGGTTTCTAAATCGGTCTTAATCAGTGGGGCATCGAGTCCCGAATAGAGTTCGCTGACCAGCTCGCCGCTCGCGCGATCAAGTTCACCGATTACGGTTTTTGGGGGGCAGCGAAAGTCCTTGACCGCGGATCCTTCCCTGAGGAATTCCGGATTATTGCAAACGCCAAAGTCATCGCCCGCTTTCTTACCGGAGAATTCCTCGAGTATGGGAATCACGATACCGCGCATCGTTCCAGGAAGGACCGTGCTCCGAATTACCACCGTATGCCGTTTCTGCTTGCTGCGAAGGGCAGTACCAATTTCCTCGCAGATGCGCCGAATGAAGCGGAGGTCGAGGTTTCCATTCGGTTGACTTGGCGTGCCAACGCATACGAATGACAAGTCTGTTTCGCGAATTGCCTCTGCCGCGTCTTGAACGGCGCGAAGTTGGCCGAGTTTGGTCACATCGGCAATGATTTCGCCAATGCCGCACTCGACGATCGGGGATAGACCCCGGCGGATCAGGTCCACCTTGAGTGGAACGGAATCAACGCCCACAACGTGATGTCCGTCCTGGGCGAGACACGCCGCCGATACGGTACCAACATACCCCAGTCCAAAGATGCTAATCTTCACTTGTCATCCTTTCGGTCGACCTTACTTGATTCCGGACGCCGGGCAACGAATATCTGAACTTGCCCGCCCGTGGATGAACCGATCCGAAGCATGTTCTCTGCTCTCTCGCAGACCATGCGGGTTTGAAACGATGATTGGGCAACGAAGGATGTCGCTCAGAGAGCTACTTTTCCAATGTCAACAGAAGTCGATCCAATCGCCGCTCGAGCATCCAATGAGAGCGCCGCAAGGTACGCTGCATTGACTTCGCAGCGTTCCAACCGAATACTTTCTGTGCCCATAAGTACTTCCAGGAAAGCTGCGGAGAGCCCAGCGATGCGCCGAACTGCCTCGCCAGTTCGCTGGCCTCTTGGACGATATCCGGCCGCTCCGGATAGAAATAGATAAGCCAGGCACGCAGATACTGTAAACAAGTTGCATCAACCCTCGCGCTTTGTTCAAGGCTCCGAAGATATCCAATGTGCAACTTCATAGACAGCCAGTGGGATTCAATCTTTTCGGTCGAACTCCCAAGATAGCCAAGACCCGTGTATCCAAAACTGCGATAGAACATCTTGGAGTCGCCGATAAATCGGACGCCATCACTGGCCAGAAGCACCCGGCAAAAGTACTCTCCGTCGTCGTCGGTGAGCAGTCTTTCATCCCATTGCCCTGCGGCATCGGTCAGTTCGCGGCTGACGAGCCAGGTTGCAGTCTGCATGTAAAGGTTCTGGCCCATTTTGCGCATCAACCATTCAACGGGGCTGAGATCGTCCCACAGCTCGCTTGGCGTAAAGCGCGCATAGTTGGGCCGATGCATGAACATTCCCCAAGCGCCGGAGAGCAGCGTCCGTTTGCTCAGCCCATTTGCCACGTGCTCCATTTGCCTGGTTATCTTATTCGGATCCAGCAGATCGTCAGCATCGAACCACTGTATGTAGTCGCCATGACTGAGTTCCAACGCCCTATTTCTTGCTGTGGCGGCGCCTCGGTTTTTCTGCTTGATCACCTGCACGCCTTGCGCCGTGAAGCGGCGTGCGACTTCATATGTGCGGTCGCTCGACCCGTCGTCGACTACGATGATCTCCTTGTTGTCCCAGGTTTGCGCGAGCGCCGACTTGATCGCGTCTGCGATCCATGGGTCAACGTTATAAGCAGGGACGAGGATCGAAACCAAAGGCTTCTTCGAGCCGCCTGAACTGGCTGGAAACGTGCTGGGCTTGGCCTCGTAGCGCGGATCGTAGTTGTCGTGGCGAACTTTGCCGTGTGCGCTGCTCACCTTGGTCAGCTTGCGACAGCGTCGCGCTTCGAAAAAGAGAGTAAGACGCCGATGTATTCGCCCAGTCTTGGGCCGCCATGATGCATCCATTAAATGAACGCCAAACTCGCCGAATCGGTTCCAATTGTCAAAATCACAGACATTGTCAGGAAAGAGCACCTTCACGCTGCGTGCCAAACTCGGATTGTCGGCCAGGGTACGAGTGACCAGACCCGGCCCGCTTGTGTAGAGGACGGAAAACTCTGGCCTTGAGAGCCTTGGCAAGCCGCGCATCATTGGGATGACCCAATTGGGCTCCCTTTGGGCACGAACGCAGTTCTCGATAACTGCCCCGATGAATGGATGACCTGGGGCCGCACCGAACGCATAATTTCCGATCTCCCAGTCCATATGGTATTGGGTACGCAGATAGCGGCTGTAAGTCAAGCCCTCGAATGAAAACACGCAGCCATAACTCAAAAGAGGCGCTAGGCCAGATGCAAGGAGGATGTCCAAATCGAAGTAAAACCCACCGTAGCGATAGATTGCCAGGTACCGAAAGAAATCGTAGCGCTGGATTGGATGCGGGAATGAATCGAAAATGGTGCGATATTGCGGAAAGTTTTCGTCAATGAGCTTTTCAACGTCTTCGTCATCAAAGAAGATGTACTCAAAGTCGGGATTAAGGAGGCGAAGATTCGACACCATCGCCCGAACCCGCAGCGATTTTGGGGGTTCCTTGCCAGTCTGAATGATTCGTTTGGGGATTGCGGTTGGCATCAGTTGCTTCTACTCACTTTTCGGGGTGATGAGGTTCACCGATTTCGATTCTTTGGAAGTTGCACGAGTCGAGGGAAGCAAGCTCTCGATCGCCTCGCCGTGGACTTCCTTTGAACGAGTGCCGGATAAATTGGGTTCAGCGTCAGGCTTCTCGAATAGCCTCGACCGGCAAGTCGATCACCGGTTCGGGGGAACGACTCCGACCTGTCATTTCCCGGAGGAGCCTCACGACTTGCATGAGCGGGGCGGATCCTCCATATAGTGTGATTACGAAAAGAAGATAAAGAAGCAAGAAGGCCAGCGAGACTCCCAGCAGACGGACAAGAGCGGGGAATGCTCCAGAAGTTTCCATCAAGTAGGGAATCTGCCGACTAAGCGCCAACAAGGCAGCGACGGCAACGAAAGATGCAGCAAAGTACTTCCAAATCGCCGCAAGGATCGCCGAGATTCCGAGTTGTATGGGCCGGCCGGCGTACCAAAGCGCCGGGAGGGTAATTAACCAGTATGAAGCGACCCAGGCGCCTGCAATTCCTTCGGCATGCCAGTGCAGCCCCACAAGCAGAAATACCGTGGTAACCGCCATGTCTACCAGGCCCCAACGGAACCACCGATCTGCGTGACCTAACGAGAGGTGTATCCAAATGTGGGTGCCGTAGATGAGCATTATGCCGATTCCAGGTGCGAATATTGTGAAGATGATGCCGGATTCTCCCCATCTCGATCCGAGAAGGATGCGAACGAGGTCCCTGCCTTCGAGCGTCAAAATGCCGCTCAGTCCCATTCCCAGGAACGCCATTACGCTGAGGGAACTGCACAGATAGCGCTTGTATTGGATGACATCGCGTTGCAGGCGGCTGAGGGCAGAAACGGCCAAGACGGTCAAACCGAAAGACAGCTGTGACGATGGCAGCACAAAGAGATCGTAGGCTTTCTTATAGATGCCGAGCTGAGAAGGGCCCAGACGCCAGCCTACAAGGAAATTATCGAAATTACTCGTAAAATATCCGGTGACAAATCGAGCATAAGTATGAATTGCATAATGAATGAGTGAGTCTGTGCCCGCAGCCCGACTTGGCCAGCCAGGGGCCCAGCGGCACAGCAACCATGCTCCTACACAAGAACTGAGGGCGAGAGCAATGTTTCCAGCAACCAGAGCCCAGTATCCCCAACCGGCACAACCAAGCCCGATGCTAACGGCTACCGAAACCATTCGGGCGATCAAGTCGTTCCCGGATACGGCCGTGAATCTCATGGCCCGCTTGAGCAGCGCCAAATGGATTACCGAAAGTCCAGTAATTGGGATTGTAAGTGACATCCATTCGGCGACGCGGACAATTCGCACGTCTTTGAAGAACCAGGCCAGCAGTGAGCCCGAGGCGGCAAAGATAAGTGACAGCAAAACGCTGCCCACCACATTGATCCAGAGGAGATTGCTTGCCTGAGAGCGATTGATATCTTCTCGATGTACTATCGCCTCGGTAAACCCGTTCAGTCCAAAGTTCAAAAGAAGCAGGCTGAAGGTGGTGACAATCGCGATTAGCCCAAAATCTCTTGGTGTGAGCAGTCGAGCAAGGATTACAGTAGAGACGATTTGAACGGCTAGCCCGGTCCCACCCGAGAGCAGAGTCGCCGCGGCACCCCGAGTGGCATGCCGGCGGACGTTGCTCGTATCTACGGTGGTCTGGAATTCTCCGTTGACGTTGAAAGGCTTCAAGAGTTTCTCGATGGAACTTGATGGATAATCTATTTTCGGCGCCGAATGAGGCTGTTATTGGGGTCGGTGACCGCGAACTAGTTCATAGGCTGAGCGAGGTCGAGCACATAGACGTTGCCGTCGTCATAGAGGTGTGTCTGCTTAGCACCGAGCTGCGCGAAATTGTCTTGGATCATGCACGCCGCAGTAGCTTCGCGTGCCTCGATGGGAATTGTTCTCCAGAATTCAGTTGAGGTTCGCTCTTGACACAAAGCGGGAGGGAAGTTGGAGTAATCAGCATAAGAGTAAGCGATGTAGCGAATGGAGTGCTGTAACAGATATTCCTTGAGAGATGCGGGATCGCTATTCATGGGCATTCCTGGAGGAAGGCTTGCCGACCCCGGGAAGTCGGCTATCCACAAGCGATTCCGTTCAAAGTCATACCCGTACGACTGATCGGTGCGCGCCAGCAGTGTTGAGCCAATCGGAATCGAATCCTGGATCGCGTGATCCGTTGCGATAAGTGAGGCGTCGGGAATGGCGTGGCTTCTTACAAAAAGGTCTTTCTTGACGACACGGGCATAATAAGCAACATTCCCGGTTGCAAACGATCTGAATACGAGCACGGCCGTGATTAAAGCGAACGCGGTATATAGATATCCCGTGATGGTAAGGCGCCTGGAATCGGGCTCATGATGCAAGCCAGGCGCGAAGAGGATCGCCAATACGAGCGCATTCACGGGGAGAAGAGTCGTCATACTGAAGCGTGGGCTCACGCCCGCGGCAACATATTGAAATAACAGCACTGTTGTGCCTGCGGTGATCAAGCCAGCCAGCAGCGATTCCTTTCGGCCATCGGCCGGTAAGTTCTGAGCCTTGAAGATCGCGAATGCAAAAATGAAGAAAACCAGCGCCGCCAAGAGTGGCCAGTCCAAGAGCCGGTCCCTTAGTGGAATGCCCACTGAGAGGGCAGGATACGAGTACGAAGTACTGTGATATCCGTGGCCCAACAGCGGATACAACGGAGTTCCGCATTTCATCGCAGAGTCAATCATCCAAGGGAGCAGAACAAGGCCGGCGGTGCCGGCGATAACGGCCCCTGCCTGGGCCACGCGGCGCAGCCCCAAGGACCGAAGATCAAGAAGGAGCATGACCGCGATAAAGATCACGAAGGAAGTGATGATCGTTGATTTCAGCGTACAGGCGGTTCCGGCAACCATTCCAATCAACAAGGATTTTTGCAGAGACAGGCGTGTACCCCATTCATTGTCAAGATGAATCACTGCCACTGCGAGCAGAAGGGCGCCGGGAAGGACAATGCTCGATACGTTGACCCGGTAGTCAGGGGTGAGGGCCAACACGAAAAGAATCGCCCATGTGAATTTCGCCGGCAGTTTAAGAAGGCGACAAAGTGCGATACAGAACAAGATAAGTAAGAAATACCCAATGGTTCCATCAACCAGATTGATAATGCGAAGGTCAGAAAAGGGGGCGATCGAAACAGCCTGAAGAAAAGTGCCGCCGCCGAGGGAGCTCACGATACGACGCTCACTAAACGGGTCCGCTGCAAAACTCCCGGTCTGAAGCATCTTCAGGGGAAAAGCCAGGTACGCTTGATCGTCGTCGTGGTAGTTAAACAAAACGGGGTTTGTAAGTACATACGCGCAAAGGCGCGTGGCGAGAATCGCGAAGACCGGAATGGCTCCCAATGCAGTGAGATAGGAGGGCTTTTCAGCGAACCCGACGGAAGAAAGAGGATGGGCGATTCGTCTCATGTTTCTGAATAGGTCAAGCAGGAAGAGAAGGACTCCGGCTAGAATGCCTGCGACAACCAAAGGCCCTTGAATCATTCCCGACAGATTCAGGAGGGCGCCAAGCAGAACGACGCAAGCAAGACCGGGAGCGGGTGCAATGAGCCAAGAGCCGTTTCCTTCGCACGGGAGGAGGCGCATGACCAGTCTGCCGTATCCGAAGAGAGCCAGTGTTATGCAGAATCCCCACAGGAGAAAGAGGAAGAAGGTCGTCACGACAGATCCTACTTGCCGACCGGAAATGGCCGGAAAACGATCAAGCACGCGCCATCGCTATCGGTATGGGACTCTGCCACTTCAAAATTGGACTGGATTCTGTCGAGAATATCGTGTCGTTTTCCGCTTATGTCGAACAGCCTGGCCACGAAGACTCCGTTGCTTTTGAGGAACTGCGAATAGCGTGTAAGCATCGGAGCAATTTGTCCCTGGGGAATGTAATAGATGGAGTCCCCGTAAAGAATGACATCGTATCGTTGCGAGGGTTCGAAGGCGAGTATGTCTGATTGAAGGTATTGATTGCGTTCAGCCAGGTTCTTGCCTCGCGCTCTCGATCTCGCCTTTTCAACGGCGACATCGGAAATGTCGACGCCGGTGTAGTGAGTGTAAGCGGCGGGGTTAAACTGCAGGCTTGTGGTGCCCGGGCCGCAGCCGAGGTCAAGGATATTGCCAAGGTTGGCGTACTTTTCGACCAGTGCGGGAACGGTCCTGTCTCCACTGCCTTCCAGGCAACTCCACCGGCCGCTTGCATACTCCTTGTCCCAGAGCCGCCTCTTCATGGCCTGGGTCCCGTAGCGCTGCAACAGTCCGCGAAAGACGTTTCTCACTTTTTGCACGAAATGCAAAGGGTTCTCCCAATCAAACGCAAAAACAGTTATCAGCCTCAGGCGAGCTGAAGAATTTGCGCCGATGGCAATGTGGCCGGATATGTTGAAACGCTGAGGCTCTTCGTCTCTTAGAGCAGAATCCGAGAAAGATATGCCCTTCAGTGTCCTTCAAGGTCGCCGCTCTGATGGTTGCGTCAACTCAGATGTTGTGGCTTCGGCGTACAGTCTCTCGGGTTCTGCGGTAGTCGTTCGCATGCCTGATTTCAAGACAAGGAGAAGATGCCACAGGGAGGCGGCTGCTCCTTTTGATCAGATTGAGAGAGCTTCGGCGGCTCCTTGGTTGCTAATTCGAAATGACTGACGGCGATCCTTGCAAGTTGGTTGGGGGAGCCGGTGCAGCGGTTGTGGATGCTGCGTAGCATGCATTCGAATCGAATGCGAGGGCGCCGCCCGTGCCATTCGCCAGACCACCCATCGAATTAAAATAGCAGTCCATCGCCGGATTTGAGATGACGGTCGGGAGCGCGGTGAATTTTCCCGCCGTAGAGGTGCATTGGCTTGATTGTGAACTCGTCACTTCGTCGTAGGAGTTCGTTCCGCCCACGCACTGTCCCACGTTGCCACCGGTCACGTCAGGTCCAATGACGGGCCATGCCTTGCCAGACGGCCACCATGAGGGCTGCGCAGAATAGTAGAACGATGCAGGCAGCGCGCCCTGGCCCGCTCCGGTATCGCCCACCGTGGGACTCGAGTTGGGATATGCAGCCGCACCAGTTGGAATCTCCGACGTGCTCGCGCAGGTAGAGCTCCAGCCAGTGTCCGAAGAAGTGGCGCACCAGCGAGCAGCATTCGTCACGTTGTCCCAGTTGCCCCACCACAGCGATGTAGCGCAGGACAGCGAATCGCCGGACATTCCGGTTTCAGCATAAGCCCCGCATCCTATCACGCTCGAATATTCGTTGCTTCCATTGGTGTTTCCCTTGTAGACAGTGTGAAAGCCCACTGTGCCGAGTATGTTTGCGACCACATTCATGAAGCGCGTGCCGGGGTTCATTCTGAAGGCTACGGTGTTGCTGGTAATGGCTGCGCCGCCATTCTGCTCATTGCCATCGAGGCGGTTGCGGAAAAAGGTGTCGAGATCGTGAGTGCCATGAAAGCTATCGCCGTAGAAGCCGGGGCCGATATTGCCTTCAGAGAGTACGTAGAGGTCGATGCCGTGGAACTGAGTGGATTGCTGAAGCCAGTTGCTCGATCCCGGCGATCCGAATAGTTGCGAGGCCGAAAAGTTGTAGCCCGAGACGCAGCCCTCGCAGTCGGAGTTGTAGAACTGGTACATCGAGGGAAACTGGATGATGTTGTTCTCGAACAGGGCATCACTGGCGATCTCTGCGGTGATGGGATAAGTATCGCCCATATAGCCATAGAAGTAGGAGTCGCGGACGGTGCAGCGGTTGCACATCTGAAGGGCCACGTGATACCAGCCGGTTGGGGTGCTACCGCTGGTGATGATACTGCGAACTCCCTTGACCCAGCATCCCTGGCAGTTGAAAAAGAGGATGCCGGAGTTCCCGTCTGCGGTGTTGTCGATAGACAGGCTTTCGACACCGACGTTGTATTCCGGACTCGACGCCCACCATGCGCCGGGCGAGTTTCCGCTGGCCCAGTTTGGTGCGTATAGACCTGGCGAAATGCCCACGGTGTACGGTCCCGATCCGCTGCCTGTGATGCTGGTTACGGTCACGATCTGCTGCTGGCCGCGAATGGTAGAGAGCGCGCCTTCTCCGCGTTCGAAGCCGTTCGGGCCGGCACCTGAGTAGCACTGTGCCGAACCATCGCCGCCGCTGGTGCCGCTACCAATTTCGCAGCCTACATAGAGCGCACCGTTGTCGCTTTGGTTGTCAATCTGGTCGAGGATGATGGGCTGTCCGACGACCGGCGTGTTGCCACTCTTGCTGTTCAGGGTGATGGAGGTTGCGCCCTGCGCGTAGCCCGCGGTCCAGCTGGCGGAGTTGGATGGTCCTCCCCAGTAATTGGTGTCACTTGAAGCGGCGCAGATGTGAACCGTGCCGCCACGGCAGCTGTAGCCGCCCGAGAATACGAGGAAAGTGCTGTTGGAGCCACTGCCGCGGAGGGTCACGTTCGACGGAATGAAAAGCCCCGTCGTGAGATTGAACGTGCCCGGTCCAAGCAAGAGGTAACTTCCTGAACAGGCTGCTAGATCGCTGTTGATCGTTGCAGCGGAAGTTCCCGCTGCCACAGTGGATCCGCACTGGGTCCGCGTCGTCGAGATGGTTGCACCGACATTTGACCAGTTGACCGCGCGGCTAGTGGAAACAATTCCTGTCCACAAGGGCGACTGGCCGGATGCCTGCTCCCGAGGTGCAAAGATCAGGACTCCAATAAGACACGACGCGACAAGCAAAAAAGCAGGAGAGTATCGATTCCGTACCATTCAACCCTCTAAAAATTGAGCCCGACAACAATGAGACGCGCCAACAGCATGTGCACCAGGTTGCCTGACTAGATTATTTGAGCCCAAGTATAGCCCTCATCGACATTCAGGAGCTAATACGAGAGCCCATGACTGAGTTCTCAACCGCGCTTGACGGCGACAGTTTTGACGGATTCAACCCGAGGCAAGCTATTGAAACAAAAATGTTTATTTAGATAGATTATTGCGATGTTACCAAAGTTATCTACGAGGTAATCGTATCTTGTCTGCGACAGTAGGATGATTATTCCACCTTTTCGTTCGAGTGTCTATGCGCCAGTTGAATCGCGAAAAAATCAGGGTTCAGGAGATCAAAGTGTTTGGAATGCAGGTTGGTCCTGATGAGGTCTGAGTTTTGCCGGTCTCTGCTGGGCTCTGGCGAGGCGCGCCGGCAGAGGTGGCATAGCAATGGCAAGGATAAAAGCAATCCAAATCAGATCGGTGGAGCGAAAACCGGCTTCAGTAAAGTTATAGATGACGGCGACCACGAAGAGCGCCAATCGGATGCGGCCAGCTTGGGGGTCCCGTTGGAGGAGGCGCAGGACATTTCTGTATCCCGTCAGTAAGAGAATTGCAAGCAAAGTGACGCCAGCCCAACCCAGATTCAGGTACATCTCGAGATATCCGTCATGAGCTTCGGTAATGCCATTGACGATTTGGATTGTCCAAAGATAGCTGAGCCGTGGGCCAAGCCAGAAACTCTCAAAGCCCGTTCCAATGAAGGGATTTGTGTGCGTGCTGAGCAACGCGGTCCACATATCGGTTCGGCCAGTCAGTGTGGGGTTTCTGCCCATCTCCTCTAATGCACCACTGCCGATTCCCAAGAACAATACGGAAAAACTTGAAAGAATAACCACTGCTACCAGCAGATGTAACACGAGCGATTTGCGCGCCCAGGGCAAGAACCTGTGAGCCGTAATCAGTGCACCGGAAAGCACAAAACACGAAAGCGAAGTCTTTGAGTCAGATAGAAGCAGGAGCCAGATGGCCATTGCGGTGATGGTGCCGTGAACTAACAGGATCTTTCTTTGATCGGGTCTCCAGAATCGTCGCAGCTCCAGCAATCGCCAAAACGAGAAGAGCCCGAAGACAAGGCAGACCATGCCGAGCATGTTCTTGGTGTCGCAGACACCCACGAAAAACTGGGTTCCGACCCAGTGCGAGGCATACATGCGTCCAAGCGTGGGATAGTACTTGATAAAGAGGACGGAAAGAGGAATCACTACAAAGGAAACTCTGGCAAAGACCTGTTTCAATGCAGCCTTATGATCGAAGTCGCTCAAGATGACCAGGATCGCCGCATAATCGCCCAACGACTTAATCCAGCGTTTGAAGGCGACCGCGGGAAAGTCGGACCACACGATGCT